>Ga0194137_10000532_pt1 | contig 25209 bp, 43 predicted proteins | sample TARM_MetaG_T3_14_FD_134025 | JGI IMG/M metagenome (GOLD analysis project Ga0194137, IMG submission 134025) | Freshwater microbial communities from Pennsylvania, USA, analyzing microbe dynamics in response to fracking - TARM_MetaG_T3_14 (version 2) | ecosystem: Environmental > Aquatic >... | reverse complement strand
TGACAGACAAGCAAATCGCATCACTGGCAGGCGTCAGCCCTTCCAGGGTTCGCCACTACCGCAACGCAATCGGTCGCACGTCGCCGGCACCCGAAAAGCACCCAGTCCCAGAAGCGGCATTGGCGTATCTTGGCCGTGAAATCGACGCTGAGGTAGCTAAGAGGTTCGGAGTTTCTGCGTCCGCGATTTGTGCGTTGAGACGCCGAAGGGGGATTCCTCGCTTTGACCCTTTGAGCGCTCTGTTTGCCGAGAGGCCGGAGCTGACTGAACAACTAGGAGTGAAACCTGATTCGTTTTTCGCTGAGCTTGCAGGGGTGAGCCTGTCCACGATACGGAGGTACAGAAGAACTATTTGCCGCAAATCATCATTGAGAGCTGGCTGGGTAAGACCAGGCAGCGCGATGCCTGAAAGAGAGTAACTGTTCGATTCTCATGATTGGGTCTGAGAAATTGGCTGAATCCCAGTAGCTCTGCCATGACACACCCGCTTGTGCGTGATGATGACCACATCAAAAACGCACTGCGGAGTACCAGCGCTATGAGCCGTGAAGCCTGCCAAATTGAAGACCGCCTGCACTTTGCCGGCTACAAGACCGAGCGCATCGGCGGAGAGGTCAACGTCTACGACCCGGTGTACAAGTCCGTCGCCGGCAGTAACCAGTTGGTTCTGACCAACTGGAAGCTCAAGGAAATTCGCTCGATCAGTCAGGCTTGGGCCTTCATCGAGGAACGGGCATGAGCAGCGCAACGAAGGTAGTTGAGTACCACGTCACCTACATGATCGGCGAGCGCGTGAGCGAAGCTGTCATGACTCAGCGCGAGCTGGATGAGTGCCGGGCCAGCTGCGAAATCATCGAAGCCCTTCCCATCGGCGCCTGACGGCGCTCAGTGTATTCAGACAATGCAACCAGCTCGAACGGAGAATCGTGACATGACCCAACTGGTAAGCATCCCGGCGCATCACTTCATCGGCAATGGAGATACCCCCTTCCTGATCGTAGGGCGCGTATGGGGTGACGACGATGACACCGCCACCCTCATCATGGCTGACAGCCTTCCCGAGGCTGACGCTCTGTTTGTCGAGGCATTGCATGAGAGCGCCGGCAATACCGAGGATGATCGGCACGAAATGATCGCGGATCACGGTTCCGACCACATCATCACCAGTCGCACGCTGCTGACCTGACCAAACCCAGATATTGGAACTCACGCCATGACCGAACAGGCATACATCGCAGTAACGAATACCGGCTATGTCGAGGGGGCTTGCCTCGTCGATGCGGAAGATAGTCAAGCTTGGGTGGGTGAAATGGAAAGCACCGGCATGGCGATCCAGCAACTACCCATGGCAGAGGCCAAGGCCTTGCTTTACACCCAAGTCCCCCAAGCCACTCTGGAGGCATAGGAGTTGAGCATGCAGCGATCCAGCCCTACACACGCCCGGCGCAAACTCACCTTCATGCTGTTGGTGGCCTTCCTTGGCTTCCAGGTGGGCAGTCTGTTTCAACCGGCTGAGAAGCCACGCAACGGCCCGATAAACTGCAATGCGTCGAGCGGTCTTCCGCCCCTTGCGTGTGTATCTTCTGTAGGCCCAGCAGATGGCTCTCCCCTGCCGCCGCAGGGATAAACAGCCCCACCACCAGTGACAAGAACCAGAAATTTGCTCAGCGGCATCAGACGGAACATGCTGCAAGACCTGAAACGGGAGCACCCCGACCTGGAGCAGCAGATCGCCGAGTCCGGCGACGAGAACGCACAGAGGCTCTTGGCGCAGCTCCAGTCTTAGCGAACTGCGGCCCCGCTCCACTACTCGGTACTGAGCCCCTGCAATGGGGGCTCAGCACGCTATCCCGCAGTCTCAACCCAGCACGGCCTATCACCAGGGCGTAGGTAACTGCAACACCTACGGGTGAAATCGCCTTGCATGCCCCCCTATTCTCAGCAGCTCATGACGACATGCGGCTATCAAGAGCCTTCTCGGTGTGGTTCAAGCAGAGGGCTGTTCGCGGCACGCTGGGCTGGACTTCCTAGGCTCCAAACATGGGGCGCGACGACTTTCGTCAATCTCTATGCAGCCCTGATGACACAGCCCTCTCGGCCTGACCATAGCCACATCGCCAAAGCACAAACGCTACTGGCACCGACACAGAACTACCGAGGTACACATCATGCTTAGCTGGGACGACGCCGAAGACACTATTGAAACCGCAACTGCTGCCGAAGCTGCACCAGCAGCCCAGCCCGCTGCTGCACCTGTTGAGGCGGAAGCGTCCGTTGCTGCTGCCCGCATGGTGTCGAGTGCTGATAGCGAGGCCGTGGCCCGCGCCAAGGAAGCCCTGAACGACCTGGACATTCAGGAAGGGCTGGATGATCTGGAAGGCGCCGCCGCCCGTGTGCATGTGGGCGACAAGATGATGATCAACGCCCGCGCCGACCTCAACCAGCTGGTGCCGTTCAAGTACGACTGGGCATGGCAGAAGTACCTGGATGGTTGCGCTAACCACTGGATGCCCCAGGAAGTGAACATGACCGCCGACATTGCCCTCTGGAAAGACCCGAACGGGCTGTCCGAGGACGAGCGCCGCATCGTCATGCGCTCGCTGGGCTTCTTCTCCACCGCCGACTCGCTGGTGGCCAACAACTTGGTGCTGGCCGTGTACCGCCTGATCACCAACCCCGAGTGCCGCCAGTACATCCTGCGTCAGGCCTTCGAGGAAGCCATCCACACCCACGCATACCAATACTGCATCGAGTCGCTGGGCATGGACGAGGGCGAAATCTTCAACATGTACAAGGAGGTTCCGAGCGTAGCCAAGAAAGCTGCGTGGGGCCTCAAGTACACCCGCTCAATCTCTGACCCTCAGTTCCAAACTGGCACAGTGGAAAACGACCGTCAGTTCCTCAAGAACCTGATCGCCTACTACTGCGTTCTGGAAGGCATGTTCTTCTACTGCGGCTTCACCCAGATTCTGTCGATGGGTCGCCGCAACAAGATGACCGGCACCGCCGAGCAGTTCCAGTACATCCTCCGCGACGAGTCGATGCACCTGAACTTCGGTATCGACGTGATCAACACCATCAAGATGGAGAACCCGCACCTCTGGGATGCCCAGATGCAGGAAGAAGCCACCCAGATGATCCTGCAAGGCGCCCAGCTCGAAATCGAGTACGCCCAGGACACCATGCCGCGAGGCGTGCTGGGCATGAACGCCGCCATGATGGCGGACTATCTCAAGTTCATCGCTAATCGCCGTCTGGTACAGATCGGCCTGAAAGAGCAGTTCCCCGGTGTGGCCAACCCCTTCCCGTGGATGAGCGAAATCATGGACTTGAAGAAGGAGAAGAACTTCTTCGAAACCCGCGTCGTGGACTACCAAGTAGGCGGCGCCCTGAGCTGGGACTGATCCCAGCTCCAACCACACAGTGACCTGATACCCCAACCGAGGAAATGACCATGCTGAGCTGGGACGAAGTAGAGAAAGACGAAACCGAGGAAGACTTCCTCGCCGCGAAGAACGAAGACGGCGAAGCCCCTGTGCCTGCTGCCTGCCCCCTGAACCCGGACGGCCTCACTACGTGCGACGCCTGCCAATAGTCACGATCCTGCTGAATGGCTGGGCGCCCTGCCCAGCCCACTCCTGACCCGACTACAGCGAGAAACCCCACATGACGCCCAACCACCTGCAACAAGCCATCGCCCGCGCCACCGCAGCCGGCGATGAAGTAATGGTCGGCCTTCTTCAACGCGCCAGCCAGGACTATTATCCCGGCGCCGCCGAAATCAACCAGCTCGTAGGCAATCTTTGGAACTCGGGATGGGGTGCCGCTGACAAGCAGATCGGCATCATCGAAAGCGAGTTTCACGAAACGGCAGACGACGGCATCGCCGCCCGCGACGTTTACGAGCTTCGTGATGGTGTGGGCGACCTGATCTTCACTACCCTCGGTCTGGCACACCGCACCGGCCTGAACGCTGCCGCTGACTACGCTCAGGTTGTCGCCAGCCAGTACAGCAAGTTCGACCCGACCGAAGAAGACGCCCTGAAAACCAAGGCCAAGTACGATGCCCTCGGCATGGAAACTCGCTACGAGCGCCGGCAAATCCCCGGTACTGACGATTGGGTCTACGTCACCTTCTCCGCCAAAGACCAGATCGACGGCGAGGGCCGCAAGTGCGGCGCAGGTAAGTGGCTGAAATCATACCGCTTCGCCGAACCTGTCTTCGCTGAGCTGCCTGCCGAAGTGGGCGCCCAGCTGTACGTTGCCACCGTCGATACCGCCAACCCCGCCTAACCTCGCGGCGCTGCTGATGCTCCCTCCGGTGCGCCCTGCGCCGGGGGATGAGCAACTGCCACCAGTGCGGCTGCGTGCCTCCCCCCTCATTCGTAGACTGGGTTCACCTTCGACCCAGGACTACCCATGGAACAGCTCTCGATCCGCCTCGCCAACATCATTCAGCGTGCTTTGGTGCGAGAGGGCGGCAAGTCCCGGACACAAACGTCCTCCCTCTCACAGGAGGACGTTCGACAGCTGCGAATCCACGGGATGTGGTTCGAGGGCTTTGAGCCATGCGAAATCCCAGGCCGGGAAGACGCAGAGTTCTGGAGCGTGTTCTCTGTCCTAGACCGGGAAGCTGCCGAGAAGGCAGTTGCTCAGTTCCGAGTTCCCAAGGCGCCAGTTGAGTTCACCCTTACCCCCATCGAGCAGATCGATCAGGCCCGCCAGTGGGCAGAGTACCGCTGCCCTGCCTGCAATACGGCAAGCCTGGAGTGGCGCGATGGCGACAGCGTGCCAGTTCCGGTGCTGCCCGAAGGAATCGACTCCTACGGACTGATCGATACTGGCTTGATGGTCGGGCAGTGCAAGCACTGTAGCCAGCCGGTCTACATCTACGAGTTCGGGTTCTCGACAGTCGATAACCCGCAAGACGACATGGCTTTCTGCGTGTGGAATCTGCTGTACGAGCCCGATTCGTTCCAGGTATTCCGAGCCGAGGCAGAAGGTCACGAACCTTGGATCGTCTCGCGTCTCGACTACCGCACGGGCGCCACGGCTGACGGCGATACCCTACTGCTGCCCAAAGGCCCCTTCGTCATCGACTTCCACCAGTTCGGCCCGTTCAAGCTGGAGCACTCCAGCGAGCTTAGCGGCCCGCATGGCGTCAGCAATTGCGGTGCGTCCGGCGCCAGCGACAAGTGGGACGTAGGCAAAGCTCTGTTCCACAACCTTGCCGGGAGTGCCATGCGCGTGCTGACAGATGCCGCTTCCCAGGATCGGGGCTGAGCATTCGTGCAGCACAAACTGCCCAGCCCTATGACACATCCGTCTCGGCGTGAAACTGGAAACTCAATTCAGCTGGACAAGGCATCACTGAGCATGAATCCAACCCCTTGGAACATCGCCTATCACTCGGGCATGAGTTCCCAATCCGACTTTCAGGCCTGCATCAAAGCCGGGGCACCAGCAGGCGTAGTCGCCGGCCTGCTCACTACACAGCAACTGTTCGGTGCGATTCCTCGGTTTATCCGAGAAGGCGGCAGCCTGTTCATCGACAGCGGCGCCTTCTCAGCTTTCCGCAAGGGCGAGCCGATGCAGTGGAAGCGTGTGTTTCAGGTGTATGACTTGGTGATCAGCACCACCGAAGGCTCTCCGAAAGTCAGCATCGTTGCACCTGACGTGGTAGCCGATCAGCCGGCGACGTTCGCGCTCTGGCAAGAGCACCGCGACCTGATTCGATCCTGGATAGATAGCGGTATGCGCGTGATTGTGCCGCTTCAAACTGGGCCGATGCCTGCTGACCAGCTGCTGCAAGCCGCCATCGAGCTGCTGGGCACCGACCGATTCTGCGCCGGAATCCCAAGCAATGAAGCGGCAATGTCGCCGGCTGAGTGCAGCCTGCTGCGCCACCATGATTTCCACATTCTGGGCCGGGTGAAGCTCGACGACGAGGTAGCTGCCAAGGTCGCAGCGCTCAAAGCCAACTCCCCAGATGCCAACCTGACCGCCGACGCCAACTGGCTGCGCTCCCGGACAAGGAAAGCAGGCCAGCTGCGTGAGGCAATGCCAATCAAGATGTTCGAGAGCCGCCGCACGCAGGCCGTCAGCCACCTGCTGCGCGAGGAAGGGTATGCCCTCGGGGTAGAGGCAAAACCCAGCACCAGCAATCGAGAATCAAGCCCAGCGACCGCGCCGGGTTTTACTACCAATCAGGAGTAGGGGCGCAGTGCTTGCGCTCACCTCACGCAGCCAATACACCAGCCCACTTTACGAGTACCCGTTTCATGAACACGCAACACGCGATTCAAACCAAGCCGTCTCAGCAACGCTTCTGGGTGCAGGACAAGACCCGGCTCTGCCGTATCACGATGTGCGCCGAATATGCAGATGAAGCTGTGCGTGATGGATTCCGAGAGGTCACGCTGGACGAGCAGGAAGCCTTTCGAGAAGCCACCCATGCAGCGATGGAAAACGGTTGGAAGCCCGGTTCGCGCAAGCCTTTCGAGAGCTTCCTGCCGGCGAACCTGGAACAGCCTCAAGCAGCTGAACACTAATGCACCGGGGCTCCCAGCTTAGCTGCCCGGCGCCCCTGTCCCCCCATGCAAGCATGCGCCCTCATTCCCGAGCATGGGAATGCGGGGCTGGCCTGATCCCCCTGCAACCTCAAGCCCTACGTTGAGAGCTGACGATGTTTCTGTACCGGCGCTGACACAGGTGCCTGCGAGGGAAGATAGCTCCATCGTTTCCAGACCGGAGCAATCCCCATGACCACCACCTACGGATTTGGCCAGCTGCTGCTGATCGACAAGGCCCCAACGCTGGCACAGCGCGAGAACGTCATCCGCAACAATCTCACCGACTGGCGTTTGGAGGCGGGCTACATGCGAGTTCACAAGGTAGCCGTCACGTCAGCGGGCGAGTTCTACGCTTGCGTCAGCTACCCGTTCCGGTCCAACACCATCCAAACCTACGTTGCCGGGACTATCCAGTGCCGGCGCAAAGAGGATGGCTACTGGCTCAACTTCGACTGCTTTCTGGCGACCGCGAGCGTTCCCTTCACCCTGACGGGCTGCCCGCGAGAAATCTTCGACGCCGGCAATGCCATGGGCATGATGACGAAGGTGAACGAGGACTGGTATCAGGCCTGCTTGCAGACACAACTGATCCGCGACAAAGAACAGGCATTGAAGAAGGGTGCCGTGTTCAAGCTGCAAGCTGGTGCGCCGTCCAGCGTTCTGGGAGGCGAGCGTGCGACCTTTGCCGTTGTCCTGAGCAAGTCCAAGGCCCTGTATATCAGCCCCGGCTCTCGCTCCACGATCCAGGGCGGGATCGACGACCTGATGGAACACTACGACCCGGTAGACGCGAGCACCATTCCCGAGTTCTTGGAGCAGAGCAGCTACACCGAAGTGGGCGAACTGCTGTTCGACCTGAGCGGTACTGCGCCAGCGCTCAAAGGCCGTCTGGCCAAAGGGGTCAAGGCCAAGCTGTTGGCCAAGGTGCGCAAGGAGCGCGACCGCGCACTGGCGGCTTCGTATGAGGCTGCAAACCTTGTGAATCCATTCACCACGGGCGCATGGCTGTCCTAAACGCAGTCAGGCCATAGACGCCTATGTGCATCCGGTGCCGGCGCCAGCGGCGTCAACCCCAAGATTGAGTATCGAGTACGAGCAACTGCTGTTGCTGGTGTTGTTCAACGACAACTGGCCGCTCCAACGGTCGAGGGAGACGATGATGGAAATCAAACCAGTGGGATTCACGATAACCACTGAGCGCGAAGGAAAGCGCCAGCAGCCAGGGAGCCACATTGTCTGGTGGGATCGCGATACGCACAGCATTGCGGACTACTTTCCAGGCGCGAATGCCCCACGCCGCGAGCGAGTCAGCGCCGCCGAAGCCGTCGCAGCCCATGTTGCGTTCTTGGGCGATTGCGAGAGCAAGCCGCAGGCGATGGGGCTCGACCTGACCCCTGGCCAAGGCTCGCTGTTCGACGCTCAGGCCGCAGCATTGGAACCGGCAGCCGTGCCGCCGACTGACCCGGCGCTGGCGCTGAAAGAGCGTGAGGTTCAGGACGAAGATCGGGACGGCACCAGCTACGAAGCCCAGTACAAGGCGGCGGTGCGCCAGATGGAACAGCAGCTGGGCGACGAGTGCCCCATTCCGGCATTCAACAAGATGCTCTCCGAGTGCTGCGTGATGCTCTCGAAGCTGCCCCTCACGCAGTATTCGTTCGATGCCTTCATGGCCCTATGGGTGGCAGAGAGCGGCTATGGGGCCGATGGGGACACCCCACCGGCCAGCGCCTACGAGCCAATCGTCAAGGTGGCTTACAGCGTGCTGCTGTCGGGCGGGCTCATACTGGCGCCGTGAGCAAAAGCGCCAGCACACCCAGCAAGCCAATCTGTGCAGATTGCCTTGGCGGGTGTAGCAATTCCGAGCATACAGACCACCGCGGCCACTCTCATTCCCGGCTCTAGGGTTTGACGAGTTTCGTTGGACGGCAAGCTTCGCCGATGACACAGCCCCACCCCGGAGATAAAGGCACATCGAAACGCCGGGCACACAGCCCGGCCAGACCTACTGGAGCCGCACCATGGAACTGACCGTCAAATACAGCTACGTCGAGCAGATCACCCCGCCCCGCTGCCGCAAGCCCAGACCGCAGCGCTTTGATGACGGGGTTGCTGTTATTTCGATCCGTGAGGCCACTGCCGAGCAGGCGCCGGTTGCCATTATCGGGCGCGAGAAGAACTTCGAGACAGGCGAGTATCTGGAGCCCGTCAGCTATCGCCTGTTCGATGGCCGTCTCTGGACTGACAGCACCGTATCGGGTTGCACCCGGCGTTGCAGCGAGCGTTACCCGGCCATTGGCCCGGAGCTGAATCTGGTCAAGGACAGCGCCATGCTCTCGCATACAGGGCTGGGCATCTACGTTTGCGTCCACGATGGCAAGCAGGGCATCGCCGACTATCTCCAGGGCCTCGCCCGTGACTGGCTGATCATCGACGGTCAGCTCTACCGCCCTGCCGGCGAGCCAATGTACGTGGTGATGACCTTCGGATTGAGCGGCAATCACGGCGGCACCGCACTACTGACTGACGATCACCTGAATCCCAATATCCGACGCGAGGCTTACTTCTCGCTGCTGGAGCTGGATCAAGCTATCACGCGCACGCTGCTTGTCGCCGGAAAGCGCGGACACCGTGAAGGTGAGCACCGATCCTGGCTTCCAGTTCCAGGTACTGATCCCCGCTGCAATCCAGTGGAAAAATCCTGCTGTCGGCGCCGATGACACAGCCGAAGCTGCCTGATGATTCAATCGAAAACGCAGACGGAGACAGGCATGAGCAGCATTTATCTTGAACAACGCTACACCGACACTCTCGCTGCAATGGCAGCACAAGCCCTCATCGAGGGCGACGAACTCCCGTCGCTCCAAGAGCTGATGCAGACCATCAAGGACACCGTGGACGACGAACAGCTTAGCTTCCCTGACTTCGAGCACTTCTTCGCGTGGTGGGACGTGACTACCGCCTATGACCAGATGGACGAGGAAACCAGCGCCGAGCACCACAAGCCCGCGCTGGAGATTGCCTTCGCTGCGCTTGTGCGCGAAGGGTTCTTCGTCGTGGACTTCAAGAGCACCTACGAAGCAAGGGTGGCAGAGCTGATCCAGTCCGGCACCGTAGCTCAGGGAGAGCTGCCTGACTTCGACGCCATTACCGCAGAAATCAAGGTGGCGGTGCTCATCGATCAGGATCGATTCTGGAGCTTCGCTGAATTCTTCGATTTCTATGAGAAGGCCGTTGCCGTCGCTGCCGAGAACTTTAACTTGACGCTCGAACACCAGAAGCCGGCCCTAGAAGTCCTGTACTGGTCGCTTGTCTGCGAAGACGCTCTTTAACCGGCGCCAGCAGCAACCATCGAATCTTAATCTGGGGATCGACGATCCCCAGCATTCCAGCTGATTACGGAGACACCCATGCGGCGCCACCTGCTTGCCGTCGAACTCGATAGCGACATGGACTTGACCACCCTCGCCTCGCGCCGTGTGCAGATCGAGGCGATTGCCAACAACCGCTACCGCGTCTCGCCGCAGCTCAGGCTGTACAAGTGCGAAGGAAGTTCTTTCGTTGGTCGCTACCTTCGGCGCCGCGCCCCGCAATTGGCTTGGTATGCAGGCAATGCCAGTCGGCCCACGGGTTACTTCACCCGCACAGACGTGTAGTTCACAAGCAGATCGACGAAGGTCACGATCAGCCGGAGTCACTACGCACCTCCCAGCGGGCACACAGTGCGCAATGCGACAAATGACGCTACACTTACGTCAAATGTCGCAACAGGAGCAACCATAATGCTCACCGTCAAACGTCATGCTGCATCGAAGGACCGGAAGCCGACCGAGTACCTACTGGGCAGAGACATTAAAATGCTCAGCCCAGTCATGATTTACAAAATCACAAGCGAGGGTTTCGCATACCAGGACGTGCAGGAAATGGTATCCGTTTCCGTCCTCTTGTCTTCCCAGAAGGTCATGAGCCGTATCGTAGGGCGTTCCGTTCGTACCTTGCAGCGCCATGGAGGCAAGAAACAGGCAAATCTCGATGCGAAGCAGAGCGCCGTAGCCCTTCAATACGCCAAGGTCCTTGAGCATGCGATGAGCGTGTTTGGAACCCAGCAACTTGCCGAGGAATGGCTTAGCCGTCCCTGCAAACTCTTGGAGGGTAATATCCCGCTGGAAATGATCGACAACCCGGTTGGGTTTCAGGCCGTCGAGGACTACCTGACACGGATTGAGCACGGGGTGTACCAGTGAACCCACTTCCGTGGTCCGGGTCTTGGAATGCTTGGCGTTTGGACCGGGAAGTGTTCAAGGGCACATGGGATAGCGGCATCGGCGCTCAGATGGTCGGTGGCCGCTGGAACCCACCGGGCCGGCATGTCGTGTACGCATCCGCTGATCCCGCAACCGCGATCTTGGAAGTGGCAGTGCATGCCGGCTTCGACACTTTGGATACCGTGCCTCATGTCCTCACCTGCTTTGAAGTTCTCGACCCCACGCTGATCTATGTTGTTCAGCCGGAAGACGTTCCGAACCCCTTATGGCTATCGAGCGCTCCTGCCTCCCCCAACCAGCAAACCTTCGCCGATGCTTTGCTTGCTGAGCATCCGTTTGTGCTGATCCCGTCAGCAGTCTCAAAACACTCATGGAATCTGCTGGTCAGCTGCGACCTCGCTGCCGGAAAGTACCGACTGATCAGCCAAGAGCGCTTTGGCTTGGATACCCGGTTGGTGGCCAAGCCCTAGTCATCCAGAGGGGCAACCGCCCCTGCCCGGACTTGAACTTTCAATCCCCGGCTTGGGGCATGAGCAATTCATGCTGCTGGCATGTTTATTACCCTGACACAGCTCGGATGGTCCGATGATGCAGGCATCTGAAATGTCTGCGAGGCCTGCCCAAATGACCCTTATCCAAGTCACTCCCGAGCCCATGATCCGTGTATCTGCGCTGGGCTTCACGCTGGGGCGAAACCCCGATTCGATGCCGAATAACATCCGCCCCGACAAGAGCCTTTGGAATGCGCCCGATGGTCGCGAGCTGACCTACACCCAGGCCAAGGAGGAATCGTGGCGCATCAACGCGTATCTGGTCTATTACCTCGTTTCTGGCCGCTACGTGCTCGACCACATCCATGCCGCTGATGAATGCCGCCCGGCTGTATTCCAGACGAAGGAAGAAGCCTTGCTCTTTGTTCAGCAGGAGATTATCGGTCGCCGGTCAATAACTCGGCAGTTTTGCATCGAGGGTCCAGGTGCGGACTACCACATCCCCAACACGCCCCAAGGCCTCAAGGACATGAACTACAACCTCATGCCGGCGCTCAGGAGGACCGCCTGATCGTCGGGCGCCAGCATAGGGGTTGAGCAATTACTGGAATATCTGTGCGCCTGCGATGACACAGCACTACCCCCTAGATACTGGCCACATCCAAAACGAAGGGCACACAGCCCTACCAGACAAGGGGAATCGCCATGGGCTCCACCGTATCCACCAACAAACTGGCAGCAGCGTTCAAGACCACCAGCGGCAAGACCATGTACGTGCTATTCGAGGAAACCTACGAGTCCAACTGCTACCCGCGCACTCCGCGCTGGGGCTGCCTGCTGATCGGCGAACTTGCCAACATCATGCGCGGCATCTTCCGCTCAGCTGGCTGCTGCGAGGGAGGCATGCTCAAGGGAGCTGGCGGGCGAGACATTACCCCCGAGGGCTACCTCCAGGGCTGGCTCAAGGAGCTGGCCAACCCGGTATCGTTCAAGGATCGAACCTTCGAGCTGGCGGTTGGCGATAGTTTGTCCTCCACGGTTCCCCAGGGCGAGTTCAGCAAGATCAAGGAGCGCATGACAGCCAATGGCTTCGAGGCAGAAGCCACACAGCTGGAGAACGGCGAGAAGCTGACCGTCAGCCTGTACGAACACGGCGAGCTGCTGGCCAGCATCTATGACGGCAACGTGGGCGCGTGGCGGATCATCCAAGGCTTCCACGCCCCGGCCTATGGGCTGCGCAACCCTGAGCTTGGCTACGCCCCCGCGAAGGCCAAAACCTTCGAGCTTGAAACCCATGAGTGCATGCGCCTGTTCAAGCATCGCGAGGACGTGGCCGTCAAAGACCAGAATGGCGACTGGCGTAACCGGGGCTGGGCCTACAGCATCATCGGGAACTATGTGCGCGAGCTTTGGCAAGCAGAACTGCGCGAGCCGGGCAGCTACCGCGCCCGCATCATGAACCTGCGCAACGCCATCGAGACTGCCCCGCTTATGCCATCGGAAGCTGTTGTAGTGATCGACACCACTGTGAAGCTGGAGAGCTGGACTCAGGAAGGCGTCACCCGCGTCGTCAACGAGAACCCGCACACCATCGTTGGGCATGAAATCCATGTGGCCGTCCCGCAAGACGAACATCAGGCGTACCGCGTGTGCTGCCTGCATGAAGATTGCGCCAAGTTCGTCTGCATCCCCCTCGCAGCCGAAGAACCAGTACAAGCAGCAGCACCAGCAGCACCGACCCTGCAACTGGACTTGCTGGCCAGCTGAACCCGCCCCCGGCAACCCAAATGCCCGCCATGAGCGGGCATTTTCTTGACCGGCGCCAGCATCCCGCGAGCTGCAATTCGTCGCTTCCAGGACTGGGGAATGAGGAACTGCGCAGCGTTGACCCTCGCCGGCGATGACACAGGGTCGCGCCCCGATGATGGGCACAACCAAATCAGCGAGGCGCATGCCTCAGCGGTGGGTAGCGGCGCCCTGGCCGGCGACTTCTTCCACGTTCACTACCGCTGGTAGATTCATCCTCGGTTGCCAGCATTGGGGCTGAGCATTTGCGGCAATTCTTGCTTGCCGCCGATGACACAGCCCCTCCCCCTTGATACTGGCCACATCCAAAACGAAGGGCGCACAGCCCTACCAGACAAGGGGAATCACCATGGGCTCCACCGTATCCACCAACAAACTGGCCGCAGCTTTCAAAACCAACAGCGGCAAGACCATGTACGTGCTGTTCGAGGAAACCTACGAGTCCAACTGCTACCCGCGCACGCCGAGCTGGGGCTGCCTGCTGATCGGCGAAATTGCCAACATCATGCGCGGCATCTTCCGCTCGGCTGGGAGCTGCGAGGGCGGCATGCTCAAGGGCGCTGGTGGTCGCGATATTAGCCCCGAGGGCTACATCCAGGGCTGGCTCAAGGAGCTGGCGAACCCGGTAATGCTCAACGATCAAACCTTCGAGCTGGCGGTAGGCGATAGCCTTTACTCCACGGTTCCCAAGTCAGAGTTCGACAAGATCAAGGAGCGCATGACTGCCAATGGCTTGGTGGCAGAAGCTACCCAGCTGGAGAACGGCGAGAAACTGACCGTCAGCCTGTACGAGCACGGCGAGCTGCTGGCCAGCATCTATGACGGCAACGTGGGCGCATGGCGGATCATCCAGGGCTACAACGCCCCGGTCTATGGGCTGCGCAACCCTGAGCTTGGCTATGCCCCTGCGAAGGCCAAAACCTTCGAGATTGAAACGCATGAGTGCATGCGTTTGTTCAAGCATCGCGAGGACGTGGCCGTCAAAGACCAGAACGGGGACTGGCGTAACCGTGGCTGGGCCTACAGCATCATCGGGAACTATGTGCGCGAGCTTTGGCAGGCAGAACTGCGCGAGCCGGGCAGCTACCGTGCCCGTATCAAGAACCTGCGCAACGCCATCGAGACTGCCCCGATCATGCCTTCCGATGCCGTTGCCGTGATCGACACCACTGTGAAGCTGGAGAGCTGGACTCAGGAAGGCATCACCCGTGTCGTCAACGAGAACCCGCACACCATCGTCGGGCATGAAATCCACGTAGCCGTCCCGCAAGACCCTGACCAAGCGTACCGCGTGTGTTGCCTGCATGAGGATTGCACCAAATTCGTGTGCATCCCCCTCGCAGCCGAAGAACCAGCACCAGCAGCGCCGACCCAGCAACTGGACTTGCTGGCCAGCTGATCCCCGCCCCCGGCAACCCAAATGCCCGCCATGAGCGGGCATTTTCTTGTCCGGCGCCAGCATCCCGCGAGCGCCCATTCTCCGCTTCCAGGGCTGGGGAATGAGGAACTGCGCAGCGTTGACCCTCGCCGGCGATGACACAGGGTCGGCGCCCCGATGATGGGCACAACCAAATCAGCGAGGCGCATGCCTCACAGGAGCCCTACATGAGCGAGTTCATCGTCCGCGTGACCTGCTTTGAACTGAATTACCGTGGCCAAGTAGCCGGCCAGATTGCCGAGGCGTTCGTGCCAGTCGAAGCCAAGGACGAAGACGAGGCATGCCAGCGTGCAGTCCTTTGGCACGGGGACAACGGCGTTGCCGTTGAGGATGATGACCTGCAATGGCAGTGCATCGACCTTCCGCGAGCACTGGTCTTCAAGGCAACCAAATGCCTCGAAGTCACAGCTTCGGAACTCGAAGTGTTCTTGTCCCTGACCCAAGGCCTGACCGGCGCAAAAGTCATTGGGCGTTCCACTTCCCTGACCATGGGCTCGGAGCAAGCATGATGACCAAGCGCTCGAAACGGGAGTGGTATACCCAGAACGGCATTGCCATCATGGGTGACGAAGGCATCCACGTTACTGACGTGAAAGGCCTATCCCGCACCGACAGCGAGAACGAAGCCAATGCCGCACGCATCGTGGCTTGCGTGAACGCCTGCGACGGTTACACGACCGAGCAGCTGGTGGCCCTCAAGGGCGGCAACGTCAAGCGCGAAGTCACCTACTACGCCGATAAGCTCTGCGACGCACAGAACCGCTATCTCAAGGCGGAGCAGCAACGGGACAACCTGCTGGCAGCGCTGAAAAACCTTCTGGAGCACGAAGGCACCCAGGTAGAAACCGGCATTGGCATGATGGAGCCCGACGAGCTGCAAGAGGCACGTAAGCAGGCCCAGGCCGCAATCCGGGAAGTGGAGGCCGCTCAATGTCGCATCTTCTAGAGACGAGCACCGTTGCCGCCATCGGCGCCGACGCCATCCGGGACTGGGTTGCCCGTCACCTTGCCCCGCTCTGCCCGGAGGGTGCGGTAATCTCGGTCATACAGCGGCCCTGGCATTGCAAGGGCGAGTCCTGCTACTTCGCGGCGGTCGAGGTTGAATCTCCCATCACAACCGAAGAACTGCGCCGACTGGAGGTAGCGGAGCACACGCGAGGCCAGTACCTGCACTTCTACGTCGATGACGTGATTGCGGCAGCGGTGGGCAGCGGCGCCCTGGCCGGCGACTTCTTCCACGTTCACTACCGCTGGTAGACCTATCCTCGGTTGCCAGTATTGGGGCTGAGCATTTGCGGCAATTCTTCTCTGCCGCCGATGACACGGCCCATCCCCCTAGATACTGGCCACATCCGAAACGAGGGCGAACCGCCCTACCAGACAAGGGGAATCACCATGGGCTCTACTGTATCGACTGGCAAGCAGGTAGCAGCGTTCAAGGCCACCAGCGGTAAGGTCATGTACGTGCTGTTCGAGGAAACCTACGAGTCCAACTGCTACCCGCGTACCCCGCGCTGGAGCAGCTACATGATTGGCGAGCTGCCTGCTGTTATGCGCCACATCTTCCGCGCTGCATCCAGCTGCGAGGGTGGCATGCTCAAGGGGGCTGGCGGGCGAGACATTACCCCCGAGGGCTACCTCCAGGGCTGGTTCAAGGAGCTGGAGAACCCGGTTGAGATTGCTGACCGCAAGTTCGAGCTGTACGCCGTCAACAACTACATGGCGCCGATCCCGACCGAGAATTTCGCATGGGCCAAAGCTGCGATGGTCAACGTAGGCCGCGAGGCTGACGCAGTGAAGCTTGAGAACGGTGAACACCTGATCGTTTCGCTGTACGACGACGCCGAGCTGCTGGCAGCAATCTATGACGGCATCCACTTCGGCGCCAGCCGGATTATTAAGTCCGTAAGCCAAGTCCTATATGCGCCGCGCAATCCTAACCTCGGTTACAAGCCGGCCAAGTCCAAAGTCGTGAGCATGGACACCCCGCGCTTCATGCGGGTGCGTGAAGGGCATTACCACTACGCCACCCAGGACGCCAACGGCGACTGGCGTGGTGACGCTTCGCACTGCTTTATGAACTCGTTCATCACCAATCTTTGGAAGTCGGAGCTGGCTGAGCCGCTGACCTATCGCGGCAAGATCAAGGCCTACCGCGATGCGATCAAGAACGCCCAGGTAATGCCAAGCAACACGAAGCTTGTCATCGACACCAAGGCAGTCACCGACCGCTACCACCAGGAGTCGGTTGACTGGGTGCTGGCCAACAACCCGCACACCAAGCACGGCGATGAAATCCACGTAGAGCTTCCGACCGACTACACCGCCCTCTACCGCGTGGCGACCCTCAATGAGAAGTTCGCCCGCTACGTCTTCACTGGCAACGCACCAGCACAGCAGCTTGACCTGTTGGCCTGCTGATCGATGCCAAGCCCCAGAGAGTCCGGGGCCTACTGGCCATTCTCACTTCCCAGACCGGGGAGTATGGCCGCTCAACGGTTAAACTATGAGAACCCCTGGCAGGCGCTGGCGTGCAGGGGCGGAGCAAGAGGGATCGAACGTCAACTACCCCGGCCTTCAGGACGGGGCTTGTGAAAGCAAGCCAGGTTGACCAGGGAAAGCGGTAATCAACCCGCTACGTTTGCAGCAGGTCGTTAAGACCCACCCAGCCATGCTTCCTCAGTGGCTGGCACTGGAAAATCAGGATCACGCTGGCGAAAGGTAAAGCGCCGAAGGTTCTGATTGCCCCGCAAGGGGGAGCCGATTGCAAACATTCCCGAGGGGAGCGAGGGCGCAAGCCCTCCGTCACAAGGCCCGTAAGGGCGTTTATTCAAAGGGGGATCGCGATGGCGGTCTATGTGCTGGACAAGAGCGGTAAGCCACTGATGCCGTGCAGTGAGAAGCGGGCAAGGTTGTTGCTGGTGCGTGGTCGTGCTCGCGTGCATCGCTTGATGCCGTTCGCGATTCGCCTGACAGATCGCAAGCAGGCTGAAAGCCTCCTTCAGCCGTTGGCCATCAAGGTCGATCCGGGCAGTCGCTATACCGGCATGGCCTTGGTTAGGCAGCAGGCAAAGTGTGTGTCCGTGCTGTCTCTGATGGAGTTGGCGCATCGTGGTGCAGCTATCCGTAAGGCGCTTGAGCAACGTGCTGGCTATCGCCGCCGTCGCCGCAGCCAGAACTTGCGCCACCGTGAGGCTCGCTTTGACAACCGCAGCCGCCCTGACGGCTGGCTGCCGCCATCACTTCAGCACCGAGTTGATACTACGCTGTCCTGGGTGCAGCGTTTGCGCCGTTTGGCTCCGGTTTGTGAGATGGCCATCGAGCGGGTCAAATTCGACATGCAGGCCATGCACAACCCTGAAATCAGCGGTGTCGAGTACCAGCAAGGCGAGCTGGCTGGCTATGAGGTGCGCGAGTATCTGCTGGAGAAGTGGGGCCGCTGCTGTGCCTACTGCTTCGCAGAAAACATCCCGCTTGAGGTCGAACACATCCAGGCCCGCAGTAACGGCGGCAGTGATCGGGTATCGAACTTGACCCTGGCCTGTCATCCCTGCAACCAGCGCAAAGGGAATCAGCCGGTTGAGTTGTTCCTGAAGGGTAAGCCCGAGCTGTTGGCCCGAATCAAAGCCAACGCCAAGGTGCCGCTTCGCGATGCCGCTGCCGTCAACGCAACGCGCAACACCCTGTTCCAAGCGCTACTGGCGACCGGTCTGCCCGTGGCCACCGGCACCGGGGCGCAGACCAAGTACAACCGCCGCCGACTGGGTATCCCGAAAACCCACGCGCTCGATGCCGTCTGTGTTGGCGAGGTCGATACCGTCACTGGCTGGCAGCGCCCCACGCTGTCGATCAAGGCCACGGGCCGTGGCGAGTACCAGCGCACGCGCCTCACCGCGCACGGTTTCCCACGCGGCTACCTGACCCGGCAGAAGCGCCACTTCGGCTTCCAGACAGGCGACCAGATAATTGCAACCGTACCCAGCGGTAAGAAAGCAGGCGTCCACAAGGGCCGGGCAGCCGTGCGCAAGTCCGGCAGCTTCAACGTCCAGATGCTTTCAACCGTTATCCAAGGCATCCACCACCGGCACTGCCGGATTATTCAGCGGGCAGATGGCTACAGCTATGCCCAAATCTCAACCCAAGATAGCCAGCCTTAGCAGGAGGTAGCGAGGACAGGGGCACGTTGTGCGTGCCGCGCTATCCCTCCCCGACATGAATGTCGGGGTTTCTCGCGCAAATATCACGATGAAGTCGAAACAGGCGATTGCGTGTGGCAGACCACGAAAGCCTGCGGCCAGATTAGCGACCGCTCTGAGCGCTACCAGGATCAAGCACTGTGCTTGCGCGACGGCCTGAACAAATTGCTGCCGCAGTAACTATTCATCGAAACAGATTATTGGGATCGAGACTGATCATGGCCTACGCGCTGACCCCCGAGCAGATTGCATCCATCACCATGCCGGAGCTGGCCTTCTCCACCGAGCGCCTGTTGCCGGCGTGGGAGGACATTCCCGAAGACTTCAAGCGCGGGAACATCTACACCGAGCTGGCTTCGGCGATCTTCTATGGCACGGCTATGCCCCCCAGCACCATCGAGCTGAACGAGGGCGTTGAGGGCGAGGCCCTGAACAAATGCGTGCGTGCTCACCTCCAGTCGTGGGGGCCGAAGCACGAACACAAGATTGCAGGCGTCGGCTACATGATTGCCTGCGCCTGCACGCTGACGCCGGCAACAGAGGCGAGCGAGGCATAACCATGTCACGACTGTTCCGCCTTCCCCTGCTGCCGTTTGCGGTGCTGCTGGAGCTGGTGCTGCTGGCGCTTGGCTGGGGTCTAGCCCTGGCTTCCCCGCATCTGGCCGGTCGCGTTGTAGCGCTTGCCAAACGCCTCCCTAGCCTCGCTTGGTACACCGGGCGACAGTAGTCGCCACGCCCGCCCCTCTCCAGTCACCTTCCACTCATTCCCGGTTCCGAGAACTGGCTTTTGCGATCAGCTGCACTCACGCCTGCCCGTGCGATGACACAAGGGGCGTCGGGAGAAAGTTTCCTCACTGGCCTGATGCACAGGCACTGACGAGGAACCCCGATGCAGACCGATACTGAGATTCAAGCAACCGTTTCGATGTTCCCTCCGGCAACGTCCGTGGCTTCGTGACGGCCACCCTGCCGATCAAGGGCAAATCCAAGCGCATCGCCCACGCAACGCTGCTGGTCGATGAGACGCCCTCTGTATACATCGAGGTGCCCAAGGCCGCCCCACTTGACCGCCTTGACGCTATTGCCGAAGGCCTCAAGGCATTCGCTGCGAAGGTGCGCGTGCTTTGCCCGGCCAGCGTCGCCCAGGAGGGGTAACAGCGTGTCGTTCAGGAAAGCAGTTCGCCGGAACAAAGTCAGCGGAGCCATGTTCGGGAGCACCTTCAACACTGGCCGAACCGCGCCGCAGGGTGCAGACCTGATAGCTGCCCAGCGGCGGCAGTCGCGGGCCTATGCCCTGCTTTGCATCCAGACCACTTGGCGAGACAGGCACCGGGTAGGCATTGGCCGGGCTCGGGGGATCGTGGCCGAGCAGATCGAGGACTACCGCGCCCTGTAGCCCCAGCACGCTGCCTCGCTAGACGCTGGAAGCACAAGCGGCGGCGCGAGGACAGTGTGCCATCGCACGGCCTGAATCCTGAATGCCCATCACAGGGCCTGAGCATTTCGCGGGCATCGATCATCCCGCCCCGTGACACAGCCTCCCCAGGTTGAGAATGGGCACATCACCTGAACAAGGACCACTGCAATGGTTGAAGTAGAAGTTGGCACCCTGATTGGCCGCGCACTGGACTACGTGATTGCGACCATCGAGGAACTGCCCATCCAGCATGACCCGATGGGGTTCTGCGATACCGCCAACGGCGGTTACTGGGTCTGGGACAAGCGCCCTGGCGGCAAGATGCTCCAGATCGGCCCGAAGCCTGCGGGCCATAACGGCGGCTACTACAGCCCTTCCACGCGCTGGGATCAGCTCGGGCCGCTGGTCATGAAGTACCCGATTGTCATGGGGAACCATGAGTCCGGGAAAGATGATGGGAAGTTCTGGGGCAGTGCCCATTGCTTCCACGGCGGAACCGAATTCGATACCTACGATGGCGTCATGGTTGCTGCCTGCCGCGCCATCGTCGCCTACACGCACGGCCCTACCGTGAAAATCCCACGCAGCCTTCTTCACTAACCGCAGCCCAAGGAGACGCAAACGATGAGCGAATTCCAAACCTTGCAAGTCGGCTCGCTGGAGCTGCGCAAGACAGCCGATGGCTGGCAGTACCTGAGCGAAGGGATCGGCAACGATCCCGACCGCTGGTGCGACGCTACCGGCGTGCTGGGGCCGTTCGGCAACTCGGGGGTGAACACCCTTCTCGATGAGCTGCTGGCGGCACGGCAACAGGCCGAGCAGAAAGCCGAGCGCGTGTGCGAGAACTGCCGCTACTGGGGCCAAATTTATGAGGGCTGCTGCGATTTCATCGACACCATTGCCGGCGAGCGAGTGGCTGCAACAACGGGGTGCCAGATCATCGCCACGGTAAGTGACGACTCCGGGCTCAACACTCTGTTGAAGACTGGCCCGAATTTCAGCTGCCCCAATTTCAGCAAGTAACGGTGAGCACCATGCCGCAGGAAACCGAAAATCTGTTCCTCATGAACAACAACGGCAACTACTTCGAGATCAACACGAAGGAAGTGAGCGTGGACAAAGAGCGTCTTTACCTGTGCCGATTCTTCGACACTGGCAGGGCGTTGCTCGAAGCAGTCAGCTCAGCGGATGGTTGCTCGGTGGAGGAACTGGAGGGGACAACCTTCTACATCACCATGCGCAACGGGAAGCCCACGTTGATCGACGACCGTGGCTTTCCAACTGAAATTGAAGGGTCGGTGGAAAGTTTCATCACCCTCTTTGAACTCTGACACTGCTGATCCGCAGAATGGAACCCACCATGCAGACGAACACGATTGACCTGAGCCGCAGCGCCAACGTCCGCCACCCGTTCGCAGACTACTCGCTCACGGACGCGGTGAGGCTGGCCAACAACAACCGTAGCTTGAACCTGCTCCCGCCCGTCCAGACGCTGAGCGAGGCCCGCGAAGTGGTTCAGGACATGGCCAATCATGCCGGCTTCACCTGGATCACCGGCATGGTGGCGCTGGATGTTCTCGATTCCGCGATTGAGAATCGGGATTTGCGCACCTCCTGCCGCCTGATTTAAGCGAATCCGGCGTGACACACGCCGGGCAGCCCTAAGATATGCGTACCCAATAGACCGCAGTGCAGCGGAGTATCGAAACTATGAAACAGAAACCGCATTGGACGCAGGCCGAGATTGTCGAGTTCGACGAGTTGGTCGATGGCGTCTCTAGCCTGCATCAGCTTGAGCGCATTGACTGTCGCCTGCGCCTGGATGAGTTCGTGAAGGCGCACGGCAAAGCGAAATGCGATGCCATGTTTGCCCACCTGGAAGCTGGCGGCGCGAAAGAGGATGGCCCTCTGGTGGACGTTCCAGCTGATGAGGCGCAACCCAAGGGAGAGCACCAGTGACAACCCCGAACGCTACCTCTAACCGCGCCCTGACGATGCCTGTCCCGGATGACTGCTCCGACCGCTATGCCTCCGGCTGGGCCTACGCCGACTGGCATATCAGCAAAGGCGGCAACCTGAACGCCGACGCCCCAGCTGACTGGCACGAAGAAAAGGTCAACGGCTTCTGGGATCGTCTCACTGCTGAGCGCAACGCCAATTCCAACTCTGAGAAAGGGCAGGACGATGGCCACCAGTGAACAGAAGGTCAAAGAGGTCCATCCCCGCGCCAGCAAGAAGCGTTATTCGACCCATGGTGGTGGCGGTTACTACCTGATCTGGTCTGGCTTCCCGGAAGGTCGCGAGAGCGTGCGCCTGGGCGAAGGCAAGACCGCCTCCGCTGCGTGGGTGGACGCAGCCAAGAACATCAAGCGCGTGGCTGAGCAGGCCAGTAGTGCGGTACAGGAGAGCAGCAATGGGCAATGAGCGCGGCAACTGCATCGGCTGCGGCGAGGAACTGTGCCACCTGGATGACGACCCCAACGGCGCCCACAACTGCACCTGTGCCCGCTGCCGGGCACAGGATGAGCATGACTTCGACGCCGAGCCCGGCGCCGTTTTCAGCCGCTCGGGTGAGCGGATCGACAACAAGCCCCAACGCCCGGCCATGCCTCAAAACCTGCGCTCGGTTCTGGAGAGCCTTCCGCAGCTACCACAGCGCCAGGACTCGACGGCAGCCCAGCTGGCCGACCTTCGGGTGATCGCCAACCGGCTGGGGCTGTATGACGCCGCCGACGCCATCAAACCCATGCTTGGCCGTCAGTAGTCGGCCAGAGGACAGAAATCATGCCGCAGCAGATCAAGACCGAATACCAGCTGGAGCGCGAAGCCCGCTGGAAATCCATGGGTTTCACCCTGATCGACGAGGCGAAGCCAGAGATTGGGAAGCCAGTCGAGGCCATCCGCGTTCACCAGCCTCGGGGTTTCGGCGGCGTGATCCTGCGCACCGAATACCTGCTGGTCAACATGGTGCGGGCCGAAGAATACAGCTACACCGACACCACCAACGACGACAAGCACCTCGCCTCCAGCGAGTTCGAGGGCTGGCGCGAGATTGGTGCCGGGCAAGGCAGCAACGATGATCAAGCCAACACCAAGGGGGCAGCCTGACCATGGCAAGTATCGAGCGTGAGCCGCTGCCGGCTGGTGCCGTGATCGAGTATTGCGGCGAGCACGGCGAAGTCATCCACGATCCGGGCGGTAATGGCCGTTTAACGGTCAAGGTCGGCGACCATCAGGCGCAATGGTGGTGGACGTTCGAGGGCGTCACATGCACGGTAGTGTCGATGCCATCCACTTCTCCCGCCACGCACAAGAGTGAGATTCAGGAGCTGATCCAGATGGTTCGGGATTGGTTCGCGCAGCCGGGGAATGAAGGCGGCGGCATCTTTCATGTGATGCTGGAGGATGGCAACGTCGAGCAAGAGTTCGCCGACATTGCCCTGGAGCAGGCCCGCCAAAGCGGCGATGCAACTGCTATCGAACTGGCAGAGAAGCTTGCAGCACTCACCGTCGCGGAGCGCGTCAAGGTCTGCAACGCTTGGTAGCCGCCCCCCCCTGCGATCCTCAACCCGCCAACCAGGAGCTAAACCGATGAGCCTCGAAGAACAGCGCAAAGCCGTAATGGCCCGCCATAAAGAGCTTGTTGCCCAGCGCGACGCGATCAATCGTGAGATTGACCAGAACTTCGAGTTCTTCAAGGGCAAAGCTGTCCGCGTGAAGCACTCGCGGGGTGAGTTTGATGCCGAAGTCATCCGCGTCTATCACGACGAAACCATGGCTGTCAGGAACTTGGATTCCGACAAGCCCTCAACGCGCCTGCTCTACGAAGTGGCCGGCATGGTTGAAGACGATCAGGAGTAGCCGGGCCATGGCAACTTCGGACGATCAAGGCCTCGAAGACAGCCAGAAGGCGGAGGCCGAACGCATCGCCGGCCTGTTCGACACGCTGAAAGACCGGGTGATTGCTGCCTGATACAGCGACAAACTCAGTGACGAAGAAGTGGCGGAGCTGCGAACCGAAATGGCGATCCTGTCCAGCCAGTTTTTCGACCTCACTGGCGACATTCTGTCCTAGCACTCTCAAGCGCCAGCATAGGGTTCGACGATTTCTGCGATCATTCATTCGTCGCGGTGACACACCATTGGGCACCTGACAATGGGTACATCACCAGAACAGGCCATCCGGCCCCGACGAGGATCACCGACATGTCACGCGACCTTCCCGAGTTCGAGCAGCATTTGCTGAGCATCATCAAGCCGCTGCATGCAGCCAAATGGCACGCTGACTATCGCTGGTTCGACCTGGAGCGTTCCATTACAAAGCTGGGCGAGGATTACGGCAGTCTTGAGCTGAATCCTGACTTTCAGCGCGGGCATGTTTGGTCGCCGGCTCAGCAAGAGCACTTCATTGCCAACTGCCTCAGAGGTGTTGTTGCAGCGAGCGGCTTCTTGATCCAGTTCAACTGTGCGGATTGGGGCGACGAGGACGCGGAGTCCGACCTGCCGAAGGGCTTGCAATGCGTGGATGGGCTGCAACGTTTCACTGCTGTAACTGAGTTCGTCAAGGGCAACGTCAAGCCTTTCGGCTACAGCGCTCAGGAACTGATGGGCACCCAATTCTCCCCGAAGCGCATTTACATGAAGGTCGCGATCCACGCCTACACTAAGCGTGCCGATTTGCTAAGCCACTACCTCGCCCTGAATGCCGGTGGCACCCCTCACAGCGCCGAGGAAATCGAACGCGTTCGCGGCCTGCTGGCCCAGGCGCAGGGCTCTGCCTGATCCATCCGCGCCTGCTCCTGGCTCCCTGCTTTGGGGAGTCAGAAGTTGTTGTCCACCCCGTCTTTCTGCCAGTGACACGCCGCACCTCTGCCTGAATATAGGCGTATCCACTCAACATGCTTGCATTCACCAGCAGCCTCTAATGACTATCGAGAGAAGTTCTATGTCTGCCCGCCTGGATTCACTCATTGGCAACAGCTATTCCGTTGTGCAATTCGCCGATTTACCTGTGCCAAGCCAGTTGG
>Ga0194137_10000531_pt1 | contig 25253 bp, 18 predicted proteins | sample TARM_MetaG_T3_14_FD_134025 | JGI IMG/M metagenome (GOLD analysis project Ga0194137, IMG submission 134025) | Freshwater microbial communities from Pennsylvania, USA, analyzing microbe dynamics in response to fracking - TARM_MetaG_T3_14 (version 2) | ecosystem: Environmental > Aquatic >... | reverse complement strand
GTGGAGCCACGCTGCATGAGCAACGTCATCCTCAATGAGCGCGAGTTCAAGGGCTTCCGGCAGATGATCTTCGATCAGGCCGGCATCACCATGAGCAATGCCAAGAAGCCGCTGATCAGCGGCCGACTGGCCAAGCGGCTGGCTGCCAAGGGCCTGGACAGCTATGGCGACTATTTGAACCTGATCCAGCAAGACGCCAAAGAGCGCCAGACGGCGGTCGACCTGCTGACCACCAACGAGACCTACTTCTTTCGCGAACCCAAGCACTTCGAGTTCCTGAACCAGTACGTCTTGCCCAGCCTGCGTGGCCAGGGCGATGTGCGCTTCTGGAGCGCGGCCTGTTCAAGCGGCGAAGAGGCCTACACCCTGTCCATGGTGCTGGCCGATGTGCTGGGCCACACCCGCTTCGAGATCCTGGCCTCCGACATCAGCACCCGCGTGCTGGAAGCGGGCCGCCAGGCGCTCTACCCGATCGAAGACGCCACCAACATCCCCAAGCCCCTGAAAGCACGCTACTGCCTCAAGGGTGTGGGGCGCCAGGACGGCTGGTTCCTGATCGACCGCCCCTTGCGCGAGCGCGTGATCTTCGACCAGATCAACCTCAACGAGCGCCTGCCCGATGTGGGGCAATTCGACGTGATCTTCCTGCGCAATGTCATGATCTACTTCTCGGTGGAGACCAAGCAGGCGGTCATGGCACGGCTCATCCCTCTGCTCAAGCCCGGCGGCTACTTCTTCATCAGCCACTCCGAGAGCCTGCATGGGGTGACCGACCAGTTGCAGATGGTCCGCCCCTCCATCTACCGCAAACGCCCGGACTGACCCGACATGCCCCAACCCATACGCGTGCTCATCGTCGACGACTCCGCCGTGGTGCGGCAGGTGATGACGCAACTGCTGTCTTCCGATCGCGGCATCCAGGTCATCGGCGCCGCTGCCGACCCTGTGTTCGCCATGAACCGCATGGCCCAGGAATGGCCGGATGTGATCGTGCTGGACGTCGAGATGCCGCGCATGGATGGCCTGACCTTCCTGCGCAAGATCATGAGCGAGCGCCCCACGCCGGTGGTGATCTGCTCGACGCTGACCACGCAAGGTGCCGAGACCACGATGCAGGCCATGTCGGCCGGTGCTGTGAGCATCGTGGCCAAGCCCAAGGCTGGCCTCAAGCAACACCTGATGGAAGAGTCGGACGACCTGATCTCGGTGGTCAAGGCCGCCGCGCATGCACGGCTCAAGCGCATTTCGCCCACGGCCGCCGCGCCCGTGGCCAAGGTCGCCGCCAAGCTGACGGCCGACGCCGTGCTGCCCTCCACGCCGCACCGCGCCATGAGTGAAACCACCGACCGCGTGGTGGCCATCGGCACGTCCACCGGCGGCACGCAGGCCCTGGAGACCGTGCTGCGCGAGCTGCCGTCCAACAGCCCCGGCATCGTCGTGGTGCAGCACATGCCGGCCCAGTTCACGGCGGCCTTTGCGCAGCGTCTCAACTCGGTCTGTGACATCGAAGTGCGCGAAGCCGCCCATGGCGACCGCGTGCACGATGGCCTGGCTCTGATCGCCCCCGGAGGCCGCCACCTCACGCTGGAGCGCAGCGGTGCCCAGTACCGCGTCTCGGTGGTGGACGGCCCGCCCGTGTCCCGTCACCGCCCTTCGGTGGATGTGCTCTTTCGCTCGGTGGCCCGCGCTGCGGGCCGCAATGCCCTGGGCATCATCATGACGGGCATGGGTGACGACGGCGCGCGCGGCCTCAAGGAAATGCGCGAAGCCGGCGCCAGCACCATCGGCCAGGACGAAGACAGCTGCGTGGTCTACGGCATGCCCAAGGAAGCCATGAAGATGGGCGGCGTGGAGCGCGAGCTGCCGCTGCGCGCCATCGCCTCGGCCATCATCAAGTGATGGCCCTGTTCGCTGTCAAGCCGCCTTCAAGCCACTGATGAAGCCCGTCGCGCCTTCGTGCAGGCAGCGCGGCTTGTAGGCGCCCACACGCTTGGCGATGGCCGCGATGTGATCGGGGGTCGTGCCGCAGCAGCCGCCTGCGATGTTGAGGAAGCCCGACTTGGCGAACTCCTCGACCAGGCCGCCGGTGATCTCGGGCGTCTCGTCAAAACCCGTGTCGCTCATCGGGTTGGGCAGGCCGGCATTGGGGTAGCAGCTGATGAAGGTGTCGCCCGCGATCTTGGACAGCTCCTCGATATAAGGCCGCATCAGCGACGCACCGAGCGCGCAATTCAGGCCGATGGCCAGCGGATGCGCGTGCCGCACCGAATGCCAGAAGGCACTCACGGTCTGGCCCGAGAGGATGCGGCCCGAGGCATCGGTCACCGTACCCGAGATGATGATGGGCAGGCGCTCGCCAGTGTCCTCGAAGAGCTGATCGACCGCGAAGATGGCGGCCTTGGCATTGAGCGTGTCGAAGATGGTTTCGATCAGGAAGACGTCGGCGCCGCCTTCCAGCAAGGCCTTGGCCTGCTCGTAATAGGCCTGTTGCAGCGTGTCGAAATCGATGTTGCGGGCGCCTGGGTCATTCACATCGGGGCTGATGCTGGCGGTACGCGGTGTCGGGCCGATGGCGCCGGCCACGAAGCGCGGCTTATCGGGCGTGCTGTACTTGTCGCAGGCGGCACTGGCCATACGGGCCGCCACGAGGTTCATCTCGTAGGCCAGCTCGGGCAGGTCGTAGTCTTCCTGGGCCACGGTGGTGGCGCCAAAGGTGTTGGTCTCGATCAGGTCGGCACCTGCAGCCAGGTACTGCTCATGGATCTCCTGGATCACCTCGGGCTTGGTCAACTGCAGCAACTCGTTGTTGCCCTTGAGGTCCTTGTGGTGCTCGGCGAAACGCGTGCCCCGGTAGTCGGCCTCACCCAGCTTGTAGCGCTGGATCATGGTGCCCATGGCACCGTCGAGCACCACGATGCGCTGGCGCATGATCTCCGGCAGCTGGGCGGCGCGGGTGTAGGGGCGGCGTGCAACGGGCACAGTAGCCGAGGTGGACTGGGGCGCGGGCTGGGGCGTGTTCATTCCGCCATTTTAGTGAGATGGCGCAAAACCCCCATGAGGGGCATCCCAGGCACTGAAAAAAGGGGCGCGGCACCCGCCGGCTTCGTAGAATGGGTCTGGCCTTTGGCGTTCCCCCACTTCACCTACAAGACAGGACACCCCCCACACGATGCCCCATGACGTCAGCCTGATCTCCACCATCGCCGCCGGCTTCGGTCTCGCGCTTGTCTTCGGCTTCATCGCCACACGCCTGCACATGCCGCCCCTGGTGGGCTATTTGATGGCTGGCATCCTGATCGGCCCGACCACCCCGGGCTTCATCGCCGATGTCCATCTGGCAAGCCAACTGGCCGAGATCGGCGTGATGCTGCTGATGTTCGGTGTCGGGCTGCACTTCTCGGTGTCCGACCTCATGGCGGTCAAGCGCATCGCCATTCCGGGCGCCATCGTGCAGATCCTGGTGGCCGTGGCCATGGGTGCCGGCACCGCCTTCTTCTGGGGCTGGTCACTGGGCCCGGCACTCGTGTTCGGCCTGTGCCTGTCGGTGGCCAGCACCGTGGTCCTGCTCAAGGCCCTGGAGTCGCGCGGCTTGCTGGACACGGTCAATGGCCGCATCGCCGTGGGCTGGCTGGTCGTGGAAGACCTGGTGATGGTGCTCGTGCTGGTGTTGCTGCCGGCCTTCGCCACCATGCTCCATGCCTCCCCCGCCCCGGATGCCCATGCTCCGGCCCATGCACAGCCCTTGTGGATGACGCTGGCCATCACCCTGGCCAAGGTCATGGCCTTCATCGCCACCATGCTGATCGTGGGGCGGCGGGTGTTCCCCAAGATGCTGTGGTGGGTGGCGCGCTCGGGTTCGCGCGAGCTGTTCACGCTGTGCGTCGTCGCTGCGGCCGTGGGCGTGGCCTATGGTGCGGCCATACTCTTCGATGTCTCGTTCGCACTGGGCGCCTTCTTCGCCGGCATGATGATGCAGGAGTCCGAGTTCAGCCACCGCGCAGCGGACGAATCACTGCCACTGCGCGACGCCTTCGCCGTGCTGTTCTTCGTCTCCGTGGGCATGCTGTTCGACCCGGCCGTGCTGTGGCAGTCGCCCGTCAAGCTGGCCGCCACCGTGGCCATCATCCTGCTGGGCAAGACGATCGCGGCCGTGGCCCTGGTGCTGCTGTTTCGCTACCCGCTGGCCACGGCGCTCACGGTGGGGGCCAGCCTGGCGCAGATCGGTGAGTTCTCCTTCATCCTCGCGAGCCTGGGCAGCGCCCTGGGCCTGCTGCCCAAAGAGGGCCAGAACCTGATCCTGGCCGGCGCCCTCGTGTCCATTGCCGCCAACTCGGCAATCTTTGGCGTGCTCGAGCCCTTGCTCAACTGGATGCAGGCGCGTTCCGCCTGGGCTCGTCGCCTGGCCGAGCGTGACGACCCGCTGGCCCAGTTGCCCAGCAATGTGGACGTGACCAAGCTCAGCGGGCAGGTGGTGCTGGCCGGTTATGGCGAGCTTGGCAGGCAGATCGCCGCACGGCTTCATGCCGACCATGTCGATGTGGTGATCGCCGACGCCAGCCGCGAAACAGTGGAAGCCCTGCGCCGCGAGCACGTGCCCGCCGTCTCAGGTGATCTGGCTGATCCGGCCACGCTTATCCAGGCGCACATTGCGCGCGCCGCCATGCTGGTCATCACCATCCCGGACAGTGTGCTGGTCCACCAATTGGTCGACATCACCCGCCAGCTCAACCGCGCCGCCAGCATCCTGGTGGTCAGCCATAGCGAAGACGAAGCACAGCTCTTGCGCCAGGATCTGGGCGTGGCCGTGTTCGTGCCCGAGAAGGAAGTGGCGCAAAGCATGGCGCGGCATGTGTTGGCCAGCGTGCGCCCACCCGCCCCCGTGACAGGCCCTGGCGGCGCCCACCATCACTGAATCCATCACTGGATCGAAGAGCCCGGCTCCTGGTCGCGTTCGTCGCGCTTGAAGTCGGATGCTTTAAAGCCCGGGCGCCGCGCAGGCAGCTCATCACCCGTCAGCCACTGCTGCACATGGGCCGCCGGCATGGGCCTGGCCAGGAAGTAGCCCTGCATCTGGTCGCAGCCCAGGCGCATGAGCATGCGCTGCTGCGACTCGGTTTCCACACCTTCGGCCACGACCTCCAGACCCAGCGCGTGGGCGAGCTTGATCACCGCCCTCACGATGGCTTTGGCGTCTTCCTCCTTGTCCACGCCCTGCACGAAACTACGGTCAATCTTCAACTGGCTCAACGGCAGCTTGCGCAGGTAACTCAGGCTGGAGTAGCCCGTGCCCAGATCATCGATCGACAGGCTCACCCCCAGTTGCGACAGGCGCTCGAACACGCGCAGTGAGGACTTGGCATCCTCCATTGCAGCGGTCTCGCTCACCTCGAAGGTGAACAGCTCGGGCAATACCTGGTAGTGCGTGAACGCATCGCGGGTCTTCTCCACCAGATCAGCCTGGCGCAACTGGTGCCCCGACAAATTGATGGCCACGCGCATGTTCAGGCCCTGAGCCTGCCACGTACGCACCTGACGGCAGGCCTCCTCGGTCACCCATTGGCCCAGCGCAGCGACCAGGCCAAAGCGCTCGGCCACCGGCAGGAAATCCGCCGGCAACAGCAGGCCACGCTCGGGATGCTGCCAGCGCACCAGCGCCTCCACCCCGGTGATCTGGCCGTTGCGGCTGGCCACCTTGGGCTGGTAGTGCAGGCACAGGCCCGATTGCGTCTCGATGGCCTGACGCAGTTCACGCTGCAAATCGATGACGCCCTGCGCATTGAGGTCCATGCTGTCTTCGAAGAAGCAGTGCATGTTGCCGCCGGCATGCTTGGCCGCCATCATGGCTGCGTCCGCTCGGGCGATCAGCTTGCCACGCGGCCCGTGGTCCGGGAACATCACGATGCCGATCGAGCACGACAGCCGCACCTCACGCCCCTGTACGGCGTAAGGCAGCTGCAGGTGATGGCGCACACGGTCGGCCACCAGGGAGGCCGAGGCGCTGTCCGGGTCGCCATCGAGCAGCATCAGAAACTCGTCGGAGCCCATGCGGGCCACGGTGTCGGTGGCCCGGCCCATGCGGGACAGGCGCTGCCCCACCTCGCGCAGCAAGGCATCGCCACTGGCATGACCCAAGGCATCGTTGATGGGCTTGAAGCCATCCAGGTCGATGTAGAGCAAGGCCAGGCGGCGCTGCCGCGCTTCGGCCCGCATCACCGCAGCAGCCAGCTGGTCTTCGAGCGACAAGCGCGTGGCCAGGCCCGTCACCGGGTCCTGCACATCGGCCCCATTCGCGGCCGCAGGCACCAGGGGCGCGGCGAGCGCCGGCGCGACCACTTCTGGCGGCGCGGGCTCACGCGCGGGCTTGCGCGCACTCAACCAGCCGCGCAGCAGCATCATCAGCATGGCCACCGCCAACAGGGCGATCAACAACCACCACCATTGCATGAACGAAGCTTGATCAGGGCTCATGGCGAACTTGCCGACTCCAGTTCCGACCAGCTGCGCCGGTCTTCTTCATCCAACACAGCATGCCCCGGCGGGACCGAGCTTGTCACCGGTACCTGGGTGTCACGCTGAACCAACCAGGCCAGCAAGGCCGCTTCAGGCATGGGCTTGGCAAACAGAAAGCCTTGCAGTTCATCGCACTGAAGTTGCGCCAGGATGCGCGCCTGAACCTCTGTTTCGACGCCTTCAGCCACCACCTTGAGGCCCAAGGCATGCGACAAACGCACCACGGCCTCCACGATGGCCTGCGCATCCAGCGAGGCATCCAGATCCTTCACGAAGCTGCGGTCGATCTTGAGCTGCCGTGCTGGCAACCGACGCAGGTAGCTCAAGCTCGAATAGCCTGTTCCAAAGTCGTCGATGGCCAGCCGAACGCCAATGGCGTCGAGCATGTCGAACACACGCAGCGAGGCATCGATGTCATCCATCGCCGCCGACTCGGTGATCTCCATGATGAGCATGCGGGCCGGCACGCGGTGACGCTTGAGCGCGTCCCGCACCTGCCATTCCAGATCGGGCTGCCGCAACTGGTGGGCCGACAGGTTGATGGCCACGGGCAGGTGCAGCCCGGCCTCATGCCAGACACGGATATGCCGGCAGGCCTCGTCCAGCACCCAGCGCCCCAGCTCGCCGATGAGGCCGAAGCGCTCCGCCACGGGGATGAACAGCGCCGGACTGACCGAGCCGCGTTCGGGATGCGCCCAGCGCAGCAGGGCCTCGGCGCCCGACACGGCATGGTCGCTGGCCCGCAGCTTGGGCTGGAAGTGCAGGGACAACTCACGGCGTACGATGGCATGACGCAGGTCACGCTGCATCTCGACCTGGTCAGCGCCGATGCGGTCCATGCCGCGCTCGTAGAAGCAGTAGACGCCACCGCCTGCCTTGCGCGCCGTCAGCATGGCATCACGCGAGTGGCCCAGCAACTGATCGGCGTTGTTGCTGGCCGGAAAGCAGGCGATGCCGATGGAACAACTCAGCACCATGTCATGGTCCTTGATCAGGCAGGGCTCGTGGATAGCCTCGCCCAGCCGCTGCGCCAACTGGGCCACCTGGTGCTCGTCGCTCAGGCCATTGCACAGCAGCAGGTATTCGTCGGTATCCGCGCGCGCCAGCACGTCGCCATCTCGCACCAGGCCACGCAGGCGGCCGGCCAGATGGCGAACGGTCGTGTCCCCCAGGTCTTCGCCATAGGTGTCCACATGGGTCTTGAAGCCATCCAGGCTGAGGCGGAACACACACAGCGACAGCACCTGGCGGCCATCATCACCAAGCAGACCGCGCAGCGCCTTTTCAAAACCCACACGATTGAGCAGCCCGGTGCTGGCATCGTGTTCCGCCGCCTCCTGCAGCGCAGCCTGCGCCTGCTGCAAGGACAGCCTCAAGGCCTCGTGGCGACGCACGGAACGGTCGTCCAGCACAGTGCCCAGATGCACCAGGGCCAGCAACGGCAGCACCGCGCAGCTCGACAGGAACTGCAAGGCATCGCCCGAGATCTGGTCCGCGCTCAGGCACACCGTCCCGGCAGGCACGCTGATGGCCATGATCATCAGGATCTGCCCGAAGCGAAACAGCGAAGCCACGGCACCCGATACCAGCAGGGTGCGCCCGTGACGCAAGGGCCCGCGCTGTGCCCAGCGGATGAGGATGGAGCCGAAGAAGCAGGCCAGCAACATGGCGCAGGCGGCCGAGCCCAGCGTGACGCCATCCCACTCGATGTGGGGCTTGAGCACAATGGACGAGACGTTGATGAAGCCCAGCAGGCACATGGCTGTGGCGGTCAAGATGCCACCCGTCATGCGCATGCGCAGGGACAGTCGCTCATGACAATGCAGCCAGATCGTGCCCGCGCTGATCACGACGGCGGGCAGCCAGGACGCCAGCACGATGGCCCGCACATAGCCCAGTTGAACGGGCAGTTGCAGCGAGACGAGGTTCAGCAGGCCTTCGGCCCAGATGCCGGTGCCAACGCACAATGCGCCCCCCAGCAACCAGGCGATGCCTGTTTCTCGGTCGTGGGCCTGCACGCGGCGCACCACCAGACTCTGCACGTAGAGCGCATACACCGCGATGACCCATGCTGCGAGCAGCGCGGCGGCATCGTAATGAGGCTCCATCCAAGCTTGCGACATGCGCCTTTCCCAAAAACGGCCCCGCCTTCCGGGCGGGACCTTGCACTGATCCGATTCACGCTTTGAGGCGTGATCGGTTGTCGGCGGGAATGGGCTGGCGCTTGAGCCCTTGCGGGCGTATCAATCCTGGTTTGTGATCAATGCATCACGACTGGCTGCTGAGCCATGCCCGCGAAGCGCTCCAGGTAAGCGTCGAATTCCTCGACGCTGGGCGAGGTCTCGATCAGGGCTTCCACGCCTTCCTTGAACGACTCGGCCAGGGCGCCCTCGATGAACAGTTCCTTGCGTGCGAACTTGTCCACGATTTCATAGCCTCCGCGTTTGAGGCTGGTGGCCGGGTCGACCGACAAGGCCAACTCCGTGGCGGGCAGCTCGATCTGGACGACCGCATAACTGTCCGAGTTGTAAAGCATGTGCATGAACGATACTCCGTGGTCCTTCAGACTTGCCTTGTAGATAAGGTCTCTTCACAGGACCTCAAGGCCATCATGACGTCTCCATCGGTGCCGTCATCCCCCAACTTGAGGTGTTGGGACAGCCAGGGCGCATCGTCACGTGCCTTTGTGCACAAGCCCCCCCTATTTAAGCGGGTCGCAGCCGCCCCTTCACGTGGCCTCCTGGGGAAACAACGTGCGTTGATCGTGCCGCGAACCGGGACACCCCCCTACAGAGGGATTCGAGGAATGGCGGATCCCTCTACATTTTCTGCACGTGCTGTCACACGGACTCAAAGGGATCTACACAACAACGCCTCAACAACGCTTTGCGCGCCCCGTCTTCGTGACGGGGTTTTTTTTGCCTCAAAGCCTTCGGCCCCTTCAACCAGGACGGCGCATGACCCGCCGTTTGAGCCAGCGCATCAGCATCCCGACGAGCGGTAATTTTTCATACAGCTCCTCGGCCGCATCCCAGTAGTCACGGTGCTCGACGATCAAGCCATCGGCATCGAACTTGAAACGCGTGGCGCCATGGATGGTCTGCCAGTCCGGCTGGCCTTTGTGCCGAAAACGGAAGTCCCAGGTCACAAAGGCCTGCTGGCCCTGCGCCATGCGCGCCTGCACCGTGAAGTGCGGCATCTCCAGGGCCTGGAACATGTGGGCGAACACCGCTTCGATCTCCACCAGCCCCTGCACGTCATTGAAGGGGTCTTTGAAGCGGGCTTGTCGGGCGTAGAGATGCTCCAGCGTGCGCAGGTCTTCCCGTTTGAGGCCTTCGAAGAAGGCCACGATGTGCGGCAGGGCCTGTTTGGCAACGTCTGTGTGACTGGCTTGCAGCGGGATCACGTTCATGGCGCCTCCTGCGGGGGTTGGTCAGTCGCTCATCTCTTCTCTCATCTCTTTTTCTCGGTCAACTGCTTTTCGATGTCCTCGATCAGGTCTTGATCGTCCGGCGCGGTCATGCTGCTGTAGGCCTTGACGGCCTGGCCATCGCGCCCGATCAGGTACTTGTAGAAATTCCATTTAGGGCGCGTGCCCGTGGCTTCGCGCAGCGCCGCATGCAAGGCATTGGCCTCGTCGCCCACCACGTGACTCTTGGCGAACATGGGGAACTTGACGCCGTAGGTGTTGGCGCAGAAATCGGCGATCTCCTTGGCCGTGCCCGGCTCCTGACTGCCAAAGTCATTGGACGGGAAGCCCAAAACCACCAGGCCCTTGTCCTTGTATTTGGCATACAGCGCCTCCAGGCCCTTGTACTGCTTGGTGAAACCGCAGTAGCTGGCCGTGTTGACGACCAGCAGCACCTGGCCGCTGTACTGGCACAGCGATTGGGGCTTCTCGTCTTGCAGGCGCGGGAAGGTCTTGTTGAGCAGGGTGGGGCAGGCTGCGGGCGTTGCCTCGCCGGGCGAAGCGGCACGGGCCAGCGGCGCCAACACACCCAGGGCCAAACCCAGGATCGAAGGGATCGCAACGAGCGCCATGGAATGGCAGGCGGTCATCCAGGAGACAGGCTTGAGCTTCATGATTCAGATACGCTTGTTCAGACGTACTCAGATGCAGTTGATCACTATCCAGTGTGCACGCTCTGACACATCCTTTTCGTCGACAAGGTCGATACACATGCTGGCCAGGCGCCTTTTCTGCTTTTCGAAAGACCCTGGAAAGACCCTGCCTGTCACAGCTTTGTCTGCAAGCCTTCTTCTGGCGGTCATGAATCTGCTTTAGCCTAATGCCGGCCGTCCGCGAGCCCTGCCTCCTATGCGGCACATCCAAAGGAGAACGCCATGCTTTATCCCGAACTGTTCAAGCAACTCGAAGCCGTCCGTTGGAACATGGACTCCGACATCCCCTGGGACCGTTTCGATGCCAGCTTGCTGAGTGACGAGCAGGCACAGACCATCAAGATGAACGCCATCACCGAATGGGCGGCCCTGCCGGCCACGGAGATGTTCCTGCGCGACAACCGCGACGACAGCGACTTCTCGGCTTTCATGAGCGTGTGGTTCTTCGAAGAGCAGAAGCACTCGCTGGTGCTGATGGAGTACCTGCGGCGCTTTCGCCCTGACCTGGTCCCCTCCGAGCAGGAACTGCACGAGGTGCGCTTCGAGTTCGACCCCGCGCCGGCTCTGGAGACCCTGATGCTGCATTTCTGCGGCGAAGTGCGCCTGCACCACTGGTACCGCCGCGCCGCCGAGTGGCACACGGAGCCGGTGATCAAGGCCATCTACGAGACGCTCTCGCGCGACGAAGCCCGCCACGGTGGCGCCTACCTGCGCTACATGAAGAAGGCGCTCAACCGCTTCGGCGACGAGGCCCGTGCCGCCTTCACCAAGGTGGGTGTGCTGATGGCCAGCGCGCGCCGCACGGCCCAGGCCCTGCACCCGACCAATCTGCATGTGAGCACCAAGCTCTTCCCGCGCGACACCATCCAGTCGCGCCTGCCCGACCCCGAGTGGCTGGAAACCTGGCTGGACAAGCAGATCCAGTTCGACACCGTGTGGGAGAACAAGGTGGTCGAGCGCATCCTCTTCAACCTGAGCTCGCTGATGGACCGCAGCTTCGCCAGCGTGCAAGAGCTCAACCGCTTCCGCAAGGAGCTGTCGCGCTCGCTGGATGTGGACAGCAGCGCCAAGCCCGCGCACAGTTGAGGCGATGAATATCGTGAATCGGCGCTGAAGTGTCGATATTGGACATTGTCCATATCCAGAACATAATCAGTTTCTCATCGAGGAAATTGATGCGCCGCACAAACCTCCACCAATAACCCGCAGTGGTTATATATTCAAATATAAAAGCGTCGACCAAATAAAAAAGCCCGGACATGAAGTCCGGGCCAACTAGGACGCTTAAAGTGGAGCGAATGCAGTCCTGACTCGATTAGAGCAGGAACTTCAGCACGTTCACAGTGCCGGTCACGACAGGCTTGATGACAATGGCGCCACCGGTCAGCAGACCGTTGCCGATAGCAGCACCAGCTTGGGCGCCGGTGTTCAGGATGCCGCCCAGCAGGCCGGCACCAGAGACAGCCTTGACTTCTTGTGTTTGCAATTGACGCATGATGTATCTCCTTCTAGCGGTGGTAAAAACGTGCTTTCGTGTTGCACAACCCAAATCTAATGTTCTGACACGTCAGATCGTACAGGGTTAACATCTACACGCAACATGAAACCTTGAAATGAGGGGCGGCAGAAACACCTAAACACGCACACGAGATATTCCTAAATGGGTAATCTGTATATACGCCATACCTGTTTTGCCTGTCTCGCATGCCTCGTTTTCAAGCTTTTGCATCGGCTCGCCCCGTCTCACAGCCTCCTCGCGGCAGCGCCTTGGGTACGGCCAGGCATGCTCTTGTGCTGACCTTGTGGTCGGCTGGCTGGCTGGCGGCGATGGCGGCTACCGCCGCAACATCGGTCAACCCCGCCACCTGGCAACCCGGGACGCAGTGGAGCCTGAAGCTGGGCCCTACCGCTGGCGCAGACCTTGGCGCCGAATCGACAACGGGCCCCACAACAGGCGCGCCGGCCATGACAGACGCGCAGGGCAGCCTGCCCTGGCCCCGTCTGCTGGACCTGGCCGAGACTCGCGCCGCGGCCAACCGCGCCGCCAATGCCGGCGCCCAGGCTGCTGCGGCCTTGAGCGACCAGGCGCATGCAACCGCCTGGCTGCCTCAGGTGGACACCAGTGCCACGGCCTCGCGCACGCGGCTCGACACCCGGCTCGACGGTCAGGGCAGCGACCACAACACCCAGCCGTCGTCTGAAGTACGCGTGAGCGCCACCCAACCGCTGTGGCGCGCGGCGGACCGGGCCACCAGCCGCGCCCGCCAGGCCCAGGCCGACCGCGCCAACTGGCAGGCCCGCCAGGCGCGCCTGAGCACCGCGCAACAACTCAGCCAGGCTTATCTGCAAGCGGCCGAAGCGGCCGAGCAAAAGCGCCTGTTGCAAGCCCAGCAGGCCCTGCTGGAGGCGCAACTGCAAATCAACGAACGCCGGCTCCAGGCGGGTGCAGGCACGATCCTGGATGTGCTGGAGACCCGCACGCGGCTGGATCAGACCCGCGCCAGCGTGCAAGACAGCGAGACGCGCCGGCAATCGCTGGCCTTGCAGATCCGCAAGCTCTGCGGACAGGACGTCTCCTTGCCGCTCGGCCTGCACAGCGCCATGGCCCACTTGCCCGAGATCATCCCGGCACCCGACGAGGCCATGAGCTTGCTGCTGGCCCGCAACCCGCAGCGCCGCGACGCCATGGCCCAGACCGACTCGGCCGCTGCGACCCTGGCCGCCCGCCAGGCCGAGCGCTGGCAGCCCACCGTGGACGCCACCGCCTCGTGGGCACGTGATCGCCAGCGTGATCCGGCCGACCCCGACAACACCCTGCACACACGCGGCACGACCGTGGGCGTTCAGGTCAGCTGGCCCCTGTTCACCAGCGGCTACCAGGATGGCCGCACGCGGGAGGCCGTGGCCTTGCAGACCCAGGCCCAAGCCCAACTCGACGATGTCAACAACGAGGTCTCGTCCCGCCTGCGTGACGACTACCAGATCCTGTCTCAGGCCCGCAAGGCCATTCAGGTCCAGCAGGAAGTGGAGACCTCGGCCACCGCCGCCTTCGAGGCCGTACGCAAGGCCTTCGTGGCTGGCATGCGCACCAACCTCGACCTGCTCAACGCGCAGCAACAGATCTATGCCGCCCGCCAGAACCTGGTGGGTGCGCGCATCCAGGCCCTGTCCGCACAGGTGGGGATCCTGGCCGCGCTGGACCAGCTCGACAGCCAGCACATCGCCCCGCTGGCCGCCGTGATCGACGACCGATGACCCGCCATCCCGACCGCCAGCCATGAGTACCCACGACCCTCAATCCTTGTTCAGACAGGAAGTGCTGAACGCCCGCGCCGATACGGCCTCCGGTCCACCCATTCACATCCAGCCGGTCAGCGTCCGTGTTTTGACCTGGTTCGCCATCGGCATGACCGGCGTCGTGCTGGCCGTGCTCGTGCTGGGCTCCTACACCCGCAAGGAGCGCGTGGCCGGTGTGGTGCAGGCCACCGAAGGTGTGGCCACACTCACTGCGGCGGACAGCGGCCTGATCAAACGAGTGCTGGTGCAAGAAGGCCAGCGCGTGAAGGCCGGCGACGCGATCGCCGAGATCGGCAACGAGCGCTACAGCGATGCCGGCAACACGCAAAGCCTGCTGGCACGCAACCTCGAAGACCAGCGCGCGCAGTTGCTCAAGCAGACCGAGGGCGAAGCCGAAGCCCACCGCGCCAGCCTGGCCGCCGCAGCCCAGCGCATGGCCCAGGCCAGACGGGATCTGGCCACCCTGCAAGAAGAGATCAAGCTGCAAAGCCAGCAGATCGCATCTTCGCAAAAGCTGGTGGACCAGTTGCGCCCGCTGCTGGCCGAGCACATCATCTCCGACATGCAATACGAGCAGCAGCGCCAGACGCTGCTGGAGCAGACCTCGCGGCTGCAAGCGCTCAAGCGCCAGCGCAGTGCCACCGAAGCGGACCTGGCCCAGTCCCAGGACGAGCAAGACAAGCTGCGCGGCCAGCAACGTGCCGCACGCGCTGGGCTGGACCGCGACCTCCTGCATCTTCAGCAGGAACAGGTGCAACGCCGTGGCGCGCAGCTCACGCTGATCAAGGCCCCGGTGGGGGGCATCGTCTCGGGCCTGCAAGCCAGTGCCGGGCAAAGCGTGGCCGCTGGCCAGTTGCTCGCCGCCATCGTGCCCGAAGGCTCGGCCATGGAAGCGGTGCTGCGCCTGCCCAGCACGGCCGTGGGCTTCATCAAACCAGGCCAGGCCGTGCGCGTGAGCTATGACGCCTTTCCGTATCAGCGCTTTGGGCAATACGCCGGCACGGTGCGCAGCGTGTCGCAGGCCGATGTGCCCCTCTCGCCCGCAGCCACCGCACGCGGTGATGGCGGCGACCAGCGCGCCGTGTTCCTGGTGCATGTGGACCTGGCCCGCGCCACCGTGCATGCCTATGGCGCGGATTTGCCGCTGCGCCCAGGTCACACCTTGACGGCCGACATCGAGATCGACCGCCGTCGCCTCATCGCCTGGATGCTCGACCCGCTTTTCGCCTTCAGTGGCCGGCTCTGACATGAACACCTCCACGCCCTCCCCTGCCCTGTCCTGGTCGCTGTGGTCACGCCAGGGCGTGCCGCTGATCCTGCAATCCGAGGCGGCCGAATGCGGCCTGGCCTGCCTGGCCATGGTGGCCAGCGCGCTGGGCCATGAAACCGATCTGCTGACCCTGCGCAGGCGCTTCGAGCTGTCTTCGCGTGGGGCCACCCTGGCCCGCCTGATGGACATGGCCCAGGAGATGGGCCTGCTGACACGGGCCGTGCGGCTGGAGCTGGAGGAGCTGCCTCAGCTGCAGACGCCTTGCCTGCTGCACTGGGACCTCAACCACTTCGTGGTGCTGGTCAAGGCCGACGCCAAGGGCATCACGGTGCACGACCCGGCCCTGGGCGAACGCAGCATGAGCTTGAAAGAAGCCAGCCCGCATTTCACCGGCGTGGCCCTGGAGCTGAGCCCCGGCGCGAACTTCGAGAAGAAGCAGGAGAAGACGCCCTTCGATCTGCGCGTGCTGTTCACGGGCCAGGGCCATTTGTGGCGGGCCTTTGCGCAAATGGCCGCGCTCTCGCTGGTGATGGAGGTGCTGGCCATCCTCATGCCCATGCTCAGCCAATGGATCATCGACGATGTGGTGGTCTCGCGTGATGCGCCGCTGCTGGCCGTGCTGGCGCTGTCGATCTTCCTGCTGGCCACGATGGGCCTGTGCACCAGGTTGCTGCGCAACTGGATCGTGCTGGGCGCCAGCCAATCGTGGCGCGTGGCGTCGAGCACCAATGTGTTTCGCTACATGCTCAAGCTGCCGCTGTCCTACTTCGACAAGCGCCACACGGGCGACGTGATGTCGCGCTTCGGCTCGGTGCAGCACATCCAGGACACCATCACGCACCACCTGGTCGAGGCCATCCTCGATGGGCTGGTGGGCGTGGTCACCCTGGGCCTGATGTTCATCTACAGCCCCATGCTGGCCGGCATCGTGCTGGGCGTGGCCCTGGTGCACGCGGTGGTGCGCTTTGCCGTGTTCAAACCTTATCGTCAGGCCAGCGAAGAGGCCATCGTGCGCGAGGCCAATGCCCAGACCTACTTGATGGAGACGCTGCGCGGCATCTCGGCGATCAAGTTCTTCGCCAAGCCGGGCTGGCGCATCGGCGGCTGGATGAACCAGCAGGTGGCCCTGGTCAATGCCAACATCAAACAGCAACGCGTGGCCATGCTCTATGACAGCATCAACGGCCTGGTCAGCGCCCTGGAGCAGGCCGTGGTGCTCTACCTGGCGGCGAGCATGATCATGCAGGAGCACATGTCCATCGGCATGCTGGTGGCCTTCCTGGCCTACAAGAGCCAGTTCCTGCAACGCAGTGCCGAGCTGCTGGAGCGCGTCATCAACCTGCGCCTGCTCAAGCTGCAGGGTGAGCGTCTGGCCGACATCGTGCTGAGTACACCCGAGGCATCTTCGCCGGCCCACGCTTCGGCTGCCTTGCAAACCGATGAACCCATGACGATCACGCTGCGCGATGTGACCTTCCGCTATGCGGTCGATGAAGCACCGGTGCTCGACAAGGTCAACCTCACGGTGCGCACGGGGCAGGCCATCGCGGTATTGGGGCCATCGGGCTGCGGCAAGTCGACCTTGCTCAAGGTGCTCTCAGGCCAGGTCATACCGGAGTCGGGCGAGGTGCTGCTCAATGGCGTGCCCATCCAGCGACTGGGCGCCGAGGCCTTCCGCTCGGTGCTGGGCACGGTCTTCCAGGATGACCAGCTGTTCTCCTGCTCGATCTACGACAACATCGCGATGAACGACGCCGAGGCCACGCCGGAGAAGGTCATGGCTGCCGCGCAAAGGGCCTGCGTGCACGATGACATCGCCCGCATGCCCATGGGCTACCAGACCCTGGTGGGCGGCATGGGTGCCACGCTCTCAGGCGGGCAGAAGCAGCGGCTCCTGCTGGCCCGCGCCTTGTACAAGCAGCCGCGCTTCCTGCTGCTCGATGAATACACGAGCCACCTTGATTTCGACACCGAGCGCCTTGTGCAGGACTCGATCAACCAGATGGGCTGCGGGCGCTTCATCATCACGCATAGGCAACACAGCCTGCGCGAAGGCGATGAGATCCACGTGTTGCTGGGTGGGCAGTTGCTGAGCCGAGCACAGTATGAGGAGTTGGTGGCAAAGGCGCAGGCACAGCTCGAAGCGGCCTGAGCGTTCCCGTGCGTGCTGTTGTGGGCCAATCAAGTTGTCAATACCGCCGCTTGTGTGACAAGCACTTGGCGGCTTTTTGGGATGCCTCTTTGGAAATCCAAAGTCGTCAACCAAGACCAGTAACCGAGTCTGTCTATAAACAATGTCGCAGCTTCGGATGGCTGGACTGCAGCGTGAGCGGCCGGTCAACCCTGAACGGTCGAACCGCTGCATGGCCGCGGCGTTGGAAGCCGTGCAGCGGCCATTCGAGAGCGCCGGCGATCGACCCGTTTGAGACGTACGAAAATGCTGTAAGGCAGCTCGTCAATTCTCGGGGTTCTTCACCAAACACAGCCCGGCATCCGGATCATCTCAAGGGGCACACGCAACGACTCGACGGCTGGTCAGTTCGTAAATCCAGCCCCGTTGAAATATGCCACTCGGAAAGCGAGTGGCGAGAAACAGTTCTGCTTCGTGCGCTTGATCGCTGAAGGGCATCCCCCAGCGGGCATACGCGAGTAGCTCGGCCCGTGTGCCCCAGCCTTTGGCGTAATGGTCAATCTTGCTCTGTATCCGCTCCAGGTCGATCCCCACGGGTGCAACGCGTCCCGGCTCAAACTTGACCACAGAGCTCGACACCTCACATATCACAGGGCCGTGGGTGATCGAGGGAAATAGTCTTAGTTCCGCAGACTTGAGCCCTTCGGGCATCTTCGCGAGAAACGCCCCCTCGGCACCTTCGGGCATTTTGCACAATGCGGCGGCGATGCGCTCAAGCGCGTCGCGGCGACGGGCCTTATTGGCTTTCGCATCAAAGACGACGTTGATTTGCGCGGAACGGTGACGCTCCACTACATCGCGCGGTATCTCCCCGAGGGCGCCTTCCCAGAACTCCGGGCCGCGGTCCAGATATTTCATGCGTTGCAGTTCACCCGGATCATCGAGTTGCACCAGCTCGAACCCGACGTGTCCGAGCCCTTCGATTTCGCACAGAACGTCAGGTGGGTCTGGCTGAGTGATGCTCTCGGGGCAAACAACAAGGCCAGCGGCCTGCGCGAAGCACTCGAAGATGCCACGCTCCTCAAGCGCTTTCGCGGTTGCGCCAACCCTTGCGTTCATGATGCAGGCCTCGCGGATTATTCACTCGAGACTATCGATGATAGTCTCGAGGGTGGCGTGAATCACGGTTTTCCGGCAGGCGTCACACCGTTCGGTAGGGTTCCGGTAGACCTGCCAAACCTCACTTGGTCAGGTCGATAACCTCGACCGCTATGCGACCTCGCCGTTCGGCGGAGAGGGACTCAATTAGCTGATCTCCTAGCTGTTCGGGCGTTGTCGGTCTCAGGTGGCCGGCTGGTGGTCCCTGAAGCCTACTGCTTGGCGCCACATTGGGCCCAAACCAAAACACAAGGTAAATCCCCCGATCCTGCGACCGCCAATCACGAAGATAGAAATCGTCAAGTTGGTCGCCCGCAGCAGACCACAGCTTAGGGTTCCACTGCCCCTTGCATTCCACAGGCAAGGCAGCCGTGCCAATCGTGAACAAGATGTCAGCACGCTTGCTATTAGGCATGTCTGCCTGCGGCGTTCTGCCAATCCCATAGGGCGGCAGCAGCCTCATGATGTCCTCAATCAACAGATCGGTACATCGATCTTCATTGCGAGGTTGCCCCTCGTCGGTCCAGTATTTGACGACCGTGTCTGTATCGCTTCCACGAAGTTCTAGCTGCAAGCGCTTCAACGCAAACCGAACCACGGCAATGAGATCGTCCGTAGTTTTGGGTGGTCGCGCTTCGACAACATCTTTCAGTCGATCAAGTGTGACCCCTGGAAAGCCAATTTCCCTTCGAGCTTGACGCTGCCGATCAGCAGCATGGCGCAAATCTAGCGTGTAGCCGTCCTCGGAACCGGCCGCTAGTTCCTCAAGTGCATGCGCAGCTTCTGGGGATGAATTGACCTCCAAACGATGTATCAGTGCCAAGATGAAATCGCAGGCATCCCATGGATTGGTATCCCCCGTTGTTACCCCAATTGGCCTAGCCACACGTGGCCAAAGCCACCGAAATTGCTTCACCATCCACATCAACAGCTCAACGGGAACATTGGGTACAGGTCCATCTTGGCGACGCTCGCCACGCACTCTGTGACGTAGGTGCCAAAGCAAACTTCGCTCGCTCGACTCAACGTCACCCAGCACTTTGACGCTCTCCTCAAAGTTGGTCAGCAACGCCACCGCCAACCAATTGCGACGATGTTCGTCATCGGTATATCCACGAGCAGCGCGCGCACAAGCCAACCCTGCGAGGGCCGGATATTCAGCTGCGTCGGCAAGGAGATCGATCATTTCGGCCTCGACCCCAGTGGCCATCTCTGGATATAGCTGCAACCACTCTTTGACCAGACGAATCTTTATATCGAGGTGGGCTTCACCACGCACAACGGCGTACAGCCCATGTACATGTTGTTGGCGATTCTTAAGTGAAGGCTCAATCAATAGCCTGACATAACGTTCATAAAGCGCTGAGTCACAACAAACGGCATCATCTATTTCTTGGACAAGCCGATCGTCATTAATTTGCGCGCCAAGATGCTCGTTCTCGACTGCGAGACGAACTGACAGCAGGACATCAGCGGGGACATCAATTACACCTCGCTTAGTACGAAACCGTTCAAGCACGCCAGCAATCATGGGCAGCACAAAGTGCCATGTTTGGGATTCAGCGTAACCATTCGAAATAGCCTGAAGGGATGGTAAATCATCTCGGAAAAGTACCGCTTCAAATCCAGCTAGCGCTGCAGCTTGCAAACTTTCGCCCAGCCACTGACCAATTCGGTCAGGAAGGAGGCGCTTGCTATCAATGTCAGAAAACAAGGCGAAGTAGGCCTGAGCTGCAGGATAGATCCACCCAAGTTGCCCAGCCCTCAACTCACGTTCGTGGGCTTCGAATTCACCACGAGTTTGAGCCCAACGGGCATCCCGCTCAGCTGCCCACTTCTTATCGCGCTCCTCCTGTTCAACCTCCCAGGCGGGCTTTGTCCTAGGCTTCGCAAGATCTAAGAGATAACTCTCGAGCTCCTTGCATCCTTTAACAAAGGCCTGTGCGGCAGCAAGTATGTCTGGTGCACGCTCTCCACCCCGAAAAGCATGCGCAGCCAACTCATGCCAAAGGGTCACATCACTTGTGGTTGGCTCGGCCAAGGCGCTAAGCTGCCTAAGGAAATGAATAATGTCATCGGGTTGGAGACCCAATGCCATGTTCAAACGTGAAAGCCCCCAGATTCGGGCTGTGACTTGTTTGGGCTCGCCTTCGGTAAAGAGAAAATGATGTTGAATTGCCCGACGTACTTCAACGTCGTTAAGCAGGTATTTGGAGACACTTTCGGGAACTTCGTTTGCACGGCCACGATGCTCCGGCTCAATGCGGAGCCACCTGAGTAGGCGAAGCGGTGCTGTGCGCTCGCAACTTATTTGTCGGCTGATGAGCTGGTTGATGAACTCACCGAGTTCATAGCGTGCATGAAAGTCGCCAACCGGCCCACCATCCGGAAGCTGACCAGCTAGTTCGTCAAGAACGAGCCCCACGTAGGTATCAGGGATTTGCCTGGCAAGAGAATAGAGCGTGCCGATACCCGCACGCGCATTGACTGAAGACGCAATGCTCCCGACAAATCCAAGGTGCGTCAGGATGGCTCGGCAAATTCGTTCTGGCTCAAACACGTTAAAGCCAACGTCCACCATCAACTCGAGCACAAGCCTCGTCGAATCCTTGCTACCCTCATGTACAAGTTGATCTGTGACGTCGACCCAATCGATAGCAGAGCTACCAAATGAGATCAGCGCCAAACCTGCTTGATATCTCTCCGAATACTCGAAGAGTCGACCATCAATCCCCAGTAGGATGCCGCGAAGTTCATCGACCAATTCAAGGGCAAGCTTCGAACCTCGAATGGCTTCCAGCAACAATGTTCGCAGATGAACACCTGTGTCATTGGCAATCAAAATCTCGCGCACGTCTTCCAGCAACGCTTGATGCGTTAGACCTTTCGCGGAGTGCCGACCATAGTCTTCTGCGCGAAAGAATGGATTGGACTTTTGTCGCGAACGCAATGCATGCAACAGCAATCGACCCTGCTCTACCGTCAGCCCATCAGCATCGCCATAACGCAGCACCCCATATGGGTCCGTTGCAATAACACCTGGCGCAAACCGGTTGTCCTGCGCTAGCCATGCATGGATGCCTCGAAGTGAGGCCGGCACACCTTTGTCGAAGGTAATCATTGCGAGCATTCGATCAACAGTCTGATCGTCCGTCACCACGCGAGCAAGCCAGCGAGCACCCAAGTACTCCGCTACAGAGCGGTGAATTAGCTTGAATTGGTTCGGCGCGTCTGATCCTGCAATGAATAATCGGCTTCCGACGACCGCACGGGCATTTGCCCCCCCGGGCAGTGAGCCAAGGTCCGCAGCGCGAGTTTTGAATGGCTCAGTTGAACTTCCCGGCTGAAGGGATAGCACATCTGACCCGGTAAGCACGAGAACTGCCGAAACTGCGCCAGCGGCAGTCAAGGCAGCATCTTGATCAAGATTCGCAAGCGGCGCCTTGTCGTGGCGATTGTTTTGCTCATGCCACATCAATTCAGTTGCACGCCTCAATAACTCCGCCCGAGTCTCTGGCAAAGGTTGGCCGTCCGCCCCAACACTGGCAAACAGGTCAAGGGTCAAGGGGTTGCCGTAGAGCTCTGGAAGACCTTTGGCGTCGAGATAGCTGATGACTTCATTTGCTCGTTCAGAGCCAAGAGCCAGCGCAAGAAATCTGACTGCGTCCCCTTTGGAAAAGGGCATCAGCGTCATCTCCTTTGGACTACGCTTGTATTCCTCAGTGATATCTTGCTTGGCAGCCGCTCCGCGCCAATCAGCTGCACGACATGACAGCACAAACTTCGGGCAACCCGCTTTAATCAGTTGGCCAAGCACTCGATTTACCGGGTCCGAGTCTTGCGCAGCAGACAGTTCGTCCAATCCATCGATGATCAATCGACCGCCTTCAGAAACAAGTTGTGCAGGATCCGGATGGTTCACGAACGCAGTTGCAGAACGGAATTCCCAATTGTTGTTTTCCGCGATCCAGCGCAAGAGTCGCGTCTTGCCCATGCCGGGCTCACCCAAGACAACGAAGGAATCTTCGACACTGGCAATTGCAGCATCAGGCACTTGTTCGGAGGCGCCCTTATCATTCCTATATGTCAACGTGCGCGGGACATAGTCAGCCATGGCCACGCACCCCACTTGTGCTCCATCGCGCCTCGATTTTCCGACGAATGATCTGAACAGGCATGACTTATCTCTTGGTCCGTTTTGGCTTAGGCGGCGTGGCCTCGCGCAACCGCTGCGTTGAGTCGCCCAATACATAGATCGACTGCAGCAAGACCCCCAACGCGCTCAGCATGTCAGAAACCTGATTGGCGGTTGGCATGAACCCCCTGTGCGCTGCTGCATTCCCCGCATCAACGACCGCCGATAACGCGTCATGCTGTTTCGCTGTGATGTGCTGTATGTCCGCAAGTCGCCGCAACTTCTCTTCAAACGTACCCGCGTCCTCCCCCAATACATCCAGGCTAACCACATCAATAACGGCACGAATTCCCATCGTGGGCAATGCAAGTAGTTGGTCACCTACTGAGGCATAGATCTCTTGCATGAGGGCTTGAGCGTGAGGCGGCACCTTGGCCACCCAATCTGGTACCGACACCAAGTGCTGGGGCGACAAAGATTGGCGCTCACTCGATACGTCCAACTGGGCCCAGCCGCGCATACCAGCGCGAGAGGCCCTGATTCGATCGGCCTGCCAAACCCGCATTTCATCCACACAAGCTGCAAATGACACATAGTGGCGCACCTCTTCACGCACGGTGACAGCCCGGTACACCGAGTCGGTGGGCGTAAAGCAAAAGGGCGTGTGAGAACACTCGCGCATATAGGTGTGGACAAGAGAGAGCAGTGGTAAGTCCACCTCCAGCACTTCTGACAAGTGTTTGAGGGTAACGGGTTCTTCCAGTGCGACCCGATAGTGTTCCTGAAAGGCCGACCACAGTCGTTCTGCAACATCCAAGATGCGGCGCGCCGCCTCGCTCTGATCAAGTTGGACAATGGCCGTCAAGCTGACGTGGTAGCACTCCTGCTCTTCCACTCTCTCCAGCAGAATGTAGCCCTCCCGAGCCAATCGCTCAAAGGTCAATCTGTTCTCGATATGTTCATTGCGATAGCGCTTTGCATCTATGAAATCACCCTGAGCCTCGCAGGCTTCCAGCAGGCGGCACAGCAGCTCTGCATCGCTGAGTTCAAGTGTATGGAGCTTTTTAACTTGGGCCGTCATGCTGCCCCCTCTGAACAGTCGGCGCTAACCTTCACTATGGATTTATCGGCGCTAAACAAACTATTTTCCACCCGAAAATTCGTCGGCAAAGACGCGAGACAATTGGGGGTTTGCCCCAGATTGGACTCCAGATTGATCGCCCAACCGAACGCGACACTAGCGTGGCGTTCTCGTGATGAGCAAGACGGCGCCTACATAGCAGTCGGTGGGGCGACCAAGACAATTGACTGCTATGGGCTGTTATGCAAAGCTTTGCACAGCAATCCAATTCTGTCGGTCAACGTTGCGAATTTTCCGTCCGTTAGCGGGCGTTCAACTGATCTATCCTACTGAGCCAACCTTGGGCCAGATGACTAAAAATTAACGACGGGGCCATTGCGAATTGGGGAGCTATCTAGATGTCGCATCTGCTGTTGACTGGCGCTGGCTTCAGCAAGAACTGGGGTGGTTGGCTTGCGAGCGAGGCGTTCGAGTACCTTCTGACCTGTAGGGAGATTCGCGAGAATGGGCAAGCGCGAGAAATGCTTTGGAAGCACCAAGATGAAGGCGGGTTTGAAACTGCAATTGCCGAGATCCGGCAGCGCTTTCTAAGTGGCACTCCGGAGTTCTTGCCAGCACTCCTGGCCTTGCAAGCGGCTATCACGGCGATGTTCAAAGCAATGAACATCGGGTTCAAACACGTGGATATGCTGAACTTTTCGAACAACGGCGTAGGCTCCGTGAGCCGTTTCCTGACGCGATTCGATTCGATCTTCACACTGAACCAAGATGTACTGCTTGAGCTGCTCTACGTGAACGACAACGTGAACCTTGAATGTGAACGTCATCCTCGATGGCTTGGATGCGAGATACCCGGGATGCTGCGTTCCAATCCGACTGAGGCACGAATCGCAAATTCATGGGCTGAGTCGACGTGGTACCCCAAAAGGCAGGATGAGTTCACCATTGACCCACAGTTCCAACCTATCTTCAAGCTACACGGTTCGTCGAATTGGAGGTACCTCCACGGGCAGGACATGATGATCATTGGTGGCGCAAAGCTCCAAGACATCAACACGACGCCGATCCTGGGCTGGTATCTGAGTCAGTTCGAGGAGCAACTGTGCGCTCCGAACGCAAAGCTAATGGTGATCGGGTATGGATTCCGGGATCAGCACATCAATGATGCGATTAAGCTCGGAGTAGAAAACGGCCTAAAGGTGTTCGTCATTGCGCCAGAGGGTGCCGATCTAGCGCGCAAGAACAACAAGACTAGCGGAGGAAACAGCATTTACGTGAAGTCGGATATTGAGGAGATGTTTGAGAGGAGTTTGATTGGCGCATCGCGCCGATCATTGAAGGAGACCTTTGGCGCCGATACAGCCGAGTACCACAAGGTCATGAGCTTCTTTGACGCCTAAACCCCTACCGCAGGCATAACTCAGACCCCCGCCGCGTCAGAATAGTTGTCGCCTCAATAGAACTCAACAATGAGCGGGCGGCGATGAAGGATTTCAGTGGCTCGATACGGACAAGCATTCAAAGACAGAGCGGTAGCCAGGTTGTTGCC
>Ga0194137_10000530_pt1 | contig 25255 bp, 24 predicted proteins | sample TARM_MetaG_T3_14_FD_134025 | JGI IMG/M metagenome (GOLD analysis project Ga0194137, IMG submission 134025) | Freshwater microbial communities from Pennsylvania, USA, analyzing microbe dynamics in response to fracking - TARM_MetaG_T3_14 (version 2) | ecosystem: Environmental > Aquatic >... | reverse complement strand
GACCTTTTCAATCGAATTATCATAGTTAAAAAATCAATAACCTACAATGACTTCTTAAACGATAAAGGAATAACTGACATATTGGAATCAAGATAGTTACCAACTTTTTTCACCAAACGTCAGAAAAAAAAAATGACGAAATCGTCATTTTATTTTACCGTTTTGTTTGCCAATAATAAATCGCAATTTGTGTACGATCTCTTAACTCAAGTTTATCTAAAATCATACTAATCACATTACGAACCGTACCCTCACTAATATAGAGTCGGTTTGCAATTTCTTTATTGGAATACCCTTGCGCAATCAACTCTAAACAACTATTTTCACGCTCTGTAAGCTCTAAATGATTACTGGTTTGGGTAAAACTTTCAAGCACTTCAGAGCTCAATACTGCTTGGCCATGATAGACATTCTTAATGGTTGAAATTTGTGTCTTTAAATCATCACTTTTTAGTAAATACCCACTGGCTTTTGCATGCAGTGCTTGGTGAATATTCTTAAAATCTTTAAAGGTCGTCAACATAATGACTTTAACATCAGGGTATGCCTCTTTGATATGCGTCGTTGCTTCAATGCCATCCATCACCGGCATACGGATATCCATTAATACAATATCCACTGTATGTTTTTTTAAAAACGTTAGGGCTTCTTTCCCGTTTGAGGCAACCTCTACAACCTCGATAGCTTGTTCTTTTGATAAAATCACTTTAAGACTATCTAAGATCATTGCATCATCATCAACCAGTAATAGTCTCATGAAATCACTCACTTTCTAAGGTGCAAGGCAATACACAAATTAATGTAAAATAAAAACTTTTTTGAATCGTTAAATGACCATTTAATGCTTCAATTTTTTTACGCATATATTTTAACCCTGAACCAGCTTTATTATCCACCGGATGAATCCCATCATTTTTTATGGTTAGTTTAACCACGTGATTATTCACCTGTAAAGCAACCTCAATCGCGCTTGGTGTAGCATGTTTTTGTGCATTGGTGAGTGCCTCTTTTAACACACTACTTAACATATAAAAATGGGTTTCACTTAACGCAAGAAGATTCCCTTGATGGGTAAACTGCACTGGGATATCTTTGACTGCACTGAGTAACGCTTTAAAGCGTTCAAATCCATAGTGTTCATCTGGTTTTGTTTGTTCAACAGTATCTTTAACGCTTCTACACTGCTTTCAATACGCGATTTCAACGCGATAAAACGCTCATCCAAAGACGCATTCTCATGAATGGTTTCATAGGCTCTTAATGCTAGTAAGCTAGCAGTTAATTCATGCCCTAAATCATCATGCAGTTTTTGTGCAATACGGTCACGTTCTGATAAAATACTAATTCTCGATAATTCACTTTGGGAGGCCATTAAGGATTCTTTTTCATTTTCAAGCGCATACGTTTTTTGTCGCAAAGCATCAATCATTTTTGTACGTGAAACAATTTCATCCCGCCAAATCGAAAGCAATAAAGGCACACTGATCGAATAAAGAATGATGAGAATAATCTCTAACTGAACGGGTCTTAACACCGCTAACACCACAGCACTTAAAAGCAATGAAGTGTAATGTTTATGGACGGTTAAAAGCGCCATAATCACAAGAATGAGCATGATCAGTTCACTATGATAAACACTCATTAAAAGCACTAAAATAACATCAATATAAAGCCATTTTAAACTTTTCCCTAAACGTAAACGGATGGTAATCAAAATCATACTGGCTAACCAAAGCAGAAAAACCGCAGGTTCCTGCGGTTTCAAATAGCCTAAAATAATCATATACAGTGTCAGTAAAAATCCATAAAATAATCCATTTTCGTTGAGGAAATTTTTCATTAATCGAATCTCCTTTTAGACCCTATAGTTAAAAATATTATAGCAAACCCTGCCATAATCAACAAGGCAAAGAAGTAATTCAGTGTTTCATCAAGGGTAAGTTGTTCAAGCGCATAAGCAAACCAATACGTTGGTAAAACAATCGCAAACCGTTTAATTGATTCTGGCATTAACATTAAAGGATAGGTTAATCCCCCGAGTAAAGCCATAACATTTGATGCAATACTAAAGATTGCAATACTTGTGGCAAAGGTTTTAAAGAATGTGTGCCAAAATAAACTGAAACTTATCGCGACAATGCCAAATACAATTAATGCAAGAAATGCAAGACCGTAATACCCACTACCGCCGCCCCATCTAAACACAGCTAATAGACTAAACATACTAATCTGGATGACAATAACTAAAAAGTAAGCCCCAAGGTGACCAAGTAAATACGCTCTATGCGTCACAGGGGATGCCGCAATCCGTTTAATCGTTTTAAACTGTCTGTCTTCGATGATCTGTTTGGAGAGTAAAAAGGCACTAAACAGTAAAACAAGTCCAAAGATTCCATAACTAACCACAGGAAATTTAAGCCCATCCGTCTTAGGAATGAGTAGCACCGCAAGCGGGAATAAAATCATTAAAAGCAACGTTAATCGCTGTTTCATAATGCGGCGTAGCGATAGTTTAAATAAAGCTGTCATCTTTTCACCCTCTGACTCAGTTTATAAGTAAGCGCAAATAAGATAAGAATTGTTGAAACCAATAAGCCCGTACCAAGCATAATATCACCCACACTTGCCTCCATAAATGCATACGCTGTAAAATGTGTCCAAGCAAGTGGGGAAGAAAATTGTTCTAAAAAGCTTGTAAGACTACTCTCAGAAAACGATACAAAAAAGCCTCCGACTAACATTGCGATAACAATATAAACCGTAATAATCGCTTGGGCAAGATTTGCTTTTTTAACTAAGAATATAATAATACTCGCCAGCAACTGTGAAAGAATGACCCCAAGTAATAAAGCCAGTATAACCCCCGCAAGATTTGGAATATTAATCCCATACATTACAACCAAATACCCCACCAACAATAACGACTGAATAAAACTTACAATAATACTTAACCCAATCTGGGAAAAAACAAATTTAATAGGATTGACAGGACTCACCAATAAACGCGATCTAAACGGTTTATAAAAATCATGTTCTAACCCTTCAAACGTATAAGCAGCACCAAACCCTTGAAACATTACTATATAGGTCAGTCCTATATATAACACCATATCATCAAACTCGCCGGCTGGAATGTTTTCTTCATTTAACGCAACCATAATAGTAATAAGTACAAGCGGTAGCCCAATTAATATTAAATGCCCGACCTTATCCTTTAATAATCTCAGTGTATAAAACCTAATCATGTGCGCCACCATCTCTTAAGGTTTTTCCTGTTAACATTAAGAAAACATCTTCTAAATTAGCTTCATCATTTTTAACATTTAAAATCGTTTCACTAGAAAGCAATGCCAGTAACTTATCAAGCATACTCACACCCGTCTCTAAAACAATTTGATACGTATTCTCAACAAGACTCACTTCCTTAACATCCGGCATCGCTTTAAGCGTTTCAACACTTTTTTTACTTGGTGATTTAACGGTGATCTGTGTGATTTGATCACCCTTCATCTTTTCAATCAAAGACTGAACTGTTCCATCTGCAATAATATGACCTTGGTCAATAATATAAACACGATCACTAATCGCCTGAACTTCTTCTATATAATGCGATGTATAAATAATAGATGTGTCAGTATCTTTAGCCAGTGCTTTTACAAACTCTAAGATATAATTACGGCTTTGCGGATCAATCCCAACAGTTGGTTCATCCATAATAATGAGTTCAGGCTTATGAAGCAAAGCACACCCAATATTTAACCGTCTTTTCATCCCACCTGAATAATGTTTCGGCACATCTTTTAAACGGCTTTCTAACCCAATTAGTTTAGCCACTTCAATGATTCTTTTTTCTAATTGTTCTCCCTTAAGCCCGTACAAGCTTCCAAAAAACCTTAAGTTTTCATACGCACTTAATTCTTCATAAATCGTTAACTCCTGTGTCACAAGGCCTAAGCGTTTTTTTAAGGGACGATTCTTTGTATTTTGTGACTCTCCAAAAACCAACAATTCCCCCTCATCCAAATCAAGCAATCCAACAATGGCGTTAATCGCAGTTGTCTTCCCTGCCCCATTAGGCCCAAGCAACCCAACAACTTCTCCTTTTTTAATCTCTAGATTTAAATAATCTAGTGCTAATACGTCATTTTGATAACGTTTAATGGCATCGTTTATTTTTACGATCATTTCTATCACCTCGCCTATATACTATCAAATCCAAAATATCTATGGTAGTGACAAATGTCACGACTTTTATCTTTTTATCATTTTAACCCACTTTTTATTGGTTTAAAAAAAAGAACCCATTATAATAAAGTTACAATTACCCGTACAACACCGCAATTGCCGTCAAGCATTATTAAAGTGACTTTAGTATAGTATAGGTGAAGGGAGGTAATAATGTGCAAGATATTGATCAGTATCATGCAGTAACAACCATGCAACCCTACATTAACGAGCATTTAAATGACCCTATTACCTTACATGATTTAGCCAAAGTATCGGGGTATTCAATGTGGCATGCAGGGAGAATATTTAAACGCTTAACAGGCAAAACACCCTTTGCCTACATTCGCTCACTTAGACTTTCAAAAGCTGCACTCACACTGAGAGATAATCACACACAACCAATCATTGATGTGGCGTTTGATTTTGTCTTTGATTCTCATGAAGGTTTCACCAGAGCATTTTCTAAACAATTTGGCATGACACCAAAAACCTATAAACAAACAGCCCCACCCCTTACCCTTTTCATGCCGAATCATGTCATGGATTATTACCTTTACTTACACCAACCAAAGAAGGAGAATAAAATGGATCAACCAATTGTATTTACTCAAGTGGTAAAAAAGCCAAAAAGAAATCTAATTTTAAAACGTGGTGAAACTGCCTCTGACTACTTTCAGTACTGTGAAGAAGTCTCATGTGATGTTTGGGGTGTTCTAACAAGCATTAAAGAAGCCTTATTAGAACCCGCTGGTTATACACTCCCTGAATCACTACAAGCAGGAAAAAGTGCCTATGTTCAAGGCGTTGAAGTTCCCCTTGATTACAAAAAACCACTCCCTGAAGGCTTTGAAATGATTACCCTTGATGAAGCCTACTATCTTATCTTTCAAGGCGAACCTTATGAAGATGAAGAACTCAATTTCATGGGCGCAATTAGCGCACTAAGAAAAGCCATTAAGAAGTTTAATCCGACAGTATACGGCTATGCCTTTGATGAAAGCGTCCCGCGCTTTCAATTAGAACCCCAAGGTTACCGCGGGTATATTGAAGCCATCGGAGTAACCCCCATTAAAAAACAAACATTTTAAGTAAAACGCATCTGTTTATGCAGATGCGTTTTTTTTACCCTTTTGCTTAATAGTCCTTGATAACTTTCACCAAGCACCCACCACAATAATATGTATGACAAATTTCATAATGAAAACGTATTCCTAGCTTTTAAATATTGATTAATCCTAAATAATCATTTATAATTCAATCGATAAATAAATATCGAATAGGAGTGAAGGTATGGTTAAATCAATTCCGGAAAACACATTAAGACGGTTACCACAATATTTAATGGTTTTAAAAACCCTTCGAGCTGAGGGAAATTACTACGTCTCTTCAAGTGATATAGCAGAAGCCATGCAGTTAAACACAGTACTGGTTAGAAAAGACTTAGCGCTTGTCAGTCATGAAAATGGAAAGCCCAATCAAGGCCGAGAACTCTCAACAATTATTAAAGACATTGAAGCATTTTTAGGCTATAACACCATCAACGAAGCAGTGATTGTTGGGGTTGGAATGTTAGGGCGTGCTTTACTAAGTTATCAAGGCTTTAAAGAATATGGTATTGATATTATTTTAGGGTTTGATGAAAACGCAGAACACCCTTACACCGTCAATAAAACCCCTATCTACCACCATAAAACCATGCGGAACCTAATTAAAAGGATGCATATTCAAATTGGAATAATTGCTGTGCCTAAAAAAGTAGCCCAACAAGTTTGTGATGAACTCATCGCAAGTGGCATCAAAGCGATTTGGAATTTTGCACCGGTTAATTTAGAAGTCCCACGTGAGGTCTATGTACACAATGAAAACATGGCCGAAAGCCTTGCTTTAATTGCGAGTAAGCTGAAGGAAAGGAGCTAACTTATGACAATTTATGTATGTGTTGGAAGTGGATGCCATTTGAAAGGTTCATACGAGATTATCCACTTATTAAAAGAGGCTATTAAACAACATCAATTGGATGCAACTGTTGAACTCAAAGCGTCTTTTTGTTTAGGCCACTGCGTCAACGGGGTATCAATTAAGCTTGATGATGAAACCTTTACTGGGTTTAATAAAGACAACTTTAATGAACGCTTCAATGAAACCTTATTACCTAAAGCTAAAGGTACCGAGTAATGCGCATCTTATCGACGTTAAAAAACAACTGTAAAAACTGTTATAAATGCATAAGAAAATGTCCCATCAAAGCGATTGAATTTTCTAACTTTCAAGCCCAAATCATTGATGAAGACTGTGTCCTGTGTGGGATTTGTTATACGGTATGTCCACAAGAAGCCAAACGTTTAGTCAGTGATTTAGATTTTATTAAAACATGGCTCCTTCAAGGCGATGATATTTACATCAGCATTGCCCCTTCCTATTTATCTGATTTTTATAAAAGTGATTTTACTAGTATAAAAAATGCCTTTTTAAAGCTTGGCTTTAAAGATGTCTATCAAACCGCAGAAGCTGCAACCCATGTCAAGAAAGACTATGAACATAAACTGGCAAAACTTGATGAGAAAGTATTAATTAGCTCTTGTTGTCCTACTGTTAATTTACTGATTCAAAAACATTATCCATCACTGATTCCCTTTCTTGCTGACACCCCTTCTCCTATGGTTGTTCATGGCGATCAGATCAAGAAAAAACATCCGAATAGTAAAGTTGTCTTTGTAGGACCGTGCATCTCAAAAAAACATGAACAAATCATGAACAAAGACTATATCGATGCCATCTTAACATTTGAAGATGCCAAACAATGGTTCCAAGACGATCATATTGCTTTTGAAAAACTTTCTAAAACCCATGATCACATTGGTCGTACAAACCAGTTTCCTACAGCTGGTGGCATTATCAAAAGTTTCACCCACTATGAACCCTCAATCCATTATCTAGCGATTGATGGGATGGAAGGCTGCATCGATGCGTTAGAAGATATTAAAAACGGGATTATCGATAACTGTTTTATCGAAATGAGTGCTTGTAAAGGCTCATGTACAGGTGGGCCTTTAAGAAACAGAAAACAAAACACTCCCGTAAAAAGTCTGATCAATATTAATCGTCACCTCATTGATGAAGATTATGCGCACAAAGACTATCATATCGACTTTAAAATGACATTTGATAACTTAGCGTCTCACCGAAAAAGTCTCAGTGATGAAGCCATTCAATCCATTCTAACTAAAATGGGGAAATCTAGCCCCAAAAACCAGCTAGACTGCGGGAGTTGTGGGTATAATACTTGTAAAGAAAAAGCCGCAGCGATTTACTTAGGCAAAGCCGATTTAACGATGTGTCTCCCCTATTTAAAAGACAAAGCTGAATCATTTTCTGACCATGTTATTCATAGTTCACCCAATGGGGTCATTGTCCTTAATGAAAAACTCCATATTCAGATTATGAATCAATCCGCATGCACCATGTTAGGCCTTAAAAACAATGATGCGGCTTTAAAAGAACATATCGGTGTTATTAAAGACCCGACCCTTTACTACACATTCATCGAAAAAGAGAGAAAAAAATATCATAAACGGTATTATTATGCAGAAAATGAGCGCTATATCGATGAAACCATTGTCTATGATGATACCTTTAATATTTACGTGTGCATCTTACGCGATATTACCCAAGAAGTAAAACGTCAAAAAGCCAAAGCTGAAACAAAAAAACAAGCCTTAAAAATTACCGATGACGTTTTACTAAAACAAATGCGGGCAGTACACGAAATTGCCTCTTTACTTGGTGAAACCACCGCAGATTCTAAGGCTGCCCTCACTAAACTAAAAGCGGTTATTAATGATGAATAATATCACGACTACCATCGATACTTTTTCACTCAATAAACACGGTGAAATTCTATGCGGAGACCAAGTTGAAATCATGAAAGCCAACACCAATGATAAAGTCATTGTCTTATCAGATGGACTTGGCAGTGGTGTAAAAGCCAATATTTTATCAACCTTAAGTTCAAAGATGATTGCCACAATGCTTAGTGAGAATATGGCTATAGAAGAATGCATCGAAACGGTTGCACAAACCCTACCCATTTGTAAAGAACGCGGGCTTGCTTATTCTACATTTACTGTCTTACACCTTATAAATGATCAAACCTTAGAAATTATTAATTACGATAACCCCGCTGTAATTGTGTTAAGAGCAGGTAAGGCAATACCCTTAAAAACAATGACCATGATCATCGATGATAAAAAAATTACAAAATCATGCATCCAACTTGAAGAAAATGATTTTGTCATTGCCCTTAGTGATGGCTGCGTCCATGCAGGTGTCGGAGCGAGTTTAAATTACGGCTGGGAACTAGCTAATATTATCGATTACTTAGAGACTATGGTCGTTCCCTCATACTCGCCAAAAACACTCACAAAATTATTAATTGATGAATGCAATACCCTTTATGAAAACCGTCCTGGTGATGATACCACTGTGGTCTGTTTAAAAGTCAGTAAAAAAGAAGTTGTTAATATATTAATTGGGCCCCCTGAGATAAAAGAAAATGATCAAAGAATGTTAGGTCTCTTCTTCGCTAAAAAAGGAAAACACATTGTCTGTGGTGGAACCACTTCACAAATAGTCAGTGACTACTTAAATAAACCCTTAGATCTTTCCTTAAATTATGATGATATCACCATTCCACCCACAGCAACCATTGAAGGTGTGGACTTAGTAACCGAAGGTATTCTAACGATTAACAAAGTCTTAAATTACGCCAACGATTATTTAGAAAACAACACATTATTTAGTGATTTAATCACCCACAATGATGGCGCATCTAAACTGGCTCGCATGCTTTTTGAAGAAGCAACCAACATTAATTTTTATGTCGGTAAAGCGGTTAATCCTGCCCATCAAAACCCTAACTTGCCCATAAACTTTAGCATCAAAATGCAACTCATAGAATCCCTTGTAAAGAATCTAAAGTTAATGGGAAAAGAAACAACGATTCATTACTTTTAGGAGGCACCCCATGCGATTATTTGATACGAAAGTTCAACATTTAAAATATAAAGTTCTGAGAGAGGTCGCAAAAGCATCACTAACTGATAATTTAGTGAATGCCTACCGTGATATTCCTCTTGATATTATAAAAGGTCCTAAACCCAATTATCGTTGCTGCATCTATAAAGAGCGCGCGATTATTAGCGAACGCATTAAACTTGCGATGGGTGGTGATGCCTCAAACGATAACATCATTGAAGTGATTGATATTGCATGCGATGAATGCCCAGTTGGTGGCTATGAAGTCTCACAGTCTTGCCGTGGTTGTATTGCCCATCGATGCAAAACAGTTTGTCCAAAAAACGCCATTTCATTTGATCACAACCACCGAGCAGTCATTGATAAGGAAAAGTGTGTAGAATGTGGTCAGTGTGAAAAGGTTTGCCCTTATAGTGCCATCGTGCATTATAAGCGTCCATGCCAAAAAGCGTGTTCTGTTGATGCAATCACGATGAATGAAAACAATGCAGCCCTCATTGATTATGATAAGTGTATTGAATGTGGAGCGTGTGTGTATCAATGTCCGTTTGGGGCCATCTCAGATAAATCGGAAATTTTAGATGTTGTGACTGCACTTAAAGACAACCCTATTCATAAGCGTAAAATATACGCCATCGTCGCACCAAGTATTTCAAGTCAGTTTAGCTACGCCACTCTTCCACAAGTCGTCAGTGGAATTAAGCAAATGGGATTTCACGATGTCGTTGAAGCCGCACTCGGGGCTGATTTAGCAGCGTTATTAGAAAGTAAAGAACTCAGTGAGAAAGGGTTTTTAACAAGTTCATGTTGTCCTTCATTTGTAAGTTACATTGAAAAGCACTTCCCGGTGATGTTACCACATGTTTCGCACAATTTAAGTCCAATGGCAATCGTTGGTGCACACATTAAAAAACATGATAAAGATGCGTTCACAGTCTTTATTGGTCCATGTACTTCTAAAAAGAAAGAAGCCAAAAAAGCAAATGTCAAAGATTCAATCGATGCAGTCTTAACTTTTGAAGAACTCCAATCACTAATCGATGCCTATAGTATTGATCTATCGACCCTAAGTGAACATAAACTAGATAACGCGTCTTATTTCGGCCGTATCTTTGCCAGAACAGGGGGGTTAAGCGATGCAATGACGCAAGCCTTTAAAGAACAAGCCATTGACTTTGACTTTAACCCTATAAAATGTAGCGGGATTAAAGAAAGTAAAGTTGCTTTACTTAAAGCCTCACGCAATAAACTCGAAGAGAACTTTATTGAAGGCATGGCATGTGAGGGTGGATGTATTGGTGGCCCTTGTTGTTTGACACACGGTCCAAAAAATTTAAAACAAGTGGATGCTTATGGTAAAGAAGCGTATGAAAAAACCATGAAAGATGCTATCTTACCCTTTGAACTATAATCAAAAATTTCACTAAGCTATGCAATTACCCAATAAAAAGGCGCAGTTTATAAGAAACTGCGCCTTTTTCATTGTGCTTCATCATCATACTCTAAGATATCACCCGGTTGACAATCGAGTGTTTTACAAATCGCTTCTAAAGTTGAAAACCTTATGGCTTTGACTTTTCCTGTTTTTAAATTCGATAAATTTACAATTGAAATATCGACGCTTTCAGCTAATTCACTTAAAGACATTTTACGATCAGCAAGTACACGGTCTAACCTTACAATCATTCCCATTAGACTGTCTGATCCACTTCGTCTTGTAAGTACTTCCCATAATTGAAGATACTTGCTAAAATCCAAACGAGAATCCCTGTGAACAATGTATTTGCCTCAATACTATAATTAGCTGTTGCATCAAGTTCTAATGCGTGAATGGTCTGCCAACTCACAAGTAACATAAATAATGGTAATACGATAGCCATTGCCATCAACGTATAACTTAAATAATATAAACGTTTAACGTTTTGCTGTGAAAATGGTACTTTCTCATACACATCACTGAGTACTTGATAAATTAATCTTAAAATAAGGTAAAAGAATCCTACAGCCACTAATGTAAATCCTAATAAAGCCAACAATACATTTTTAACCATAAACATTCCTTCAAAAATTGATGTTGGATAAACAATGTTCGTATTAAATAAAACAATGTTAATTTCATCCATTCTACTGAGATCAACTGTTAAGGTATCCGTAGGCACAAACACTGTCACCCCAAACATAATCACAATAATCCCAAACACAACACTCATTAAAATCATAATAATCTTAGAAATGTTTTTCATAAACCTCGTAATATTTAAAAACTTTTTTTCATCAAATGGTTTTGTCATCAATAAAACCTCCTTTTCACCAATAGTTTAAATTAACATTTAACTATTGTCAATACTTTTTTATCGATAAACATTAAATATTTAATTTTTAGAATAAAATTATGTGTATTAAAAAACTGAGACTCATCAGCTCAGTTTTATAAAGTTCTTATTAGACATGTATTTTAAAACAATTACGCACTTTCATAAGAGATGTTTTCTTCAGGAAAATTCCCATTTTTCAGCATATTAACGGTAGCATTAGTCATCGGTTTTGGACCACACATATAAACTTTACTATCCTCAAGTTCTAACTTTTTAAGAACATCAGTTACAAAACCTTTTTCACCTTCAAAGTCTGGTTCATTTGCGACAACTTTCACAAAATTAAATTGTTTATAGTTTGCCTCAAACGTTTCAAAAACATCGCTATATAAAAACTCTTCTTCTTTGTTGACACCATATACTAGTGTAACTTTTTTTACCTCATTATTACTGGTTAATAAATCTTCAACAATCGGTACAAACGGTGTAATCCCAATACCACCAGCTACTAGTACCACATGATCACTGGTTTTATCGACAATCAGTTCATGACCCATTGGGCCTTCTAATGTCACTTCATCACCCACATTAAACTGGTTGAATAAGACATTAGATCCATATCCATTGGGTGCATATTTCACAGTGACTGTTAATGTATTGCTTGGTAAATCAAATGATGAAATAGAAAACGCACGATACATGATAGGGTCTTCTTGAATTTTCACTAAGATAAACTGACCCGCTTGATAATTCAGTGCATATAAATCATTTAAGCTGAAACGAATTTCAATCACATCATCTTTAAGACGGTTAATCTCAGTGACTGTTGATGCCATTTTTATCCGTGATTCATAACCCGTTTTATCAACATTTAATTTAATATCAAAGGCTTCTTTAGCACTACTTAAACTAAGAATCCCCGCAGGACAGTGTTCAACACAAGTATTACAGCGAATACAGTTAATGTCATCAAACTGATTCTCTTCACTCCACCCTAAATAAGGTTTTAACTGCATCGGACATACACGGTAGCATTTCCCGCAAGCATGGCACATATCAGGATCTGTAATTGTGATCTTTTTATCCGTCTTTGGTGCGACATTTAACCATTTGCCCAATTGATATGACCCTTTTTGCATCATGCCCATCGGACAAATATTACACCAAGTTCTTGGTGCATGTAAAATCGCAAATAACCCACCAGCAATCGTAACCATTAAATAACTTCTTACAAAAATATACCCAAGGCGTTCCCAAAAAATCGGTTCACCCCAAAGCCCTGCAACACGGACTAATCCACTGCCAATGTTATAAGAAAAAAACACAAAGAATGCGAGCGCAATAATCTTAGAACGGAAAATTTTGGGTATACGGATATTTCTTGAATAACGCACTAACGCAGAATCAAACAAACTCCCGTGTGCACAAAAGTTTCCACACCAAAAGCGCCCTTTGAAAAATGAAACAGTTAACAGTCCTAAAATAACAAGCAATACTGATACCCCAACAATAGGATACCAAAGTCCAACAAACGCCACAAAAAGTGTATAAAAAAACGCATACTTTCTAAGCGGTGTAAAAATCCGATTCGCTTTGATAAACAAATTATTCATACATTGCCTCCAAATAAATTGATAAGTTTATTTTTATTAAATCATTTTCTATACGAAATAATTTAAGACAGAAAAAAATGAAAGACTCCATCCTCATAATACCTAGATTAGGCTATCTAATTTGTATTATAGTTTCTATGCAATCTATCAAACTACTGTGATATTTTATCTTTTATAATCTTTGTTGTCAAGCGTTTTTTTTGCCAAAAAAACCCTCTTTATAAATATTATGAAAACCGCTTAAATAAGCGGTTAAATGTTCGTATTACAAAGCATATTTTACCAGTCTTATCCTATCCCTTTCATGCTTTGGTTATTAAATATTAAATCAGCTACACATCTTTATCAAAATTCGTTAAACTATATATATAAGACACTATCTTTACGAGGTGATAGCATGCAGGATAATTATTTAAAAAAAGAACTTTATGATCTAGTAAAATCTAGCGATGAAATCTTTAACTTTTTACAAAAAGGAGCCTTAGATGGCCTGTGGTATTGGGATTTAGAAAACATGGAAAACGAATGGATGAGTCCAAAATTTTGGGAAACATTTGGCTTTGATCCTAAAACCAGAAAACACTTAGCCAATGAATGGCAAAATCTCATTCATCCTGATGACTTAAATAAAGCCACTGAAGCCTTAAATAACCATTTAGCCGATAAGAACAACCCTTATGACCTTGTGGTAAGGTATAAACATAAAAGCGGTTCAACCGTATGGGTAAGATGCCGTGGCTATGCTATACGTGATGAGTCTGATAAACCCATTAGAATGCTTGGGGCCCATACTGATATCACCACACTTAAAGAAGCTGAAGAAGATTTAGAACGTTTAAAACATGAATATGAAACAGTCTTTAACGGCACTCAAGACGCGATGTTTTTAATCAAAGTCCTTAGTGATCATCAATTTATGTTTATCAGAAATAATCAATCCCATCAAAACCGAACAGGCATCTCTTTAGAGCTTATAAAAAACAAAACCCCTTATGATTTACTTGGAGATGAAGAGGGTAAAATCGTTAGTGAAAACTATCAACGCTGTGTTGATGCGAAAGAACCCATTAGTTATGAGGAAACCTTAGAGTTACCAGCAGGCAAACGAATATGGCATACAACGCTCTCGCCTATCATAGAAAACAATACTGTAACTTATATTGTTGGCTCTGCTACTGATATCACACTAAACAAAGCCTTAGAAAAGGATTTAGAAAGACGTGCCAACTATGATTCTTTAACCAATTTAATGAACCGCGGTTTTCTTTATAAAAAGCTCACAGAATTTACGCAACATCATTCAACTCCTTTTACCATCTTTTTTATAGACCTTGATGACTTTAAATGCATTAATGATACCTACGGGCACAAAGCCGGTGACACCGTTTTACAAACCATTGGAGCACGTATAAACAAACTCCTTAATCAAAGTGATTGTGCCGCACGCCTTGGCGGAGATGAGTTTGCGCTTGTCATAAAATCAATGCAAGATACTCAAGATATCAACAGTTTTAAAGATCAAGTGCTGCAAGTTATTAATCAGCCAATCACATTAAAAGATACCCATAAAATTTCAGTCAATGCATCCATTGGTCATGCAATCTTTCCAGTACAAGGTAAGTCTTATGATGATCTTCTTCATCACTCTGATGAGGCGATGTATAAAATGAAACAAAACAATAAACAATAACGGCTAAAACACTGACTTTGTCAGTGTTTTTATTATAAGCTCTTAAGCGATAACACGCTCTCACTAAAATTAACAAATATATCACAATACACTAAAATTAACAAATATATCACAATACACTAAAATTAACAAATATATCACAATGATTAAATCATCTTTTATAGGATTTATGATACAATAACATAAGAGGTGTTTTCTATGATTTATATTGGTATCATCGGATTCTTTTTTTTAGCACTGTATGACTACACAACCTTAACAAAGCGTCCCACAAGGTTTATAACTGGTATTGCCGGATTTTCTTTAATATCTTTCAGTATTCTTTATGAAAGTATAACTTCTTTTACACTAACTAGTTATTATCAATTGCTTGGGTTTCCATTTGCTCTTCTTTTTTTTGCGCTTCTTATTTACTCACTATTTATAGAGCTCTCATTTAAAACAACCTATATTAAAAATCCCAACACCACCTATAAAGAAGGAACCTACGCCCTAACAAGACATCCAGGTGTGTTATGGCTTTTCCTAATGATGATGGCTTTAAGTTTATCTTTATATTCCTCTTCTCTTTTTTATATGGCACTGGTTTTTACCTTTATGAATACCCTTTATGTCTTATGGCAAGAAAACGTTATTTTTATCAAACAGTTTACCGATTATGCAAGCTACCAACAATCCACACCTTTTTTAATCCCATCCATAAAAAGTTTTAAAAAAATGATAAAAACATTAAACAGGAGGAACACTTCATGCAATTAAGAGATTACTTAAGGTCAAACGACCCCGTTAAAACATGGAATGAATATTGCGGCTTTTTAGATTTAACTTTAGAAGCGTTTATGCAGATGCAAGAAACTTTACTTTTTGAACAAATTGACTTACTTTACAACAGTCCCTTTGGAAAACAGTTATTAAATAATCACCGCCCAAAAACAATTGAGGAGTTTAGAAACACTGTCCCTTTAACCACGTATGAAGATTATCAAGATGTTTTACTAAACAGGAAAATCGACTTGCTTCCTTCAACCCCATCCACATGGATAATGACGACATGGAAAGGTGGTCTAAGTAAAAAATATGCGCCTGTGTCTGAGGCAATGTTAAAAGAACATACCAAAGCGCTCATCGCTGCAATTTTACTTTCAACCAGTAAAAAACGCCATCATTTTACAATTAAAGAACTTGATAAATTTTTATACGGCATGGCTCCTATGCCTTATCTAACAGGTCTTGCACCCCATGCCTTAAAACAAGAGATTGATTTTGAATATTTACCTGATATCAAAAGTGCTGAAACCATGTCCTTTAAAGAACGTAATAAAGAAGGCTTTAGACTTGCACTCAATAAAGGCGTCGATTTATTTTTTGGTTTAAGCAGTGTCCTTGTTAAAATCGGAGAAGATTTTACCAAAGGTGCTTCAACGAAAAAAAGAATTAACGTCAAACCTGAAACATTCAAGATGAAACGAAAGCTTTTAAAACTTTTTGTATTAAAAAAGGTTTTGAAAAGACGGGTAATGCCTAAAGAAATTTTTGATTTTAAAGGCATTATTTGTGCAGGGACAGACTCCAAAGCCTTTAAAGCTCGAATTGAAGAATTGTTTGGGGTAAAACCTTTAGAGATATTCGGGGGAACTGAAATCGCCACCGTTGCGGTAGAATCATGGAGCCGAAAAGGATTAACCTTCTTCCCAGATGTTAACTTTTTAGAATTTATTCCTGAATCTGAATCCCATAAAAGTTATTCCGATCCTTCCTACATCCCTAAAACCGTGTTACTCAATGAGTTAAAGCCTCATGAAAAATATGAACTGGTTACCACGAAGTTTAAAGGCGGGATTTTTGTGCGTTACCGTGTGGGAGATATGATTGAATGTGTTGCCTTAAACGATATTGAACATGGCATTCATTTACCGCAAATCAGGTTTGTCGATAGAATTGCCAATGTTATTGATCTTGCGGGATTTACACGCATCACTGAAGATTTAATTGATCAAGTCCTTACCCATACTTCAATCAAAGCCAACAACTGGATTGTTAGAAAAGAATATCATAATAACGAACCTAAATTACACCTATATTTAGAGCTCCTAGATAAAACCCTTGCGTTAAATGATATTAAGCATCAATTCAACGAAACCCTTAAAAACCTAGACTCTGATTATCAATCCATTGAAGCATTGCTTGGTAAAAACCCACTAGAAGTAACGGTTTTAAAATTAGGTTCAATTAAAAAATATGAATCCCTAAGCAATCAAAAAGCCCTAAAATTTAACGCCTCACAACATGTGATCAACACGATTAAAGCTTTACAATATTAAGGAGTGTTCTCATGAATCAATTTTTACTTTATGTCCCACTTACTGCACTCATAGCTTATATAATACTTTATATAATTATTATAGGTTCTACAAGAAATACCCTAGCCAAAAGGTACAAAACCTATATTATCAGTGTCATTATTTGGAGCTTTGGAGCTTTTATGATGCGCACTGGTTTAAGTCCTGGACCACTATTTTATAATAAAATATTAGTCATTGGATTTATTTTTGTCCCAGTAACCTTTTATCATTTTATAAACACCTATGCCCATATCACCAATCAAAAACTTGTGACAAGAATTGCCTATGGGTATTCATTATTACTCGTTATCGCGAATTACTTTGGGTTAATTATTGAAGACGCTACGTTAGAAAAAGGAATGTTTAATTATAGTCTAGGCCCTTTAGCCCCAATGCTTGCTTTACTTTCTTTTATCTTACTCACTGTATCTTTTGTTAATGTCTTAGTCGCTGTCAAAAAACAAAAGATTGCTTTAAAGCGTGTAAAATATATCTTTATTGGAATTGCACTGGTCTTTTTAGGATCATTATTTAATTTAATACCCGTCATTGGTCAATACCCTATTGATGTTATTTTTAATCTAGTGAACGCTATTTTAATTACGCATTCAATTTATAAATTTAAATTTTTAGAATTAAAAATCATTGTTAAAAAAGGCGTAACTTATTCCGTCTCAACGTTACTCATATCCTTTATCTTTATCTTTTTAATGTTATTAATTAAAAATTATGTAACTTCTATCATTGGTTCATCTGATTTAGTTTTAATCATTTTTATGGCATTTGGCTTTACTATCTTTTTTGATCCTTTCCGTAAAATTACCTATACATTAGTTAGTAAAATCATTCAAAAAGATATTAATGCCCAAAATACAATCAAAAGAAATTACGCAAAATCTATTCAAACTTTTATTGAATTTAAACCCCTTAAAAAAACCTTTTTAAAGACCTTAAAAGACGGTGTTCATGCGCAAAACGTTTATTACACTGCCCATGATTCTTTTCATACTTACAAACTAATTGATTCTACTTATAAAACGTACGGTAAATTATTTTTAAACGATTCTCACCCATTTTTTACCTGGTTTGAAGAACATAGTGTCATCACACGATTAGATATTAAAAATCATACGCATTTTAACTATCTTCTCAATGAAGAAAAATCAATTTTAAGCACCTTAAGCATCGACATTATTCTTCCGCTTTATTACCATGATAAAATTCAAGGGTTACTGCTTATACCAGAAAAAGAAAACGGTGAAACTTACCAAGTCTCAGATATTCAGTTTATGGAAGATATCATCACCCAAACCGCACCGGTTTTAGATAATGCAAAACTGTATGAAAAAGCCAAAAAAGAAGCCATCACCGATGGCTTAACAGGACTTTATAATCACCGATACTTTCATGACTATATGTCCAGTCTTACAAAACAAAGTCATATTGAACCTTTTAGCATCGCACTCATTGATATCGACTTATTTAAGTTTTACAATGATTTATACGGACACGCCGCAGGAGATGAAGTCTTACAAGCCGTTTCACAGACCATGGTTAAACATTTAAAAAAAGGCATGACAGCCATACGCTATGGAGGAGAAGAATTTGCGATAATCATTCCAAACATGGTCTTAAAAGAAGCCTTTGAATTTATCGATTTCTTAAGACTCCAAATCAGTTATGCATCCAGTGTATTAACCGCCCAACAATCCTACATCACAGTCAGTGCAGGCGTTGCAAGTTTCCCAAAACACATAACCAACCCACTTGAAGTCATTGTCGCAGCTGATCAAGCAATGTATCAAGCTAAACATTCAGGGAGAAACAACACCGTGCTTTACCAAGAAAGTAAAGAAATTAACCCGTCACCCTTATCAGATGTCCACCTCAACCAACAAGTTAAAGAAGCATACCTTTCTAGTATTTACGCATTAGCCGCAACCATTGATGCCAAAGACAACTATACCTTTGGACATTCAGAAAACGTATCTTATCTTGCAGTAGCGCTTGCTAAACACTTAGGACTAAGTGACAACAAACAAGAAATCTTAAAAAATGCTGGACTCCTTCATGATATTGGGAAAATCGGCATACCAGAAACCGTATTACAAAAAGAAGACACACTGACTGAAGAAGAATATCAAATCATGCAAAAACACGTTGATATTGCTGTTGGGATTATTAAACATGTCCCAAACCTTACCGATACTATTCCGGCAGTCGTGAGTCATCATGAACGGTATGATGGCATGGGTTATCCACGCGGAATCAAAGGTGAAGCTATCCCGCTTGAAGCTAGAATCTTAACCATTGTTGATGCCTTTGATGCTATGATTACAGGCAGACCTTATAAAGAGCCTAAAACACTTGAAGAAGTGATTGATGAAATAGCGTCTGAAAGAAACAAACAGTTTGATCCACACATTACAGATAGCTTTATTAATTTTGTAAAATCTGATGCCTTTAACCCCAATAAATTAATCAATAGAATTAAAGAATAAACTAAGGAGATTACGATGCCCTTAAAATACACAAAAGCCATTGAAAACATTGTGACCAACCCGTACCGACTACGTCATCAAGAAAAAATCATGCATTTTCTAGATTACTATATTGATGCAGAAGCCATAGCGATGAAAGTGATTGCCTATTATAAAAGAGATTCAAAAAAGCATATCAAAGCTTTTGATAAAATCAGAACCGATACTCTAATCAAAGCCATGAATCACTTTTACCTCATCTTTGATTCTGATGATATCTATCAAATATTTTCATCTTACCCCACCCACAAAAACACACCAACCGCTAGAACCCTAAGAAACCACTATATGCACGGAAGAGGAAAAACCTATGCACAATCAATTATTAATCACTACGATTTTTTAACCTCTAGCATGCAACGGTTTATTAAAACAATCGCGTCTTTAAAATAAGGTTTTTCCCTTATTTTAGACACGCGTTTTTTTATATGGTAAAATAAAGGGTATAAAATAGGAGGTTACGGTATGTCAAAAAATCATAATAATCATGATCACCACAATCATCACGCGATGATGATCAAAGATTTCAAAAGACGTTTTATCGTATCAACGATTATTACTATCCCCATTTTATTACTATCTACCATGATTCAAGAGTGGTTTAATTTCACCATAGATTTTGCCTATCGAGGCTATTTACTCTTTGGATTATCTTCTTTTATCTATCTATATGGTGGATGGCCTTTTATAAAAGGTACGAAAGATGAACTTGCTAAGAAAAAGCCTGGTATGATGACACTCATTGCTTTAGCGATTACTGTTGCTTATCTTTATAGTAGTGCCACGGTCTTTGGGCTTGAAGGCAATGATTTCTTCTGGGAGCTTGCAACACTTATCGTTATTATGCTGCTTGGTCATTGGATTGAAATGCGCTCAGTGATGAATGCCTCAATGGCCATTGAAAAGCTTGTTGAGATGATGCCAAGTGAGGCATGGCTTGTCAAAGATGGCAAAACAGAACAAGTCTCGATTGATGACCTAAGTGAAGGCGACATCATTCTTGTGAAACCTGGTGAAAAGATTCCTGTTGATGGTTTAATCATTGAAGGTGATAGTTCGATTGATGAATCAATTGTTACAGGGGAATCCAAACCCGTTAAAAAACAAAAAGATGACAAAGTAATAGGCGGGTCAATGAATGGCGATGGTTCGGTGAAAGTAAAAGTCACTGAACTGGGTGAAGATACCTATTTATCTAAAGTGATCAAAATGGTAAAAGATGCTCAAAGCGATCCATCAAAAACACAAAGTTTAGCTGATAAAGCAGCTTTTTACTTAACGTTAATTGCGATTTCAGTTGGTCTTGCGACTTTCATTGTATGGTATATAATATCAAATGATCTTGCCTTTTCCATTACACGCATGGCAACCGTCATGGTCATTACTTGTCCGCATGCATTAGGGCTTGCAATCCCACTTGTCGCAGCACAATCAACCACAAAAGCTGCACAAAATGGGTTACTGATTCGAAGTAAGACTGCCTTTGAAAATGCCAGAAACATTGATGCCATTATCTTTGATAAAACTGGAACCTTAACTGAAGGCTCATTTGAGGTTACAACGCTTAAGGTTGTCCATGATGACTATGACGAAAACAGCTTACTTACCTACACAGCTTCAGCTGAACAAAACTCTGAACATTCTTTAGCCCGTGGCATATTAAAAAGTGCACAAAAGCAGTCTTTATCGCTTTGCGATATTAAAGACTTTGAAGCCATGAAAGGGAAAGGTATAAAAGCGACTGTCAATAACAAACATGTTGAAGTATTGAGTCCAAAAGCTGCAAAAGAAAAAACCGATCAATCTATTGATATAAAAGATGAAAAACTTGCAACCTATGCCTATGTATTCATTGATGAGATTTTAATTGGTGTTATTGGGCTTAGTGATAAAATACGTGAATCTTCTAAAAAAGCCATTGATGCCTTAAAAAAACGTGGCATCGCATGCTACATGGCAACAGGCGATAACGAAACAACCGCCAAAGAAGTCTCAGATGCACTTGAACTTGATGGGTATTTCAGTGAAGTCTTACCCGATGAAAAACAAGAAGTTATTAAGAAATTAAAAGATAAGCATCCTATCATTGCGATGACAGGTGATGGTGTCAACGATGCCCCAGCCCTTGCAAAAGCTGATATTGGAATTGCAATCGGTTCTGGGACAGATGTTGCTGTAGAAACAGCTGACATTGTTTTAGTAGATAGTGACCCTTTAGACATTTTACATTTAATCATCTTCGGTAAGAAAACCTATCAAAAGATGATTCAAAACTTAATATGGGCTACAGCCTATAATGTTGTTGCTATTCCGCTTGCAGCGGGTGTTTTATTTAGTGTTGGAATATTAATTTCACCTGCAATTGGGGCAATATTTATGTCGCTTAGTACAGTGATTGTTGCAATCAATGCGAAACTACTAACTTACCAAAAAGAAATATAAAAACTAACTTATTCTTTATTTATAAAAACAGCAGTGAGCTAATGCTCACTGCTGTTTTCTACAAACCCTTTAAATCTTAACATATCTTCTTTTATTTTTTTCTCAAATAGTTCTTTAGGGATATTGTGAAAGTTCTCAAACAAAAAATCACAATCCATCACCCAAATACTCTTTCCTTTATAGGATAAAAATAAATCTTTCTGAATCTTTTTAGCACCCTCAGTAATATAATGATGTTCTAAAAAGTCAGGAAGGTCCTCTTCTTTCATGACTTCCTTCATCTGAAAATGTTCACCATTTTCAGAATAAATTAGCATGTAAGATTGTTCTTCATCATTGATTTTTTTAATTTCTGTAAGGTTCTTGTCCCACAAGAGTCTCGATTCATGGGAAACATAGTGATTCAATACCATTTCAAGTGGTGCATTAATCATTACTTCATAACTTGCATGCATAAAGCATCCTCCTCTAAATAAAGTATTTTTAATGATTAGTGCTTACTTTGGGTATGAAAAAAACAATAATTCAATACCCATAACGTTCATTACAGAAATTTGCTTATTGTTTCGGCTTTACCTTATTGATACTTCTATTATAGCACAATTTATTAAAAAGCAATCAAAAAGAAAAGCCCGCAATAATTTGCGGACTAAATAACTTATTAAGAATGACTATCATGATTGTGATGATGGTGGTGATTATGGTCTTTACAACGACCTTTTCTATGATGTTCATCATGATCATGATCACAGTGGTGAGCCTCATCAAGATGCGCTTCCATCGAGTCTAAAGAGTCATTAATCAAGTGATTAATCACTTCATCAACATTCCCCTCAGCCTTAAAAACCTGTATCCCAGCATTTTGATAATTTAAAAAGCTATGCTCATGCATACTCTTTACAATAAGCACATCCGCACCAAGTGATAACACATTACGCTTACACCCAATGTGATTGCCTGCTTCTGGTTTTATAAGCTCTTTACTCGTTATATCATTACCCTCTAAAGTGATAAGATAAAACGCCTCTGTTAATCGCATACTCTCAGCGACTTGATCATTGTTTAATGCAATTAATACTTTTTGTTTAGATGGTACTGTCATATGACATTCTCCTTTATTTATAATATTATCTGATTGTGCTTCAATTCTAATATAAAGTCCTTCTACAAAAGCTTGCGCTATACTATTTCTTGCAGTTTTATATAATCTTTGTACCGTTGTTCTTGATACCCCCATCAATGAGGCTGTTTCTTCTTGAGTGAGATTATCATAATCAATCGCTTTAAACGCTTCAAATGCATCCCGCTTCAATACTAAAACTTCATCACTTAACGCGTGGTTTGGGCCAAATATTCTTGTATTTATACATCCTTTTACACGCCGTTTCTTACATGGTCTAGCCATATTATCACCTAGTTTATAACATATGTTCATAACTATTTTAACACAAATAAGGAAGTAGTCAATAAAAAAAACAGAAATTTAAATTTTCTGTTTTTTATTGTCGTTTCATCTTATGTAATCTCATTGTAAACCATTATAATTAAATGAATTCACGTCATACCTATTTAGACTTTTTTCACCCTTAAACGCTTGATTACAAACCAGATTACAGCGCCTATCACTAGGAGTGGTATAAGGACTATAAAGAGTAAAATGATAATGAATAATGCACCACCTTCTTCTTCTGGCGCTTCTTCTAAAGGTGTTTCATCAGTTATTTCTTCTAAAGGAAAGTTCAGTACATCATCAAAAAAATCATACATTTCATAGTCATCACTATTAAGTGCTACAACCTCACTATGTGTTCCATCGTTATAAGCTGTTATTTTACCTGGTTCATTGATTACAGATTCAGTCCCATTGAAGGTTGTTACACTGATTTCACCTTCATATAGATAAAATGTTGTATCGCCTGCATCACTGACTTCAACGACAAACTCTGTCCCTCTAATACCCGCAACAGCGCTAGGGGTTTCTATTTCAAAATCATCACTAAATACGTCACTTACATTATCCATCATGGTTTTAAAAAATGCTTTACCGCGTGAAATACGCACCGGTTTTTGATACCCTAAAAATATTTCAGATTGCGGAGGCACACGGATAATTTTTGTGTCATTAACCTTTAGTTCTAAAAACCCCCGTTCACGGGTGTTAAAATAGGTTCCTTCATTAAACGGCATATTCCTTCTTGGTTCTACCATTGTGCAATCTGGTCTTCGCATCGTAATCTCACGACTATACTGAACCGTCACAACGTTGCCGTATAGTTCATCATACTGCGATGTATCAACCTCATCACAAACCGTTTCATCGGTCTCTTCCTCATCAGCATCTATTTCTTGATCGCCTTCAGACCGATAATGCGTCATTGATGTGGTTGTTGTAGAAAGTTGTCCCCCGTTGTCATAAACAAGATTAGCGCGGTCTATTTGTACCGTCTCAAAAGACAAAAGCGTTTCATCAAATAAAATCTCACTTTCTATTCTCACCCCCAGATTAGGAACCTTACTTGAATCAAGGGATTGAGTAAACTTTAAGAAAAACCTTAACCCGTCCCTTCCCACATTCGCGGAATAATTATCAAGTGGGTTTCCACCTTCATCTCTTACAATAAAGACCCCATCAACATAAACAACACTCACAGAAAAAGAAAAATCGATTGCTGCCTCATCTAATCCCTCATCATAATCATAAGACATAGATAAATGATAATTTGCAGTATCAACATCATTGACTGACCTCTTTACTACATACGTCCCTTCTAAAGTTCTTAATTCTCGTTCTGTTCTTTCTTCTGTAGATAATAAAACAAAGCCTATAGATATAACCATTATTAAAGATGCACTTATAATTAACGTTTTAAGCACCTTCATCCCTCGTTCATTAGATTTTAAAGAACATTGCACTTTTATATGGTTAGTGTACACTTAAGCCAAAAAAAAGCATAGCAATTTTTTATTGCGATGCTTTGAATTGATGAGCCTTTGAATCATAAACATAACCAATTATCTTAAGTTTATCTTTTAAGGCTTGTAAGTCTAGATT
>Ga0194137_10000528_pt1 | contig 25303 bp, 22 predicted proteins | sample TARM_MetaG_T3_14_FD_134025 | JGI IMG/M metagenome (GOLD analysis project Ga0194137, IMG submission 134025) | Freshwater microbial communities from Pennsylvania, USA, analyzing microbe dynamics in response to fracking - TARM_MetaG_T3_14 (version 2) | ecosystem: Environmental > Aquatic >... | reverse complement strand
CAAGGCGAGGCAGGGAGGGCCAACAGCGACTCTCCCGCCACATGACCGACTACCCTGCGAAGAAACCAGAGAGGGGACGTTGCTTCTACGCTTCATGCCCTCTAATCCGACAGACTGCTAGAAGCCCCTGCAGTTCGTCTGTGTCTTGTAGGTATAGCTCGATGAGGATTTCCGGGAGGGCTGGCTTCTTCCCGGCTTGCCTGAGAGAAAGAAACTCGGCCACCACTTCGGTGTTAAACCAATGCGGGTTTAGCTCCTCTAGAATGCCGCGCCCCCCAATCCGGCCGTTGAGCGCCAGCGAAATTGCTTCCATCAGAGTAGATTTGCCGGCGTCATTGTCTCCTATAAGGATATTTACGCCGGGATTCGGCCTCAGAAGAAAGTCCTTGTAAATTCGATAACCACGGATTCGGATTTTGGTGATCACGATCGACGTTCCTTCGCGGAGTGCAGCTGCGTTGCAGCTTTGATGGCTCAATGCTATAGGTCAGGCGGCAATTTTGTCGACCTGCTCATGTTCCGTCTGCTTAGCTGATTTCGCACGCTCTCTTGTTAGGTCTTGCGGGCGACTCTACGACGCATTATGCAAGATCGCTGACCCTCCACCGCCCCCACGCACCAGAACGGCTTACCTACCACAATTCATTGCTTGGATTGGTGGCAGATTGATAGCCTTACAGTTGGCGAACCTGATAGAGGCTGCTTTCGACGGCGCGCTATAGGCGAATGGACATACATCGTAGGGATAGCCGCGACCCAATCGAGTTGCGAGGAGCGCGTCAATGGACAAGAACGTTGCGATCATCAATGCCACGCAGTTGCCACTGGTTAACCCCAGCCTGAGAGATCCCGTCGAGTATCGCAAGAGCGGCTTAAGCCTGAACCACATCGTAGGATGCCCGTTGGATTGCAGCTACTGCGTAAGGCATCTGTTCGGTAACTTCGATCAGCGTAAGCCTCAAGCGTTGATGCCTGATGAGGAGGCGTTTGAACGATTCGTCTCGCATCGCTTCTTCCAGCCTCACATCACGCCAATTCAGCTGTTTAATCGGGCGACTGATCCGATGCTTCCAGAAGTGAAAGGCCATACCCATAACCTTTTGCACTTGCTGGATCAGGCAGGGTTGACTAACAACGTGCTTGTCATCACGCGTTGGCGAGTGACGTCTGAGGACTGCGAGCGCTTCAACGCTCTGAGCAATATCAAGCTGACGATATTGGTGACCTACTCTGGGATTGACGATCCTAGGGTCGAGCCAATCAAATCTTCGATCGCGGCTAATAGCCTACGTACCCTTTTCAAGCATGCGCAACGTTATCGGACGTTGCTTTATTGGCGGCCTATTGTCCCGGGACTCAACGATTCTGAGCAGCACATTACTCGGGCTGCTCAGTTGTCCAAATACGCCCATGCGACGGTATTCAGCGGATTATTCTACCGGCGAGAGATTGCCGAGTATTACCGAAGCCAGGGTATTCCTGAACCCTACACCTCGACTGCAAGGCGCAAGCTGTTGCCGCTCGAGGAAGAACAACAGCTGCTGAGGCTGTATCAGTCACACGCTTCAGGTACACCAATCTTCCGCAAGACCTCCTGTGGGGTGGCCTATGCTCATCAGCAGCCCGACTACAATGGCCACTTTGGGATCACCGAGCTTTGTGGCACCTGCCCTTCCGCCCAATATTCAACGTGTGAGGCCGTCTGGAAGAAGCCTGATGAGACGCTTCTCAACAGCCTTTGTCAGCAGATGGGCGTTGTGGGTGAGCCGGTGATCACAGATCGCGCCATCATTGTTCGCGGTCTCGATGAACAACGACGGTACTTCATGCAACACACACTTGGATATCAAGTGCACGATGCCGACAAGCCGCATCAGTATGATCGCCATGGACGCGCGGAAGCGCAGAGGAATATCTGATGACAGACGCGGATTTCCGGTGGCCCTCCGAGCCCATCGTAATTGTGGACGTTGAAGGAAATGGCCACACGCCCCCTGACCTCGTGGAGCTAGCTATCGCATCGTTCCCAGTCGTTGAGGGTGAAGAGCCTTCGAGTTGGCTCATCAAGCCGCCGAACCCTATCACTTGGCAGGCCAAACGTGTGCACGGCATCGGCAACTCGAGCGTGAAAGGTTCACCCGTTTGGGAGGAGCTGCGGGGCGATGTCGAACAGCAGCTTCAGGGCAAATGGTTCGTCGCGCATAATGCCTCCATCGACTATGAAGTGATGAAACGTCACTTGCCCGATTGGGCTCCGGTCGGAGTGATAGATACCCTGAAGCTCGCACGCCATGTGTATCCGGATGCTGAAAGCCATAGCCTCTCTGCGCTTCTGGCTATGACCGGCCTGGACAGTGAGGTATCTGGTGAGCTACATCGCGCCGGGGAGGATGCTCGTGTCACTGCCCTCCTCCTGAGCCGCTTGCTCAAAGATTCGCTCATCAAGTCCTGGATAGAGCTGTGCAAAATCGCGCAGCTCAAGATTCAGATCGAAAAGGAAGAGCCAGCACCAGAACAAGGAAGCTTGTGGTGAGCTCAATCGTTATCGGAGTTGCTGGTACCCATTCGACCGGCAAATCTACCTTCTGCAGAGAGCTGAAAGCAGGCCTTGAGTTAAGGGACATTCGCGTCGAAACCGTTCCTTCCTTTGGGGCTTTGGCTGCACAACAGGGCATCCCGCTGCTTACCCAGCATACTTACGACTCCACAATGTGGTTCATCGACCGGACGCTTGAGGCGGAGCATGCTGCGCGAACCAATGCCGAAGTCGTTCTTGTCGACAGGCCAGTCATCGATGCAGTGGCCTATTGGAGTGCGGCAGTCGTGTATCGAGGCATGAGTATCACTCCGCATGAGCTGGAAGCGATAGGTAACTTGATGATGAACCATGTCTCAAACTACACGACTGTTCTTGCCACGAAGTTGGATCACACGATTGCGCTCGGCCCTGGGCGAGATACTGACTCTCGATTCAGGACAGCGGTTGACACTCATCTGCATGACATTCTTGGCCGACACGCTATTACCCACCAGGTGCTCTCTCCAACAGCGCGTGAAGGGATTCTCGCGCATGTCACTGCCGACGTATTTCAACGCTTGGGGTTAGCATGATGTATTCATCGCACGGCATGCTGGCCGGGAGGAAGGTTCGGCGTCTGGGCTTTGGAACCATGCGGCTGACAGGGCCTGGGGTATGGGGGCCTCCCTGGGACCAGCAGAACGCGATCCGAGTCTTACGTTCAGCAGTAGCAGCGGGCGTCCAGCATATCGACACTGCTGACGCATACGGTCCGCATGAAGTGGAAACACTTATCCACAAAGCACTTCATCCCTACAGGGACGATTTGGTCATTGCAACGAAAGGCGGATTTACCCGACAGGGCCCGGGCCAATGGACACCGTGCGGCGTGCCAGCCTATCTGCGGCAGTGCGTGGAGCTTAGCTTGCGCCGACTTGGCGTCGAAGCCATCGATCTTTACTACCTTCACCGAATTGACCCAAACGTACCGCTCGCCGATCAGGTCGGAGAGCTGGAGCAGATGCGCGCGGAGGGTAAGATCAAAGCGCTGGGACTGTCCAAAGTGACCATCGCGCAAGCTGTTGAGGCGGCCAAGATTGCGCCAATAGCAGCCATCCAGAACTCTTTCAGCTTGATCAATACTAACTCAGATGACGTTGTGCGATGGTGCACGACCAACCACATTGCCTTCGTACCCTATGCTCCCCTGGGAGCTGGTCGATGCCTTACTGGAGCCACTCATGGCGATCTAGATGGTCCAGCGACACCGGGAAGTGCCCTTCGCTGGCTGCTTGATTATTCGCCAGCGATGTTCCCCATACCAGGGACATCAAACGCCTTACATCTGGCGGAGAACATGAGGGCTGCTGACGTAGAGCAGACGGATTAGTCACTCATCAACTGGGCTTTGATCAGCCTGAACAGTTCGGCTTGGTAAAGCGCGTCATGAAGAGCGTCATGGTCACCTTTCTTGCGGGGGTTGACGGTTTGGGCGATCTCGCTAGAGCGGGTCTGCTCCCAGGTGCTGCGCGCGGCGCCAAAGTACATCGATTTGATATCAAGGGCTGCGATACCGAAAGGGTTTTCCCCCAGGAAATAATGGAAGTAATGATTCACAAACGACCAGTCGAAAGATGCATTAAAGCCGACAAATACAGCTCGAGCGCCCTCCGGTGTTACCTGTTCAACCCAAACCTTGAATCGCTGCATGGCTTCATCGGGATCTAGCCCGTCGGAACGAAGCCGCTCTAAAGACAACCCAGTGACCTTCAGCGCCTCCGGTACATATCGGTCACTTGTAGGTTTGAGGTAACAGGAGAACGTCTGCGTGTCATCGAATACAAGGCACGCACCTATAGACAGCATGCTGTATTCCCCGGGGATAGGCCCTGACGCCTCGACATCCACGGAAATAAAAATCTCGGGTGTTGCAGTCATGAATTACGCCTCGGCATTCAGGTATCGAGTCAGCCCGTTCGCAACTCGATTGTGATAAGCGGCCGAAGTACGCCTCAGCCGCTTAGGTGCAACAGTTTTTACTTGTCTTCCATAACAGGTGAAGGACGCAGGGACTCAATGGAGTCCTTCAAATCCGTGAAGGTCAGCGCGCGGTGGGGATAAGCCAACGCAAGCGCTGCCGGATAGAGACGAGTACGAAGATCAGAGTACGTCCAGGTTGGCCGGCCGCTGCGCTCGCCGGTCAGCGCAGCCAGCTCTTGGAGCTGCTTCTCAGTCAACCGCAGCCCTTGCAGATCCATCTCGAACAGGGCTTTGCGCTCATCAGCGTCGGGCCTGCAGAATTCTTCGACGATCGCAGCACGGCGCTGAAGCGCCGCGTCGACTACTGAAAGCCGATTGGTGCACAGGAACACGACCACTCGCCCCTTGTATTTACGCATCTCGTCCACGCCCTGAATTAGCGTGTTCACCGCTACCTTGTCTTCATGATGGCTTTGGCTTTGAGAGCGGGACGCAGCGATGGAGTCGCCCTCATCAATCAGCAGAATCGCTCGCCGGTTTTTGCCGGCCGCCTCTTCGACCTCTGCCCAGACTTGAGTCAGCAAGGTGCCCATTTCACCCACACGACCGCTGCCGCGCACACGGTTGCTCAGCTTGAGCAGCACCGAATCTTCCGTCCCGGATTCACGCACGATGCGATTAGCAATGCACTCGGCCATGGCCGTTTTCCCTGTTCCAACGTCACCATGGAAGATGACCAGTGGGTACTGATCTGCAACCAGGCTGCAAATCGGCAAAACACCCTGATGGTAATCCTTGCTCCAAGCTCCTAGTTGGCCGAGATCCAGTAACAGCCGAAGCTGGTTGTAAACTCGATCGTACCGCTTGGAGAAGCCCAGGAGGCCATTTTCACGCGCAGACAGCTGACTATCGGGCAGCACCGTTTCAGTATCGAAAACACTTACTTTACTCATTGGCCGAAATCCTTGCGCTGTACGCCGTAACCGTTGCTGGAATACTCTCGGCCTGGCTTCGAAGCCAGCGAGGTATGACTGATGTCGGCCGTAGACGGTGACCAGGGGCGCTTGAATTTAGGAGTCAATTTATCTTTGGCAACTGAGTCGTAGTGGTGGGTGTAGGACAACACAATCCGCAAGTTGCCCTCAGGGCACCTTGGCCACAGACTGTCGCCGGGCCGCTCGTTGCTCAACGTCCCCGACTCTGCGTCGATGGTGAAGCAGGCAGCTTTGAGCTCTTTACCATTGGAGAGGATGGTAATGTCTACCGACTTCAAGTAGCCGCCCTTCGCCAGCAGCTCGATGTCGTGAGCCCATTCCTTGGCACGCTCCTCAGTCGCAGCACCAGTGCTGGATGCGATCATCATCAAGTCCATCTTCACCCGCCGCATGACGGTCTCGATGTCTGCGACCGAGTACGTTTCTGTCTGAGTAGCCGTCTGACTCATGCCGCATCCTCCACGCTGAAGTTTTTACCGAACAGTTCTTTCCAGACGTCGAAGTCATCATCGACAGATGCCAGGTAGGCGGTCTCCCACGACGACTTAGCGAGTGCGACAATCTCCTTGCGCTCTGCCTCGGTAATACGGCTGGCAACATTGTTGGCGTTACACACAGGATCGAGGATGACGACAGGGTCATCGAAGGCCGGAATAGCCCCAGTGTTCTCCGGAAACTTGATCACGGCCTTAAGCTCAGATTGGGCAATGTAGAGCAGGAAGTCGCGGAACCGTTGTTCCAGCGAACCGGCTTTGCCGTTGACCTCCAGCACGTGAGCCATGATGAGTTCGATGGCGAACGACTTGAGAGTGCACTCCGTGTAGTTGCGCCACCGTTTGGCCAGACGCACCAGCGTGCGGAAATCGGCGTCCTCGTTTTTGCGATCCGCGACGAATTTGATTTGGCAGGGGGCGCATGTCTCGACCTTCGAGCCATCCACGCGATCGAACTGCCAGCCGTAACCCTCTTTGTTCGGGTTGGCGATCACCGGGACGATGTCCACATCAAGCCCCGTGCCCTTAAAGGTCACGGTCGCCGCCTTACGCTGGATGACAAAATCCTCGACCGCCTTTGTGGGGTACATCTCGATCAACGCAGCGTGAATCAAGTCGCTCAAGGTTTGATAGGTCTCCTGGCTCACGCTTTTGCCAGAGATATAGAACACAACATCCACGTCAACGGGATTGTCGCTGCTCTTGCGCAGGATGGTGTGCTTTGCGAACGAGCCTGCTTTGACCACACGCTCAATCGTGATTTTGTGTTGCTCGCGAATCTTGCTCCGCAGCGCTTTGATCAGCCGGTCGACCTGGGCGTTATAGACCTCCCGTTTGTCCTTAGGCAGGCGCAGCACGTTACTGTCGTAGCGTCGAATCTCTGCATTGTTCAATGGCATGACACTAGCCTCGATTATTGAGCTAACCATCCCCCCTACCGCACGACTCCCGATAAGCCGGTCAGCGAGATGTTGGCAGGTGCCGGGGCACCCATTTAACGGCGGCGCATGCATGGGATTGGAGCCGGAACCTAGGGTTTCCGGGAAGACCGATTGCCATCTGCAGGTTGCTCGCGTAGCTTTACTATACGACTACTTTTTATATGCAGTCTAGTTTTTATACGCACAGAGGTAACCAAGATGACTGATGAACCCAATGCGCCGGGTAACAGCCCTGCTACACCCGCACGCCCAGGCGCGCGCTGGGGTCAAGAGCGTCGTTTAGAATTTATCGACTACCGACTCAGGTGGGATGGACAGATCAATCGAAGCGATCTAACCGACTTTTTTGGGATTTCCGTACCGCAGGCATCAATCGATCTCTCCGAGTACGCACGCTTGGCTTCACACAACCTTGAGTACGACAACCGAACTCGGGTCTACAGATCAACGCCTGCGTTTACGCCGGTTTTTGCGTCTAGCGCCCTAGAGCGCTATCTAGATGACCTCTTAAGAATCGCTATACAGCCTGAGATTCCTTACGGCAGCTTTCTCGGATGGCATGCTCCTGTCGCAACGGTTCCCCGCCCCGGACGCCGGCTAGATGCGGACACCGTAGGTCTAGTATTGCGAGCTATTCGGCAGAAACATGCGCTGTTCGTAACCTACTGCTCACTATCGACTCCCGAGCCTACAGATAGGAAGTTGACGCCTCACGCACTTGTCCAGGATGGCGCTCGCTGGCACTTCCGAGCCTACTGCCACACCAAGAGTGAGTTTCGAGACTTTTCCTTGTCCCGAGTGATCTCGGCCCGTGACGCAGGCCCCGATGAAGATCGGGCTCCCGAAGATACCCAATGGCACACGATTGTGAACTTGGTGATCGGTGCCAACCCTCGATTAAAGCCCCATCAGAAAAAGGTAATCGAGTGGGACTACGCCATGCAGGACGGCGAGATCACCCTTCAATGCCGGCAAGCCTTGACCTTTTACCTGCTGTACCAGCTGAACCTGCAGGAAGAGAAACCTGAAAACTCTCCTCTGCGGCAGCAGTTGACCCTGAAAAACCGCAAAAAAATAGAACATCTGCTTCAGCCGATGAGCTGACTTATACGGCAGAACCCTTATCAGCAGTAGGAGCCTCTGGATGGCCAGCTTAGAAAAACAGTGTGTCCTGATCGCAGGGAGTATTTCAAAATCAACAGACCGATCCGTGGTCGACCGGGCGCATGAGCTGGTTCGCGCGCTGACTAAAGCAGCACTGGCAAAGCAGACTTCGCTGGTTGTCTATCTGAGCAGTGAGCCCAAGAATGAACATGGCGATCCCATGGTTTTCGATTGGACGATTGCTCGAGAAATCGAGCGATTGAGCTCGCTACAGGATGTTAAGGGCAGGCTGAGTATCGTCACATCCCAACGCTCCTTGTACGAGAAGATGGATGAAGAAGGTCGTCAGTTGGTTTCTCGCCTTGTCGGCCAGGACATCGCTCAGATTGAGTACGTCAATGATGACGTCGTCACCGGCGGAAACATTCGTGATGCCCAGCTGGATCTTGCAACGGCAATGATTGCAATCGGCGGGGGCAAGGGCGTCATTGATCGTGCGCAGCGAGCGCTAAAGCTGGGACTGCCAGTTTTTCCATTCGATATTGAGGTCGGCGCTTTCTGCGAAGATGGCCCGGGGGCGATTCAACTCCACCGCCAATTCACACAAGATCCAACCGCCTATCTGCCCCACACGGGTGAAAGTGTTCGGCGCAAAATGCTTGGTTTTTCAGCTCGGCATGCACTGGACGATCTTCAAGCACTCGCCGATAAAACAGTGCAGCTTTTCGTTCAGGAACGCATCGCCAAAGACGCAGCAGCGACTCCCGATGTGCTTGTACTGACGGCGCTCCCCGTCGAGCTGGCTGCCGCCAAACATGCGCTAGGCATTGATGATGACGATTACGGGATGCAGAGTAAGCACGGCATCCATGCCTGGAGGGTAAAGGTTGAAGGCCGCAACGGCCCACTCACTTGTCTCGTGGCATCTTTCAACGGTGCCGGTAACTCGCAGGCATCGGCGGTAACGTCGATGCTCATTTCCGAATTTCGCCCTCATGCAGTGTTCATGATGGGCATTGCGGCTGGAATGAGAGGCAAGTTAAAGCTGGGCGACGTGATCGTGTCGGAGCGTGTCGTTTCCTACGAGGGAGCCGCTGCACTGTCAGGCGGGGTCTTCGTCGCCAGACCTGACATGACCAAGCCCGAGTTTCGTACTCAGCAGGACATGGGCGCCTATCTTGCACAAGGTTCTCGTTTGGCGCGCCTCGCGCGACACGCTGATTCCGTAGGGCTGGTTTTCCCAGGCTCATCGACTGCAGGTGAAGTATCGACAGCCCTGAATCCAACACCGGCCACGGTTGCGGCAGGGGAAAAGTTGGTACGTGACGAAAACCTATTCAAAAAAATGCAAGAGCTGCATGGGAAGGTAAGCGTCGCTGAGATGGAGGCTCATGGAGTGTTTGAAGCTTGTTCCCGACATGAAGTCCCTGCCCTGGTAATCCGTGGGATCAGTGACCACGGTGACCAACTCAAGGACGATGTGTTTCATGAGGTTGCATCGATGGCTGCAGCAATTGTGACTGCGGACTACATCGCTCACGGGCTCGTCTTGCATCGCAAGTAGGTCGGCTGACACTGGGTTAACTAGCGCTTAACCGAGATTAGAAGAGGGCGAGGAAACGCGTTGTATTCGCCCCTCATCTCTCAGCACGCATCTGTATGTTTTGCGCTTTCAGCCGTTGGGCATACTGATGCGTTCCAGATAGTCTGAGCTTGTGGGCTATCGCAGTTTCCTAAACTCTACTTGGTTGATTTCCACTTTTGATACATGATCGTTGTGCGGATCAAAAATAATGCTTGCGGCCAGGTCAGCTCTCACCAAGAGACGAACTTCTACAATGTCGTCCGAGACATCGGTTTCCGCATTATTTTCAATATAAAATTTATCAGCATAATAATGCGTATGGGTCATCAAAAGTTTTACATCGAGCATTCGAAAGTCAAATTTATAGTCTATGAATACCTCACCTGAGTCAGGTTGGATATTCCGCATATTTGTAATTTCAGAATCCTCAACGCCTTCCCAATCCTCGAATGAAGCTTCGAACGCTGCGTCGAGCATTCTCTGGTCGTACCCGGCGGCGCTTAAAAGGCTTTTAATAGCGTCCAACGGTTGAGAGTCCAGGTAATCGATCGCTTCTTCCCCAACCGAACTATCAAGCGTCCCATTGTGCTGGTCATAAAAATCTGTCCAGTCGAATTGATGAGCCTCTTGTCCACCTTGCGCATCTATGAAGCTCTTGATGCTATCGTAGATAACAAATCGCGCAGAGATTTCCATTCGATCAATATCTTCTTGCAAATCCGGGTGAAAGATTTTATCCCGCCCGCGCTCAATGAAAAAATCCTTAGAATTCTGATTCAGAAATACAATTTCACCTTGATAACTGTGCTGCTTGATGTGGTTCAAGATCGAAATCCAAAATAAGCTGTCCCGATAGCCTTTCTCCCCGTCCCTGAAAGGCAACTTTGGTTTCAGTGCCTTTTCAATCAGGTGGCCATGTGAAACTGCATCATAGCTTACTAGCACTAACTGCCCGGTAAGCGCACGGAGGATGTCAATAATTTCATAATTTACAGCCTTGACCTGTTCGCTTGCGCTAGGCACATCAATTTTCAGTTTTGCGAAGTCCTTCAACGCACTCTCGTAGCTATTGAGAGCCTTGTCCCTACTTTGAAAATATTTATTGTTGATTTCGCGAGCTGTAATCTCTGGGAGTAGGAACGTGTGACGGCCATTATTGCAAAGATTTAGAAGCATCGAAAAGTTTGGGCTGTCAGCAAACCAGTGACCAAAATATATATTAGTATCTAGAACAATCCACATAATTATAGGCTCTTGTATTTTTAACTTCTGTAAGATTTCGCTCCGCGAGCATGCAGTGCTTTTTTCATTGTCTGCAGCGGCTGCGCCCCTTCCCTGCCAGCCACCACGCTGCTAATCCGGCAGTGAGCGGCCAGCGCTTCAACGATCTTTACTGGACGCTTTGCGCACGCGCGGCGACCGCTCACGACCAGTGACAGAGCCCTGTTGCTTTATATATTTTTCGAGGGTTTCAGCACGCGATTGCGCTGCTGCAGCGTGCACAAGCAAGCGGCTCAGTTCGGCCTGGACGTTCTGCAGGCGCTGTTCTACAGCTTGCAGTTGCTCCTCTGCCTTCGCGGTCGCCTGGCGCCATTGCTCTACCTGCGAGTGTAGCGCTATGGCCTGCGCCCGAGCCTCAGCGGCCTGCTCGCGGGCTTCGCTCAAGGCCCCCTGGCTGGCCTGCAAGGTTTGATGGGCAAGCTGGAGGCGCGTGTTGGAGTCTTTGAGTTGGGTCGCCAAGCCTTTGGTTTCTTCGCGAGCACGATCGATTTCCCGAAACGCTCGATTTTCTACTTCCTGGGTGTAGCGTTCCTGATCGAGGCGCAGCTGTTCCGCCTGGGCTTGGTTTTCCCGCAGCTGCTGACGCAGAGCTGCAGCGTCTAGGCGTGCCTCGGCCAACTGACAGTCTTGCTGCTTGCGCTCCTGGCGTAGGTCATTGATCTGCATCAGGCGCTGCTCAAGCAATTGCTCCAAGTCGACCAGTCGGGTCTCGCTGATCTGGCGTAAGGCGTCAGCTTCCGCAGCCTGTTGGCGAACGCGAGCCGTTTCCAGACGCATTTGCTCTTTTTCGCTCGCTAGTTGCTCGCGCTCTTGCTCCAGTACCTGGCGTTGCGCGGCTAGTGCGTGTTCCGCCGCACCCAGGGCCAGCAGGTTCGCCTGCTGCCAGATGGCAACAAAGGCCTGAGCCACCTCGGTCGGCAATCCGGGTAGGCGCGTCTCGCCGCGCAGGCGCTGCGCCAGGCCGTCCCACCACTGATCGAGCAGCGCCCCGACCCGCGCCGGACTACCTCGACCCAGTTCCAGGCGCACGCGCTCCACCGTCGGACGTTCGCCGCGCGCCAACACCGCGTCAGCCGCGGCAAATACGTCGGTTTCCGGTACGCCTATCGCCATGCCCTGCACTCCGCTAAATTAGGTCTGATAAAAGAATGTTATCCGACCTAATGAAATTTAAATGAAATATTTAATACGTTGAACGTAATGAATAATACGCTAATGCCAACTTCTAGCGACTGCGGTCTGCTAGCCGTCGATCGCCTCGATGCCGAGGCCCGTGCCGCCGCCGCATCGTTCGTCGCCGCCGGCACCGCCGCCAATACCGTGCGCAGTTACCGCAGCGCCCTCGCCTACTGGGCCGGCTGGCTGCAACTGCGCTATGGCTATACGTTGGAAGCGGGGCCGCTAGCCGACACGGTGGCAGTGCAGTTCATCCTTGATCATCTGGCGCGCCCGACAGACGGAGACTGGGCTCACCTACTGCCGCCGGCGTTGGATGCCGCGCTGGTCGACGCAGGCGTCAAAGCCAAGCTCGGCGCCCTGAGTTACAACACGGTGCGCCATCGCCTGGCGGTGCTCGCCAAGTGGCATGACCTGAAGAACTGGCCGAGCCCAACCGAGATGGCGTCGGTGAAAACGCTGCTGCGCGAAGCGCGCAAGGCCCAGGTCCGGCAGGGGGTGTCTGTGCGCAAGAAAACCGCGGCAATGCGCGAACCTCTGGAAGCCATGCTTGCCACCTGTACCGATGGCGTGCGCGGCCAGCGTGACCGCGCGCTCCTTCTCCTAGCCTGGAGTGGCGGTGGCCGTCGGCGTTCGGAAGTCGTCGGCCTGCAGATCGGGGATGTGCGTCAACTGGATGCAGACACCTGGCTCTACGCCCTGGGCGCCACCAAAACCGAGACAAAAGGCGCGCGCCGGGAAAAGCCGCTGCGCGGCTCCGCGGCGCAGGCGCTCGCCGCCTGGCTGGAGGTGGCGCCTGCCTCTACGGGACCGCTATTTCGACGAATCTACCGCGGCGGTCGGATCGGGACGGCAGGTTTATCCAGCGACCAAGTCGCGCGCATCGTGCAGCGCCGGGCCAAGTTGGCCGGGCTCGATGGCGACTGGGCGGCGCACAGCCTTCGATCCGGATTTGTTAGCGAGGCCGGCCGCCAGGGCGTGCCTTTGGGCGAGGTGATGGCCATGACCGAACATCGCTCGGTACCTACGGTGATGGGGTATTTTCAGACCGGCAGCTTGCTGGGTAGTCGTGCTGCCAACCTGCTCGCCCCGGCCCCCTCTATAGAAGTGGATGCAAGCACGCCCTCCGATGAGCAATGACATCATTACCATTCCGCGCCCTCCTCGGCCTACAAAACGGCACACTCAGGATTTATCTTACATTTTTTGTAATTTACATTTTTTGTAAGCTACAATATCTGAAAGCCCCCACTTAAATGCGGAACTAGAGGCACAAAGTATTTCGATGATCAAAGAGCCTCTAGCGCGCGCCGAGCTACTCAAGACCCTGCTTCTCTGGGGTGGTCGGCTCGGCAACGCCCGTCTGCGTGAATTGCTGGGCATGAAAGTCACCCGCGTCAGCCAACTGATCAGTGAGTTTCATCATGCACACCCCGACTGGATGGAGTGGGATGCCATTTCACGTAGCTACAGAGCCACTCCAGCGGTCTACCGCAGCAAGTTTGAGGCAGCCGCGTCGCTGGGCCAGTATTTGTCACTGGTCGGCATCACGCACGCGAAAGGCGAGTCGTCTGACGAACGAACACTCTGGAATGCCTTTCCCGACCTGTCCGTGCCACCGCCGCGCATCTTTGCCCAGATCACCGAAGCTATCGAGCTGTCCCAGCAGTTGCAGATCAATTACCGATCCATGGGCAACCCCAAGCCGCATCCGCGCGTGATTTCACCGCACAGCGTGATACGCGCAGGCCGCCGCTGGCACGTCCGCGCATTCTGTGCAACACGGCAGGACTTTCGCGACTTTGCCCTGGGACGGATCGACTCTCCCTGTTTGCTGAGCAAGCCTAGTGAGCGATCCGCAGATGAAGACTTTTCCTGGCGCACCTTTCTCGACGTCCGCTTGGTTGCTCATCCAGCGTTGAATCAGGATCAGCAGGACATGATTCGTTTTGAATATTTCTCAAGTACCGCCGCCCGAGTTGAGCGCTGCCGCGCAGCCATGGTGGCGTATTTCATTCAGGACTTGCGGGCGGCCACCGATCCTTCCAAGCAGCTGCCTCCCGAGTACCAGTTGGCGGTGGAGAACATGGAGGAGCTACGACCATGGCTGTTCACGGTATAGGAGGTGTTGGATCAAAGCTGTTCGAAAGAATTCCGGATCGGCTATTCAGCCCACTAGCCTCTCCCAACCGGCATGAGTTCTGGGCGCTGCTCTGTCACCTGTACCGCCGCCGATTTGGACCCGATGCTCCGCTTCCGCCCAGTCATGGCTTCGTCCAGCGCGAAATACTCCAGGACATCGAGGACCACATCCGTTTTGCGCCGAAGTGGCAGCCTGAGGAAGGCGAAGACCCTGACCTGAGCGTGGACCAGCGAGCTTCCAACTACTTTCGCCGCCTTTTGCAAGCAGGCTGGTTTCGTACGGAAAAGTACGGACTAGCACAAACCGTATCGATGGCGCCTCCCGTCAGCCAGATGCTCAATCTGCTCATCGATTACGCCGAGAAAGATCCCGTTTTCGTGTCCGGGAAGATCAGCTCCATTGATGCATTGATTACCAAGGTCTTGCGGGAGAATGGCGGTGGCGATCTCTTTCGCGAAGCGGCTGAGCAATGTCGGAATCTACTGATCTACATCCGGACCACTGGCACCAATGTTCGAGACCTGATGGCGTCGATCGCCACCCAGGAAACCACCGCCGAGTACGCGCGGCAGTTCTTTCATAGCTACGTGGTCAATATGTTCATTGGGGACTACAAGGAATTACGTACCCAAGAGCATCCACTATCCAAACGCCCACAGATTCTGCAGGCGGTAGAGGAGCTTTCCTCGCAACCACAACATCGTGCCCGACTCATGGAGTGGTACACCACCCGTCTGGCCAACGGAGATCAAGCCAAGGCCGATGCGACATTTGAGCGAGACCTCCGGCGCTTGGAGGATCTTAACCGGGTTGAGGAATACCTGGAGCGGTTGGACGATGAGGTCAGAAGTGCTAACAAACGAGCGTTGATCGTTTTGCAGTATCGACTGCAGTCGATACGCCCGATTGACGATCTACTGCGCAATGCAATCGATGGCCTGCTCACTAGCGGCTTGGAGGGCGGTTTTGAGGGGCCTCCGGAAACGTGGCCTCAGGTTTTCGCGCCTGATGGATTGATGTCCGCTTCCAGGCTGGCGCCACCGCGCAAGGAAACACAACGCCAGCCTCCTTCTGCACTCCGCCAGGCAGTGCTCTCTGAACATACCCGTGCCGTTGGCAATCTGGTACGGCGTGCACAGGAGCGCAGACGCATCACCCCGGCAAAACTGCGGGCTTACGCCAAATCAGCCCTTGGCTCACAAGACAAGGTCAGCAGCCATGATCTGCCCGTGGAGAGCATCGAAAACCTGCGCGCCTACCAGAGCTTCAACAGCCTTGCCACAGCGTTGAAGTCAGGCATCGCCTCATCCGTCATGCAGGCTCGCCGACAGATCCCGGGGCTCGATGTGGTCCACGACGAAGACGGTTCCAGCCAGCACCCGTTCCTCTTGGCCCAGTCTTTTGAAATTCGCCTGCGCAAATCCACCCCAGTCCAGAAGAAGGATGAGCCATGAACAGCTACTGGCAGGATCTGGCGAGCAGCTCAAACGGATATTACGAAGAGGATGACTTCGCCGCAGCAGCCTACCGACTGGTGGCGGAGCAGGTGATCTATCACGCGGATCTTAAAAGTCGAAAAGCCTTCGGGATCATCGAGCAATACGAGCGGCACATCACCAAGGTCCTGGCGCCCCTGGGAATCACCGTCGGTGTAGATCGTCAGCTGATGTTCGCCTATGCGATCCCGCAGCATCCTAGCCCTACTTCGGCAACGGTGCCGCAGACGTTGTTCGCCCTGGTGCTGCGTGGGCTTTACGAGGAAGGCATGCGGGCCGGCGAGATTGCGGATGAAAGCGGAGAAATTATCTGCGACTTCATCGAACTACAGGAAAAATATCGCTTGATGACCGGCCGCGAGCTCCCACCCAAAGGTGAACTTGAGTCTCTCATCCGTACCGCTCGCCGCTGGGGCATCGTACGGCGGCTGGAAGCCACTGACAGCCACCTCGCCGACCTACATGTTGATTCAGAGGATGGAGGCATCGCTATTCGCCCGGCAATCCGCGTCATTCTCGGGGAGTCCACTTTGCAGCAACTCGCGCTTTGGGGGACTTCAGGAAGCGCTACCGCCTCGTCAGCTGACGACAACCACTCAGACCAAACAGATCAGGACACTGCCAATGAAGCGCCTTGAGAGCATCAAGCTGATCCAGTTTCTGCTGTATGAGGACGAAGAGTTCCGCGTGGGGGAAACCAGTGGCATTTTCGGCCCAAATGGTAGTGGTAAAAGCTCAGCCCTAGACGCCGTACAGATTGCCATGTTCGGTGCGAACAGAAACCTGATGGCCTTCAATGCCCAAGCTGACTCTTCGGGCGTCAAACAGACGCGCACCCTGCGTTCCTATTGTCTCGGCCAATATGGGGATGACATCACCGAATGCGCACGCCCCAATGCGACCACCTACATCACCTTGACCTGGAGAAACCTCAATACAGGCGAACCCACCACCACCGGCATCTGTATTGAGGCCTCTCTCGATAGCGAAGATGCAAGGGTCGTGGGCCGTTATGTGGTCAACGGCGTTGAGTTGGCCATGACCGACCACCTGCAGGTTGTGGATGGAGATACTGCGCCCCTACCCTGGAGCAGTTTTCGTAGTCGTCTAATGGAGCGTGCGAAAATATCCGGGGAGAACCCTTTCTACGATGATCCCAGCAGCTTCACCAAGCAGATTCTCTTTGCACTGAGAGGTAAGAACGGCCAACCGTCCTACGATGCCTTCATCCGCGCCTTCCGCTTTGCGCTGCGGATGAAGTTCGATAAATCGGTGGATCAGATTGTTCGTAGCGACGTGCTGGAGAATCGTCCTACCAACATCAAAAAATTCAAAGCCATCGTCGATACCTTCAAGCACCTCAGCCAGCTGATTGAGACGGTCGAAAGGAAGATCGCCGACGGTAAACGGGTGGCCGATAGCTATTGCAAAACACAGACCAAATTACGCCAAGCGGCTTCATGGCGCGGCCTCGCGGCGATCGCCACAGAAGAGGAAGCGCAACTCGCGTGTGAAACCGCTCACGAAAGATTGGAGGCGGCTAAACAAACCGCCAAGCGGCTCAGGGCGACCAGTGAGAGGCTGGAGACGACACTGAGCACCACCGAGGAAGAACTCAAACACCTGACAGCACGCCAGCAACTTCATGCTGCGCACAAGGAAAATGCTGATGCTCAGCTGAACCAGGAAAGTGCGCGAAATCTGTTAACCAATCGTACTAGGGCGCTTCAAGAAGAGCTCAGGAAAGTTTGCGCAGCGCTTGTTACTGCTGCCCAATTGCCGCATCTGGCAGAGTATCAGGAACAGTTGCTGACTTTATCCGCCCGTGTCCACCCCCTCATTTCAACGCCTGGACTGGCACTGACGGAGGGCTTGCACTCGCCGTTACAGGACATGGCCACGGTAGGGAGCCAGATCAGTGCAACACTGCAGGCCATTCAGTTGGACCTGTCGAATCAGGCGAGCGAAATCAACGAACAAATCCAGGCACTTGAAAGTGCGTTGGAGCGGGCCAAACAAGGTAAAGCGCCGTTAAGCCCCGGGGTACAAACTCTTTTGAGAGAGTTGCTCGATGACGGACTGAACCCCGTTCCAGTCTGCGATCTAGTGAAGGTCACAGATCCTCGTTGGCAACCGGCAATCGAAGCTTATCTGGGTAAAAACATCGAGGCCCTGCTCCTACCACAAGAGCAGGAGCAGCGTGCGTTTGACATCTACCGAGAATTGAAGGGACGCAGGGCGATTTACGGAGTGAAGATTGTTCGAAGTACCCAGGTGAAAATGCCTTCGATGCACCAGAATGGCCTGGTCGCTGCACTGATCGAAGGTGAAAACCCTATTGCGTTGGCCTATCTACGTAGTCAGCTCGGTAATCTGAAACGCGCGGATGAAGCCAGCGAAGCGCTCCAAAGTGATCGCACGCTCACCATGGATGGCATGTATGTCAGCCCACGGGACTTTGAACGCCTTAGACTCGATGATCAAAACCTACGCATCGGCTCCGGCACCCAAGGCCAAGCTGAGCGACTTCGGGCCGATATGGCGAAAGCCGCGCTCAACCTCCGACAGATTCAGGATCGGATTACTGCTACCACGCAGGCATTGACAGGCACCGAGGGCTTCGCCAGTTCCGTGGCTAGCCGGCTGATCCTCAATCTGGCCACGGCGTACGACGAAGCTGTCCGGCAAAGCGAGTTGGCTGATCAACGTGTCGCCAACATTGCTGACGCCGAATACCTCGAAATCTGCGAACGCATTAAGACGCTGCAAGAGACCCTGGTCCGACTGAAAGGTGAGACGAAACATGCACTTGAAGTAGCGGTGGTGAGCGAGTCCCAGCTCCAAGGGTTGGACAGCACCTATCAGAGCAGCACAGTGCGGCTTCAGCAGTGTATTCAGTACAAGGAGCAATGCCGGCAGCACGAAGATTACGATGCCGATTTCGTTGCAAGCGAATGGGACAGACTCCTTGAGCGTTTCGACACGCCTGGCCCCATGGCCACCCACTGCCATACACAGTTCCAGCAGAGCGAGAAAGAAGGACAGAAGCAGGCTAATACTGCACGAAATGCCCTCTGGACCTACCTGCAGGAGCATCATGAAACCCTACCTGAAAGCGAACTTGAAGATTGGCGCATAGCCAAAATCTGGATCGACAGCCACGTTCAGAAGCTGGAAAACACCGAATTGCCAGAGCATAAGGCTCATGCCGAAGATGCCTATAGAGCTTCGCAGGAAACCTTTCGTCGAGATGTGGCGATTGCCCTGAACACCAATCTTGAGTTTCTTCGCCAAACATTCGAGCGGCTTAATGCGGCACTGCGTAGCACTCCACCATTCACAAATGGCGAGCGCTATCAATTCATGTACAAGGTCCGCCCTCACCTCAAGCCCTTGCTCGATTTCATAAGAAATGTGGCCGATTACGGCGTCGATGGCGGGCTCTTTGGTGATACCGGCGGTATCCCTCCTCAATTCGAGGAACTCCTGCGTGACAAGGTCGCTGTCGGTAATGCTGGCGGCAAGAGCCCTCTGGATGACTACCGCGAATTCTATGAATTCGATATTCGTATTGAGCAGGTGGATCCGGATGGCGTAACGACGAAAACCATCGGCCACCTGAGCAAACGGATCGGACCTGGATCAGGAGGAGAACATCGCGCACCACTGTATGTCATCGCGGGTGCCGGCCTGTGGTCCGCCTATCGCATGGATCACGGTACGAACGACGGTTTGAGGCTGATCATGCTGGACGAAGCTTTCGACAAGATGGACACCTCAAACATTGTGGCGACTATGAAGTATTTGCAGGAGCTCGGCCTGCAGGTATTGCTCGCAAGTCCAGGAGAGAACCTCGGCATCCTCAACGCATTCCTCGACAGCTACTTCGAGATTCAAAAAGACCCCGTACGCCATGCCGTTCAGGTTGATCGCGTTGAGGTGACTGAAGCGATGCGTGATCAGTTCCGCGAGGACCTGTGGGAGTTTCATCCTGAGCTGATCGAACAGGAGATCGCATCGATGCGGTCGCAAGCGCTGCCTGTATCAGCTGGCATCAACGGAGCCTCCCAATGACGCCAGAAGATATCGCCAACAAACTGCTATTCAAGCTTTTGAAGGCGGGTAACCAAGCAACCGCCGGTGTGCGTCAACGTCCTCCGGCGTTGACCGCGACACAGATCAAGCCGTACAGCTCGATCAGAAACTGGCACCAGAAGCAGCAATGCGAGGAAGTGTTCCTTGCTGCCCGGGACGTCGGAGCCATCAGCTTCGTGCGCGACAAACTGAATCCAGTAGATGGGCTGATCGAGCGCATTGACCTGATAGATACCCCTGCCCTTGCCCGATTTCTCAAGCAAACCACCCATGCAGAGATATTGGCCGAAGCCAAATCGCTCCTTGCACCGCATCTAGCGCAGCACGATGTGCTCGAACTAGTTATTGAAAGATGGTCACGGATGGCGAACGTCCGGGGATGGGGGCCTGACGCCGCTGCCGACTGGGTAGAAGCAATCATGGTCATCGACCATTGTGTCGGTGCGCAGAATGCGACCTTGTCTTCGGTGCGCGAAGTCAGCGCTCGCTTGCTTCGAAACAGCAAGCGGATCGAGCAACTTACTGTTCCATTGGATGTCTTGCTACAAGGTTCGCTGGAGGCCGCGGCCAGGACGCCGCCAGAGATTTGGCAAGAGCTCGGACTATTCAAAGAAGAGCAGCCGGTATTACTTGCAGGTAATGTAGATATCGTCAGGGGCCGTGTCACAGCAAGGCTCGACGAGCCTTATACCGGGCTTCCCGCCAGCACCATTCATGCCGCTTCAGGCACGATAGATGGTGTCCTTACCATCGAAAACCTAACCACGTTCCACAGTGAAGCCAAGCGACACTTTGATCACCCTACCCTGCTAATTTACACCGCCGGCATGCCGTCTCCAGCCTGGACGGCAATGTACCGCCGTATCCTTTCCAGCATTGAGATCGGCACCCCCATCCACCACTGGGGAGATGTCGACGAAGGGGGATTTCGGATAGCGGCCACACTGGCCAAGGTTTCGGCTCTGATGGGGCACAGCCTAAAACCTCATGCAATGCATCCTGACAACGTACCCTTTGAGCTCAGGAGGCCCGCCTCAAGACGAACTGCACAGCGAATGAAGTATTTTGCTGAGCAGGCAGGGTGGAGTGAACTGGGCGAGGCTGTATTGACCGCAGGGTTTACGGTGGAACAGGAAGCGTTGTAGCCGGGGCTATTCAGTGCTCGCAATCGGGCACGTTGCTAGGCACCCACTGCTGGAGGTCTCACATGCTACGCATTTCGGGCGAAGTAACTGAGCCCCGCGCGTCTTCCCTACAGAAACTCCTATGAGCTTCAACATTAATTCGGATTGACGGCATGAGGATCCTCCGTTACGATTTTCCCCAAGAATAACCCCCACGCCTCGGGCGAGATTTATCTCGTACTGCGCACCAGGGGGTTAGTTTTTTCCTCTATCCAGCTTTTCACCTTCTCTCCGGAACGGATCTTCCGCGTCCCATCCTCAAGCAGATATTGAAAATGGATGCGGATAGGCTCGCTCCACTCCTCAGAACGCTGCCGCAACCAACCAAAATAGCTAGGCACCCTCGCCGCATCACTGTGCATTCCAATCCAAATGTTGGCGAACGATCCCTCGTCGATCGGCCCGTTGCCAGCAGGCCACAGATGAACACAATACGGCAGCTTCAGAAGCAGGCCGAGAAAAGCAAACATTGCCATGCGGATGTTACCGGAGTGCTCGCCGGGATCTAGGCATAAAAAAGGCTCACAGCCTGAGTCTATTGGCAGCGAAGAACTAAGCGTACTCCAGGACTTGATACACAGAATTTGCGCGATGTCAGGAAGTGGATCGCCAGGATAAACTCGTTTTTTGCCAATGATTGCCAGAAGGTCACTTAGAAATCTCTCCATCTCGGCGAGACCAACCTCTGCTCCATCTACAAGGAAAGTACCGCGCTGAACAGACTGCTGGTACCACTTCTGAAACTCCAGTGCCATAAGCAGCAGCACCTTAAATGAGTCACGGCTCAAGTTTTGCCGTCTCTGAATGTACGAACTGAGCACCCACCCGCCATAGGGCATCAGCGCCTGATTCTTGCGAATCATAGAATGTAGAGCCTTTGGTGCCGAGGTACTCTCTTCTTCAAGCAGAAGGCAGCCGTGCACCGGACAGACATTGAACCACCAGTAGAACCAAGTGCCCCTCGCCGTAGGCTGTCGATTTAATCGAAAGTCAAGAAGGAGACAAAGTTCGCAGTACCGGAAACGTTTCTTGGGCGATGCCTTTAACCAGTCACCGGGCAAAGAGAATGTCCGTTTTAAATACTCTTTCGGCAAACCTAATGCCTTAGACACCGCCTCTACAACTGGCGGGGAAAGGGGGGCGTCAGCATCCTCGACGCCATGATGCTTCAGGCATTCTTTCGCCTGCAGAAATAGAAGCGGTTGTTTTCCATGCAGCCCTCTCTCAAGCCAGGCAGAAAAGGCTTCTTGAGGCACAGGCTTTAGCAATCCTGAGAAATAGCCATTACGTCTCATCATCAAAACAATCAAGATAAGGTGGAATTTCAGCCGCTTTCTCTAAGCAGTAGTGATCGATAGCTTCTTTGCCCTCCACTATCGCCCATACCGCTCCTCGCGTTATTCGTTTGACTATGGCGTCGGTGATGCCGCCAGTAGCGCCCAGTAAATATCGGACGTTTTCTTGCTTTCCTAGCTCAGACGGCTTCTTCAAGGGTAACGCGCGCTCATAAGCCGCAAGGAACGAGCGGAAGCTTTCATTTTCTTTCCAAGGAGGTAGATCGCAGAGCTGAAAACGCCGCTCCAACTGCTCGTCACTGCTAATAGCATGAAGCGCATCATCTACCCCGAACGCAATAATGGATAGTGACATCGGTGGACTGCTTAATGCTCTTAAAAAAGCCAGGTTCTTACGTTGGTCGATTCGTCCAGCATTTAGTAAGTTGTGGACCTCATCAATTAACACGAGCCTCATTCTGCGCAAATGTGCTAACCGACAGAATGCTTCGGGGACCAGACCGTTCCGAATCTTACCTATTGGTACACCCAGTGCCTCACTAATGCTGTCCTCAAAACCATGGAGATTGGGGTCGGGAGACAGGCTGAACGCAATACAACCATAAGAGTCTATATGCCTTTTTCTGAGTGATTCCATATCGGACTCAATCTTCTTAAATAGGCTGGTCTTTCCCATGCCTGGGCGGCCACAAATCAACATGCATTGCGCCTGAGTCTTCGGTGGCATTTCGTAAATAGCGCGTACCCCTGCCCTGATCGCCACCACCTGCGGGTAATTTACCCAACAATCCCTGTATATCTTACTGATACGCTCACGGTCATTGAGGAGCAGGTGCTCACGAAACTTTGGGTCGACATGGTCAAAATTAACTGACGTCTTCATCAAGCACCTCAGCAGGAGGGGGCGACCCTCAGTCTTCCAGAGTATAAGCGACAGGATTAACGCTGTAGTCTATCGACTCAATGTGCTTTTCAATTTGACGCTGCCCATTCAACGGATGCCCTGGATCGGCGAGTCGAGACTTTTTACGCTCTCGTGTTTTACGGGCTTGCTTACTCGCTATAGTCGCAGCACTAACAAGTTGTTCATTTTTCTCAATCAACTTGAAGACTTCTGCAGCTGGTACCCTTCGCGCGCTTTCGCCGCGAATCTTCTTCCTTAAGCTTTTAAACTCGGATAGAGTAGTATCAGAGAGTCGCAGGTCAGCATAGCTTAGTTCAATGTAATTTTTTTCACCCTCTGGAAGCACCCATATTTTTTTCAGAGAATCAGGGTCATAGCGCACCACGCACTTTGTGCCGATATCAAAGCGCTTCAAAGTATTAGTGTAGTAGTCGATGTTGTGTATCCTGACCCCTGCCCTTCCTATTACTCGCGTCTTAGATGGCATGAAATCAATAAGCAAGCGTTTCGGATCATCTACTAGTAAGGGATAAGAGAAGCTGCCATCTTTGTTCTGATAATACTCTTCCCACTTATGGAGCGGTGAGCAGCCTAAGGCAGAGTGCTCTGTGCTGTGATAAATTTCCACCTCCCTAATTAGCCATTCCCGAAACTCAGAGAATAGTAACGAAGCCATCCTTTCACTTTTATAATCACCTTTAGCTTTAGTCGATGACATTGTGGTTCCAGGCAGGATATGAATCTTGCCCATAAGGGTACCAATCAATCGTTCAATATGGGCCCCATTATGTGGTGTGCCCCTAGGGCGAAATGTCAATTCAATTCCATACGACCGACAACTATCGGATAATTTTTTTGATCTAAACTCTTTTGCATTATCTACATGTATTCTCTTAGGTAAGCCGTAGAAGGGATATTCATAGCCACTAAACCCATAAGACTTCAACCAGCTATTCTTTGGAAGTGCTGCGTGAGCGATGCATAGCGCAACAGACATTGCCGAGGGATATGACAGTGATAAGTAAAAACCAAGCACCACTCGCGTATACACATCGATGGCAATTGTTATCCATGGACGCATTAGAGGTATTCGCTGATCATCAACAATAATGCAATCAACTAGTGCGTGATCTATCTGGATTAATTGAAGAGGAGCTTCAGGCTGTACTTTTTCTCCACGGACAGCATAAGCTTGGCGAGCCGCTTTTTTTCCGGATTTTTTTGCAAGCAATTCGCGGGGCTTACGCTCTCTTACCCGATTTGCTATCGTAGCTGAGCTCGGCGCTTTTAGGGAAAGAGTCAAACACTGTTCTTTTACTTTCTGTATAACACGCTCTACGGTCGCGCCAGGCCCCGCATAGTATTCATCAATGACCTGTTGGATGATATCTTCTACATCCGCCCCGATTATTTTGACGCCTTTCGTTCTTCCGCGTCTTTTTAGAATTAAGCTCTCCGGCCCTTTTTTCATGTCTAGCTGCGCGAAAAGCCTTCGAATCTGAGAGGCACTAAGCCCAAGCGCTAAACTACATTGCTCTACGTCTTGCTTAGAGAGAAACTGCTTGGTTTTTAAAGGGGCTAATACGTTGAAACGATCAGTTGCCAACTTTATATCTGAATCCCTTATGGCGAGCTCTGCTTCTGCCTGGAACGTTTCACTACCTGAATGAAGAGGCGTTTTTAGTTCAAACTCTATTTCTCCTGGCGAAATAAAAACTGTTTCGCCAGAGATGACATCTCTAGCCTCGATCTTGCTTGGAGAGGTCGATGCAATAATTTCTAATCTTTTATTCCCTGCAAGAACTAAAGCGCCCGGGCTTATGCTTATTTTTTGCATGGCAACACCCATAACAAAAAATGCGGAAGTATTCAGTAATTTAGTTAAATATGCGGAAATTTCAAAATTCAACGCTATGATGAGAGCGCCTAGAAATATTACTTATATTTTTCAATTACTTACTTCATGCGCGCCTTTAGCTAATCTCGACATTACTTGACCCGTATCACTCACCAAACCGGCAAACGCGGATAGACTGCACAAAGACTCATTACAACATCGAGGTCACCATGCCGCTGCGCAACAAGACCCATCAATGGAATCTTGGCTACTTT
>Ga0194137_10000527_pt1 | contig 25340 bp, 19 predicted proteins | sample TARM_MetaG_T3_14_FD_134025 | JGI IMG/M metagenome (GOLD analysis project Ga0194137, IMG submission 134025) | Freshwater microbial communities from Pennsylvania, USA, analyzing microbe dynamics in response to fracking - TARM_MetaG_T3_14 (version 2) | ecosystem: Environmental > Aquatic >... | reverse complement strand
GCACCTGCACCAGCACCAGCACCAGCACCAGCACCAGCACCAGCACCAGCACCAGCGCCTGTATCGGTAGCGGGATACCCGTTCGCCAATCAGCGGCTTTATGTGGACCCGTACAGTTCCAATGCCGAGTACATCCGCTCTGGCGCAACAGCGTACCGCACCGAAATTCAGAGAATCGCCAATACGTCGATGGCAACCTGGGTTGGCGACTTCACCCGTGACCCGGGTGGTTACACGGCTGAGTATGTCGGCAGAGCCGTGAAGGACGGCAGCATGCCCGTGATTACCATCTACAACATTCCGCATCGTGACTGCGGAATGTATTCAAGTGGTGGCATCAGCGCTGCCGAATATCCGGCATGGGTGCAGAAAGTCGCCGTTGCCATCGGTTCGCAGAAAGCGGCAATCATTCTTGAGCCGGATGCCTTGGCAATGATCGATATCGCAAACTGTCTTACCGAAGCGCAGAAGACCGAACGCTATAACCTGATATCCAGCGCCATTGCGACTTTCCGCAGATACGCACCCAACACGGCAATCTACATTGACGCAGGTACCGCGCAATGGGGCGACCCGACCTTCATGGCGGAACGCCTGAGAAAAGCCAACGTTGCGGCAGCTGACGGATTTGCGTTGAATGTGTCGAATTTCATTTCGACGTCGATCAGCACCACGTATGGCACGAAACTGTCCGGCATGATCGGTGGCAAACACTTTGTGATCGACACCAGCCGTAACGGCCAGGGCGCGACAGCCGATTATGAGTGGTGCAACCCATCCGGTCGCGGGTTAGGTTTGACACCGCGCGGCTTCTCGTCAGGTCTCGTTGATGCCTATCTTTGGATCAAAGAGCCAGGTGATTCGGATGGCTCCTGTAACGGTGCTCCCGCATCGGGCGTCTATTGGCCGGAATACGCATATGGCCTGGCAACTCGCGCCGAGCGTTAAGCTGGAACTGATTCGGTAGATCCGGTTTGGAAGGTAAGGGGAGCAGCCAGCTCCCCTTTTTTATGGAGCGTTAATACAGTCAGGGAGAGAGCGCTTCAAGACGGTAATGGAAGCATGTAGCGCGGGTTGGCATGCATGTGCTTGCGGCGGAATGGGCACGTCACTTCATGGGAACTCTTATCGAAAAACCGGCGCCAGCCCCACAGTTCGCCCACCCGCAATATTTTCGTGCCAGATCGTTTCGGTGGATTGCGAGCGCTGCAGATCGCAGTAGGATTTCCATGCAATCAGGCACACGTAGAGTATCGACATCGCACTAGTCTTCTCCGCAAGGGAATTGAAACTGGATGCAATCAGGAAGAACAAGAGCAGCGCAATACGGGCCGTCCAGTCTGTCCTTCGCCAATGGAAGAGTACGCTCATGAAACCGCCGAGAATAATGAAAAACATTCCGAATGCACCAAACTGCAAAAGCATCTTGAGCCAGAAGTTTTCTATTTTGGCTTCATGCAGAATCCACTTCGCCCTATAGTCCAAGCGGGCGGTCAGATCCGTCAGTTCGGCCGGAGAGATGCCGAAGAAAATTTCTTCAGCAGAAACGTAATCAAGAATAGTCCATAGATACCGGCGCATTTCCGCACTGTCGTCCCAAGCGAGATTCAGGATGATCCGTTCACCAATCTGCGTGCCGAAAATAATGCCGAGCAGGCAGATGGTTGCAACTAGCAGCGCTGCGGCGGCGCCCACCACTTGTATATACCCGAATTGACCGGTCACCAGCTTTTTCAGGGTACTGCCCGCGATCATGCAGGCACTGATCAAGGTCACCAGGACAAACGCAGTCCTGCCTCCAAACGCGAGCAACCCAAGATATAGCAATGACCATAGAAATGCCTTGTACAGGGCCGGAATGCGCAGCGCGAGCGTGATGATGGCAATCGGTGCGGTGACAAGCCCGTTATTGAGCGGATGCCCCAACAGCGAGGTGGCTCGGAACTGTGGTTCCGTTACGGATAGCCCGGCAATCGTGTAGTGAATCAGGTGTGTCTGCATCAGAGATTCGCCGATTGCAATTGCGGCGTTGAAGTAGACAACCCCAAAGATCAGATACAGAAGGCGGCGCTGGGCAACAGAATGGTAATCGAGCACTACCAACCCGCACACGGCGGGCATGATGAGTGAGTCGATCACGAAGGCTGATCCCCCCGGGCCATAGCGCACAGTCGAATACAACAGCGCGAACATGGTAGTGACGAAGTAGGACATCAGCAATGAATAGGCGCGGCTTTGGCGAATAAAGCCCACAAGCGGATTGCCGTCCCGGAAGAGCAGAAGCAGGTAAGCGGTGACGCAAAAATATGAACCGGCATGAATCTTGGCTGGAAAACTGCCCCCTTCCAGGATGTAGGGAAGTCCCAGGTTAGTAAGCAAAGGATGGCCCAGCACAAGGTAGCAAAGCATGCCGATGCTAAAGAAAGCGAACGAGATGCGTTCAAGGCGGCTGGTTCTGGTCATGATCACAAGCCCGGTCATCATTTAGTTTGCAGTCCAAGTGCGGTGCGCATCGGGCTGCCGATGTGAAGTGCGCCGGTATCGGCATCACGCTCGGCGACTCCGAAGTCCGCCTTGAAGTCCCATACGGTCCAACCGATCTCACGGTGTTGCAGGGCCGTACGCACATCCTTCAACCAACGCCGGCGCGATCCGGCATCGGGGATCTGCTCCAATGCGCCGAATTCAGTACACAGCAGTCGCACACGGTGCCGCAGCGCCCACTCGACGGCAGGCTGAATCAGGCCGGAAATGCGATCCTGATCCCACTCCTGCTTCTGATACCGCGATATGCTAGAGAGTGCTTTTGGCTCCTTCGTGTACACGCTGCCGTGCGTGCGCACAGGAATGTAAGCGGGCGGATAGGGTAGGGCATGCACATCACCCGCATAGCCATGGCGAAGCCCTCGCATCCATTCCACTCCCTGGTGTGTGAAGAGGTAAGGCAGATAGAAATGGAAGGTATAGGCAATATTCCGGTCATCGATCGGTTCCAATTCGATAAAACCTTCCGGCAGGCTGCCCTTGTATGCAGTCCCAATAATCAGATTATCAGCGGCGCGGGACCGCACGGCTCGCACGAGTTCCCGCTGGTACCGGTTCCAAGTCTCTGGCGGCTGGCTGTAGAAGCCCGGTTCGTTGAATACTTCAAAGGCAATGCGCGCGGACGGTAGGTCGGCGAATCGATCGGCGATAAACCGCCATAGCTCGACCGTTTGCCGGCGCAGGCGCGCATCCTTGTCGATTCTGTCCTTCACCGCTTCAGCAAAGTGCAAGTCGATGATCACATCCAGTCCCGCAGCAAGCGCCTCTTCCGCAGCACGCCGGACTAAGGTAATCTCCCGCACTTCCGGCCCGAGCTCGGGATCCCATCCCAGTAGCACGGGGTTGACCGGAATCCTGACATGGTCGAATCCGGCGTGCCGTATCATTCGCAGCTCCTCGGACGAAACCGCTTGCTCTCCCGGAAACTCAAACCAGTGGCTCAGGTTGACACCCCGATTCCATTGCGCCCACTGTGAAGCGGCCATGCACGTCGGCGCGATGATCAGCCAGAGTATGGCGGCCGCAATCGCCCGTATCTTGCCTGTCATCTAACGCCTCATCGCGGCAAAGCCTGGGCGGGGAAGGACGCTAGTACCGGCAGCTTCAGACTGCGTTCCACCTGCTCGGGCACCAGGAATGTTTGGCGGAATGCCTCCGACGCCATGGCGACGATCAAGGCAAGCAGCATGGCGACTGCCAGACCCGCCGCCGCAATCAGGATGCGCTTGCTCTTGGACTCTAATGGCGCAAATGCCTTTTGAATGACCGTCACGCTTGCGCTCTGCTTATTGTCGAGCATGTTCTGTGCCCGGGATTCTTCATACTGCTTCGCATGCATCTGGTAGGCGTTTTCCAGCAGATGTCTTTCTCTCATCAGGTTGTCAAGTTCGATCTGCTGCTTGCTGATCTTGTCGATCTGCTGATCCACGCCTTCCATCTGCTTTACCAGCGTCGCTTTCGCCGCCTGCGCAGCCGTCAGTTGGGCACGAGTCTGATTGAATTCGCCGTTCGACAACTCCTGCTTGATAACGCTTAATGAATCCCGTAGAAAGTTCAACTTGAATCGCAACTCATCAACCCGCACCGACACGTCCTTCATCTTGCTGGTGAGATCATTGCGATGCTGGAGCATCAGACTGACTTCGTCGCCATAAGAAACGATGCCGTGTTCTCGTTTGAACTGGTGGATTTTCTGTTCCATCTCGGAGAGCCGTATCTTAGCCTGCGCCATCTGCTCTTCGACCACCGGCAGGTCTCTGTCATGAAAGATCGACCCGCGCTTGTCCAAGTAATTTGTTACAAGGCGGTTGACGACTTCCGCTGCCAGATCTGGGTTCTCGTGAGTAAAGGTCACATGGATCACATTCGAGTTCTTTAACAGTTCGAAATCGCTGCTTCTCTGCATCTCGATGAGAGCCTGCTCCCATGCTGTCTTTCCGTGGCTGCTATCGCTGGTACTGGGGTAGATCCAAGCGAGGACATCCTTCGCCTGCTCTTTCATCTGTTCTATCCACGGCAACTGCGGACTGCCAGCCTTCAAGTCCGGATACAGCTGCTCGACCGACATTTCTTCGAGCACCCGCTCGAATAGGTCACGTCCGCGGAGAATGGCAATTTCCGAGTGAATTACTTGTTCCTTATCGAAGGTCACCGGCTGGCTAGTCGTATCGCGAAAACGTGGCTCGTATGTGAATTCTCTGCCCATCCGGACCAGGATATCGGATTCAGCCTCGTATTTCTTGGGAAGAATCATCAACGCGGCAAGCGTAAGTAGGCAGCAAAGTACAAACGTCGTGATGATGCGCCACTTGTCGCGAAAGACGATGCTAAGAAATTCTCTGGTTCCCAATGCCGGCGGTTCGAACTCCGCAGGGAACAGTGTTATTGCCGGCAGATCTGTAGGAGTACGCATATGAGCAATGAAACAAAAATAACGCGATTGATCAGAGTGAATGAAGCAAATCCCTATAGCGGACGCAGCTCAAGCTCGACTTGCGGTCGCCGGTTACTTGCGTGCAACAATTCGACCTTCATGCAAGCGTTCGGCAAGACTTTTGGTAAGAACATAGATCGCGAAGGGAATACCGTTAACCAGATATCTTTTGGCCAGCCTGTGCGGGTCCTGGTAGAGGCGGTACGCCCATTCAAGTCCATGGGACTGCATCCATTCCGGCGCGCGCCGCAGACGTCCGGACAGAAAGCTGAAACTAATGCCGATTCCCAACCACCAGGTACTAGGAAGATAGCGCCGCATCTCGTAGATCAGCCACTCCTGCTTGGGACTGCCGAGAGCGACGTACACGATGTCGGGCCGGGCACGAAGGAGCACATCGCGTATCTGACGCATTTGCCGTGCATCGCGTTCAAAGCCCATGGGAGGGCACAATGTGCCGGCAATCCTCAAGTCCGGATGCCGCCCCTGGAGTACTTCCGCGGATGCCTCCGCGGTACCGTGATCACCGCCAAGAAGGAATAGTGATTTCCCTCCCGCGGCGGCTCTTGCGGCGAGTTGCGATACCAGGTTGGCACCGGCAACACGACCCGGCAAGGGCGTTCCCTTCAGATAGCTGGCCCACACAACCGGCATGCCATCCGCGACAACCAGGTCCGCCTTTCCCGCCAGGTAATCGAAAGATGAATCGCGCGCATAGCGACGCAGAATGTCGAGATTGGGAGTAATGACCCATCCTCCGACGCCTCGATCAAGGCGATCTATCACCGTCGAGACGCACTGGTCTTCATTGATTTTATTAAATCGGGTGTTCAAAATCTTGACAGTGGCGTGTTCCATATGACAGTCCTTCCTTATCCCTTTGGTGATTCCTACGGCCGTATCTGGGGACGCATCATTCACGTCCGCATGCGGTTAGCGTGTGCAAGCACTCATCGAATGCTGATACGGATTGCTGTACCGCTTGGGCACAATAAAAATGGCTGCTGCATAAACATGCAACGTTAATCTAAGTGGTCGAGTGCCCGAAACAAAAGCAAACGTTTTTATAGGTACATGTGCGGTACTGGCCTTTAAAAGGCTTTTTTATAGTTGAACCTTCCGCAAGGTCCATGGCCTGGGCCGATACTCTCGGACCGCCAGCTCGGAGTTGCGCCGAGGCATCAAGCGGCGGGCTATAAAAAGCGTTGATGTAAGAGGCACGAATGGTAGTGTTTATAAAAAAAGGTGTTTTGTCATTACCGACCCGCATTCGTATAGTCATGCACAAGGCATTCGCAAAAGCCAGAAGGATGCGCATCAAATGCTCTCCTGATGGAATGTCCCGGCTGGAGATCAGTGTCCAAATGGTGGGAATACTTGACATGAGTACGCGAGATAGATCCGACGAAGAGCAAGGCGCTGTTGATGCAGACAGATTCCCTTTGCAGCTGATGAGATGCCCGTGCCGGCGACGTACGCAGATAGTGCTGCAGGAAGGCCGGCATTGCTGTACCGGCCACGGATGCCAATTTGGCGTCGAGTGCCGAACCGGCTTCCCGCTATGGAACCAGACACCTGTATTGATTTTTTACGACGGTGCCGAGGTGGCCGGGCCCTGCAGCGTGCTCGACCCGAATGTCGAAGTCTCATTGCGTAGCGATGCGCAAGGCATGGAACTGCTGGCATATGAGGCGGAGGCGATCAGGGAAATGCATGCTTTCTGCGCAGCGCTTCTGCAGCAGGTGCGCCCGGCGGCAAAACGGCCGCGCGTACTGGTGATCGGTGCTGGCGAGCGACCGGGCACTTCCAGCATGCTGTGGCCCAATGATCAAGTATGCCGGGTCGGTGTAGAGATATATCCGGCAGCCAGCGTGGACTACGTCGCCTATGTGCACCACCTGCCGTTTGCCGACCATACATTCGACGGCGTCTGGATCCAGTCTGCCTTGCGACATCTTCGCCAACCAGGGAAGGTAGTGGATGAGGTCCATCGTGTGTTGCGGGATGGCGGCATCGTCTTCGCAGACATGTCAATGATGCAATCTGCATTGGGAGAGATGCTGAAGAACAGTCGGGCATGTTTGCATTCGGTGATGACCGGCCATTCATGCTCCGCTGTAGAGCAAGCGCACGGCAGCATTGAATGGCGACTGGCAAGTCCCTACGGCCTGAAATGGACGATGTGGGTGACGGACTTGCACGTTCGTATCGGTCGGATACTGGACAGCGTTGCGGTACGCCGTCAGGCGCCAACCTCCCAGTAGCGGACTGCATCCGCACAGCGTGAAGTTGCAGTCCAGCTGTACGGCTTATTTGGAGAACCTCAGGAGGGAAGCAGAAGGGATGCCTATGCAAGAGAGCCATCTGCACCGCCGCATAACGTAGTGAACGATGCACAGCACCTGACGGAAATTCGTTTTGATTGGGGAAACGCATGAAACAAGGTTTTCAGAGCAAGCATGGCCCGCACAGTCATCTTCAAACCGCTTCAGTACGTAACATGGCCGGGCGAGACAGCATTACTTTCGAAACGTCCAAGCTGCTGTTCGACAAGATATTTGCTGTTATCGCGCTGTTGCTGCTGCTGCCGTTGTTTGCAGTCGTCGCCATCAGCATCAAGGCGACCTCTCGTGGGCCGGTATTCTTCCGGCAGCCACGGATCGGTCTCAACGGAAAAGAGTTCATGATCTACAAGTTCCGTAGCATGGTTTGTCACCAGGACGAGGGAAAAAACGGTCTCACGCAGGCAACTCGCACCGATCCCAGAGTCACGCCGTGCGGTGCATTCCTGCGCCGTACGAGCATTGATGAACTTCCTCAGTTCATCAATGTGCTTCTGGGCGACATGTCGGTCGTCGGACCACGCCCGCATGCGGTCCAGCACGACAGGTTCTATAGTGCGCGAATCAAGAATTACCGCAAGCGGCACTACGTCAAGCCGGGTATTACCGGCTGGGCACAAATTCATGGATTGCGCGGCGAGACCGACACGGTCGACAAGATGCGCATGCGAGTGCAGTATGACCTGCATTACTTGCGGTACAGGAGCTTCTGGCTCGATCTCCGCATCGTGGCCTGGACTGCGTTCAAAGGATGGAGCGGCACGAACACCTATTAAAAACAAGGAACAAGCGGTCTCCTCCGCTCCTACTGTTAAAGGAATCCCATGACAACTTTCGCACAGCGCACCGGCGGCATCCCCGCGCATCATCCCTGGACTCCCGCAATGAGCGACCTCGTCTTCCGGGTCGATGCAGCACTACATCAAAAGCCGAAACGCCTTGTACAGTTTGTGTCGGCCTCGCGCGGGGAAGGCGTCACCGAAATCGCGTCAGCCTATGCGCGGGCCAGCGCTGACCTGCTGCACCAGCGAGCGCTTCTGGTCACCACGCAGGTGGAAAATATGGTGCAGGCGCTTCCGCATAACAGGCAGCGGGGAGGCGACGGAAACATGGTCGCGGCCGTAGGCGAGAATATCTCGGCCAAGCATTTTCCGCTGATTCATTCGCTGCAGAACGACTGCTTCATCACCGGCTTGCCGGTCTCCGATGCACTTGTTGCCGAAACCGACGCCAGCCTGAAAGCTGGCGTCTGGGGTGAGCTATTCCAGAATTTCGACGAAATTGTGGTTGACAGCCCACCGCCGTCACAAGGCAATGCAGGACACGCAATAGCGCGCCTGGCCGACGGGATCGTCGTGGTGATTGAAGCCGAGCGCAGCCGCGAACCGGTTGTCCGGCGATTCATCCATGACCTGCGCATGGTCGGCGCCAACATCGTCGGTTGCGTCCTCAGTAATCGTCGCTACTACATTCCTCAACCCATCTATCGTCATCTATGAACAGGACGTGCACTATGGACAGCACACTGGCGCGAACCACCAAGGATGCGATGCTGGATCTACGTAATCGCACCATCTATGTGATCGCACCCGGCGGGACCACTGCGCAGGGCGGCATGGCGCGCATGGTGAAATACATGGTAGACAACTGGCCCAACGAGGCTGGTAGGATGCTTGTACTCGATAGCTACGGGTCGGCGCGCTGCCGCATGCCCCTGGTATTCCTATTCATGATGGCGAGGCTTTTCGTGAATGCCATGCGCAACAGAATCGACCTGCTGCATATCCATATGGCCGAGCGCCTGTCGGTCACGCGCAAAGGACTTGTCGTTTATCTCGGAGCCCTGTTCAGAATTCCAACAGTGTTGCATCTGCACGGAGCGGAGTTCGAGAACTATTGCATGTCTTTACCGCAGTGGCGGCTCGCTCTGGTGCGGCGAATGATGCAAAAGGTCACGATGGTGGTTGCGCTGGGGCACACTAGCAAATCGTTCGTTTGCAATTATCTGAATGTGGACCCACGTCGTGTACAGGTGCTTCCGAACGCGGTGCCGGCGCCACGCCTTACACCGCGCAAACATACCGGGCCATGCCGCATACTTTTCCTCGGCGCCGTATGCGAACGCAAGGGCGTACCGACATTGCTTTCCGCCCTCGCCAGTCCGCTTTTGACGGGACTGGATTGGCATTGCCATATCGTCGGCGACGGCGACCTTGCCACTTATCGCAACCAGGCAAAGGAAAACGGGATAGAAAACCGGTTGACCTTCCATGGTTGGCTTAGCCAGGAAGAGTCGCACAAGGAGCTCGTGGAAAGCGACTTCCTGGTGCTGCCTTCGCGTAATGAAGGATTGCCGATGGCAATTCTGGAAGCGATGTCGGTCGGGTTGCCCACCATTGCCACGCCGGTCGGAGAAATGCGTGACGCCGTACGCGACGGCAATACCGGACTAATTGTTCCCGTCGACGACATCGCGGCCCTTGGAGAAGCCATGCGTGCCTTGGTGGTTGATTGCGAAAAGCGGCAGGCGCTTGGACACGCGGCGCGTGAACTTTATCTGAGCACATTTGACATCAAGAATTACAACCAGTCCATCGCCTTGCTGTTCAAGCGCGTTTTGCGCATAGGCCAAGCATGATGAATGCGCAATTCAACCGGATATTTCCATTTTCCACCAATAGCGGATCTTATGAAACATAGCGGTTTTCATCATATCGGCAGACGCTGTTCAGAATGGTTGGGTCGCACGTTTCTCAAAAGAGAAATACTGTTTTTCTTATTACGATGGAGTGGCATTCCATGGATTTGGAACCATATTTTCCACCGCAGGAAAATGACAATACTGTGCTACCACGACCCGCGGCCGGAACTGTTTTCGGCGCATGTGGACGTATTGCGCAACTGGTTTTCTCCCATGCCTTTGCGTGAATATGTAAGGTGTCGCAACTCGGAATCCCCGCAACCATTGCCGAACTATCCGCTGATCCTCACTATCGATGATGGCCACGCACGCAATGCGCAATTATCGGAAGCAATTGCCAAGACCGGCGTTCCGGTGACAATCTTCCTTACCAGTTCCATTGTTGGCACCACCCGCCAATTCTGGTGGACGGCATTGCAGTCAAAAGATGATATTCAGCGCCTGAAATCCCTGCCAAATGAAAAGAGGCTGCATGAGCTGGCCAGCATCGGATTTGTCGAGGCTGCATCGCGGTCGGAGCGTCAAGCTCTCACTCGCGATGAGGTCAACGCTATGGCGAGCCATGTCGATTTTCAGGCCCATACCCGTTTTCATCCCATACTGCCTCAATGCGACACCGTGCGCGCCCGGCATGAAATACAGGGTTCCAAAGAGGAACTGGAGCATAATTTCGGACTGCATATCTATGCGCTAGCCTACCCGAACGGGGATTACAGCGATCACATCATCGCGCTGACCAAGCAGGCGGGATTTTCATGCGCACTGGCATTGCACGAGGAGGTCAACGATCATGACACCGATCTTTACAAACTCAAGCGCATAACGATTCCTGATGACGCAACGATCAATGAACTGATAGTGAGGGCCAGTGGGCTATGGGGCAGTGTCGTACGGCTGCGCGGGAAAATATTCCGGGGCAGGGGTGGTGGACATCATCCACAGCAGCCCGTCGGTATAGGATAACCAGTTTGATGTCGCCGTAATTCCAGTTGCTTGCCATGGCGGCTAAGCTGACAGTTGAGCGGGAGGAGCGCCAATCGCAAAAATGCGCTAGGATAGCTACCGGTTCCCGACTCGATATGCTTGCCATCTGGCCTGCCATCATGTTAAAAGGCCAGTATCGCCATACCGGATGCAGGCTTTTTAAAAAGAGCGATAGGACATGGATCAATTGAACATACATATTGGTCAGGAGTGTCTCAAATTTCTAAGAACGTGATCGATATTTTTCTGGCCAAAGCGGGTTTGTGGTGACGTTGGACGGAAATGAGCAGAAAGTGTTATCCAAGCGATATCAGTCGTGAACAGTTTGACCAACTGCGTCCATTGTTGGAAGGTAGCCGCAAGCGTACCAATCCAAGGAAGGTTGACCTGTACGACATCTTTTGCGCGATCCTTTACCTGCTCAAGAATGCAGCGACCTGGCGTGCCCTGCCGTCGGACTTTCCACCAGTGAGCACGGTGCGTTACTACTTCGATGCCTGAACGCGCATTCCCGATAACAGCCACATGAGCCTGCTGGACCAGTGCTTAAAAAAAATCGGTGGAGCAAGAGCGCAAGAGAAATGGGCGGCAGCCCTTGACGAGCTTTTGCATCGTGGACGCGCAAAGCGTCAAGAATACCGATACGGCCCGGCACAAGGGCTATGACGCTGGTAAGAAGGTCTCCGGCATCAAGCGGCATATCGCCGTGGATACGCAAGGCCTGCCGCACGCCATTATGGTCACCACTGCTGAAGTCAATGATCGCAACGGCGCATTGCTCATGTTTGTTGCCCATGACGATAGGCTGGCCAACGTCAAACAGGTATTAGTCGATGGAGGCTATACCGGCAAGCGATTCGAGGATCTGACTTACCAGACGCTTGGTGCGACGGTACAAGTGGCCAAGCGCAACGAGCTGCACAAGTTTGCTGTCATCCCGCAGCGTTGGGTGGTCGAGCGGTCATTCGCGTGGCTTGAAAAATGCCGCCGCCTCTGGAAAAACTGTGAGCGAAAACTGCATACCAGCGAACAGTTCATTGTCCTCGCGTTCCTCGCTCTCCTGCTAAAGAGATACTGATCACGCACTAAGAGCCTACATGGACGCCGCCATTTGCCAAGTAAAAAACGCTTGGTGCAGGCAGAGTGGATTGCACACTTACATTCGGCCTTTGAATGCAGCTCTTGCTGCTGGCCCCTATGGATTCCGCTGACGACAGTCCTATTTGTTTGCCGAGCTCAAGGCTCAGGGCTCTTATCGGATTAATGCCGTCCCGGTCCTACCTGTTTGCCATCGATTGTTTCCTACCTGCGCAACCTATTGACGTATAACGCTACTTGATCGTCCTTCTAGGCCGGCATGGCTTGCGTGCGGCTGTCTGCACGATAGCCATGGCGGAACTCCCGCTCGTGCGCCAGGACTGCCCATACAATTCTGGCCGTCTTATTGGCCTGCGCTACGCACGCCACATTCCTGTTTCGCCTTGCTGCTAACTGTGCCAGCCAGCCGCTACTGCGCTCCGGCTTGCTCATGGCATGGTGCAATACTGACCGGGCACCATGGACCCAGTAAGTTGCGTAGATATCCATCGCCACGCTTGCTAATGCCCTGCAATCGTTCCTTTCCGCCGCTGGAATGTTGCTTGGGTACGAATCCTGGAAATGCAGCCAGATGCCGGCCATTTTTGAAGGTTTTGATGTTGTCCGCTACTGTTGCTTCCAGCACCGTGGCGGTAATCGGCCCAATGCCGGGGATTTTTTCCAGTTGCCGGCACACCGGTGATTGACGTGCTCGCTGTTGCACCTGTTGGTCAATTTCTTGTACTTGCCGGTCCAACTCCAGCAGATGCGATAACAGCTGCTGAGTTAAGCGGCGCATCAGCAGCGGCAGTTCACTGCCTGGTTCGGCAATGATGCCTTTGACTTGCTGCACCAACCGTGCCATTCCCTGTGGAATCACCAGCCCGAACTCAGCCAGCAGGCCGCGCAACTGGTTCGCCTGGGCGGTTCGGGCCTTGATGCAGCCGTCTCTGACTCGGTGCAGTGCCAACATTGCTTGTGATTCTGGCGTCTTGACCGCGACAAAGCGCATGCTGGGCCGGGTCGCTGCTTCACAGATGGCGGCTGCATCGGCGGCATCATGCTTGTTGCCTTTGATATAGGGACGCACGAACTGCGGAGCGATCAGCTTGGTCTGGTGGCCCAAGCTTTCCAGCTTGCGTGCCCAATAGTGCGCGCTGCCCCACGCTTCCATGGCAACCACGCAAGGCTGCAGCAGAGTGAAAAAAGACACCATTTGCTCACGGCGCAATGTCTTGCGCAAGACCGTGTTACCTCGCTCGTCCACCCCATGCACGGCAAATACCTGCTTTGCCAGGTCCACGCCAATCGTCGTAATATGCATATCGGACTCCTCGCCTCAAGTGGTTGGTCAGCACTTCCACTTTGGCACATCGATGCCGCCGGCGCAGGAGTCCGCCTTTAGCCCCTGCTTAGCCACCTAAGAAAGCGGCGTCCATACCATTTGTTTGAAAACTGTAGCGAGCGGCTTGAGCCCGGCATGAGGAGCGCACGCGTACGTGAGGTACGCAGAGCACCGCAGTGCCGGGATCACGCCGCGCAGTAAGTTTTCAAACAGGCTCTAAGAGATGCGGATTTCTGGAAGAAGTGGGGCGCATCTTCATAGTCTCTGTTCCTGGGCAACGATATACCAGTCACCCGAGTTTGTCGTTCCATGGTACGAAATTTATCAAGCGGAAGTTTTGCCGGTAATTGTATTCACAAGATCGGAGACAGATGGCTTGGCGGGAATCTTCCCCCTTGTTCTGACAGAAGACGGAAAGAAACTGGTTGGCGCAGGACGAGGACACGCGTAATATCAATGCTGACTTGAGTCGAGCCACAGTAATCATGAATTCATAAGTCAATCCTTGTCCGCGATGCAAAAGCGATATCCGAGTGTCGATCTCGATCTCAAGTACTTGCCGGCCAATACACCGTTGCATTGGCTTGAAAACGAACTCTTAAAAACTGCTACCTGCTAAGGCGGCATACTCGACCGCTGATGAAAGTCGATCAGGAGAATGCCAGAAAGCAGATGAGTCGCAAGAGTACCAAGAGAAAGCTTGGCGGTCTGAAAAAATCGGGAACGATAGAAATTGAGCGCATCCGGGATAGCGAGAGATTTATTGAGTTGTTTGATGCCATCTGCACGGATTGCGACATTCGCCAATCGATGGCGCGCAACGTCGCTCCTTTTGCGAGCGATCCCAAGAGCAAGCAGTTATACATCGAACTGCATAAACGAGGCGTACTGCATACCACTGTATTAAAGGTGGAGGAAAAAGTAGCCGCCTCTCATTCCGGCTTATTCACTGGAAATTGTATTCATCTTGGATTGATAACACACTCGTCCGCATTTTCGGATCACTCTCCCGGAGCAGTACATCTTTCGATGCTCAGCGCTATCTCTGCAAGGAGCCATTTACCGTCTTTGACCTGACGCCCGGAGGCGATTCATATAAAGAGCTTTTCGCCACCGCTCACGATACTGTTTCCGAGCTGGCGGTTTATGGCAGTCTGATGTCTCGGCTCAGGTACACATCGGGATACGCCTTGCGGAGTATCGCGAAGAACGTATTTCGCATGATGGGCATTTCACCCGCGGGGATGCGCCGTGGCTGGGTAAGGTTTTTCAAACGAATCAAACTGCGCAGCAGACAGGTTTGAATCTACTGAGGAGGAGTTTTCTGCACGCCTGTTACGGCCGGGCAGACATGGGTCTCATACCAATCCCACGAGATAACGTGACGAATTAGGACGATTGCTTTGTCGTCTGGCGAGGAAAAAATCCATAGCAAGGCTATGGATGGCAAGCACCACGCGGCCAGCCGAAAAAGACGCGGTCTTATGGCATGCAATGAGGGCGACCGGTATCAAATGCGAGAGGCTTGGTTCCCTGCCTATTAGGAGAACTCGGACATGCCGGTTGGCGATGAAATCCGCTTCAATTCGCCATCTCGTTTTCGCTCACCAGCGCGCAAGCGCTCTGAAAGAGCGCAAGGTACTTAGCCGTCGCCCCTTCGGTGGAAAAAGCCGAAGCGCGAATTTTCAGCACTCTCGGGTCCGGTCTGTCGGTTATCACGCGTGCCATCGCTTCGGCAACCGCGCAAGCATCTCCCACAGGAACAAGGGTGCCGAACCGGCCATGCTCGAGAATTTCGGCAGGACCGTGTGGGCATTCCGTGCTGATTACCGGTGTGCCGCAAGCCAATGCCTCGACGAGCACGTTTCCGAAACCTTCGAAACGCGATGTCATGACAAGTGCGCATGCCTGCCGGAGATAGGGAAGGGGATTGGGTTGGAAACCCACAAAATCAACACGGTCCGAGATGCCCAATGATCTGGCAAGTTCCACGAGTTCCTGCAATAACGGACCTTCTCCAAGGATGAGCAGCTTTGCGTTCAGGCCGGGATGCATCTTGGAGAACGCTGAAATCAGCGTGGAAAAATCCTTTTGCGGCACAAGTCTGCCGACTGCGACAAACACCTTGCCTGCTGGCTCTAGGAACCATGGATGCGATATGTCCTGCGCAGCAAGTCTTCCAAAATCCGGCGATACCACGGGGTTATGGATCACGGAGATACGGCTTCTACGGATTCCGGCGCAGGTCGACATGTCATCGGCAACGCCTTCCGACACCGCGACGATGCTCCTAGCTTGTTTCGCATACTTGCGGTACAAACTCGGTAGCAGACGGTGTTGCCAATTGCCGAAAGTCTTAGTTTCGGAACTGAGCGTATTATGCTGGCAGATAACGATTGCCGTATGCGTACGAACGATACGCGCCGCCCATAATGCGATGATGTTGTTATGGCCAAGGTGCGATACCAGAATATCTGGGGGTGTCTTTCTCAGATAGGAGGCTAGTTTCGGAAGGGCGAAGATCGTGCGCGATACATCAAGCGTCACGACTTCCGCGCCAGTTGGAATTTGCGGCAACAGCGACCCCTCTGCGCGGTCGAGCAGGATCGTTACCTCATGACCCTGATCAAGCAGCGACTGCGTTAGCAGCAACACCAGCTTTTCAGTTCCGCCGCTTTCCATGGCTGGCAGATACATGGCAATTTTCAGACACTTTAACGTACTCATTGCATGCCTCCGGAGACGGTCTGCTGCTGGTTGAAAAGGAAGGTTCTTATCCCGGCCACGTCGACGATAAACGCGCATCCTGCATAGATGACCGCGCCCATGAAAACCATTGTCGCCAATCCAGCCATTGTCGAGTCGAAGTCCAAAAGGCGAAGTATGATAATCATCGGAAGTGTGGCGGCAACCACCCGGAACGCCTGGCTGAATGGAAACGGGAAGGAAAAGGCTCGTCTTCCGAAATAGACGCTGCCGCACAGGGACATCAGGTAGCCAGCGACCGTTGCATACGCGGCGCCCATAAGGCCAATCCGCGGCAGCAGGATGATGTTCAGGCCAACTTTCAGAAGAATTGATGGCCCCAAGCTTAGCAATAGCCAGTGGGTGCGCCGGCCCAGGTGAAAGGCATGATCGAAGTAGTGAACCTGGAGACCGGCAAGCACCGTGGCTATGGCAATCCAAGGCATGATCTCGACTGCCTGATCCCTGTACTGCGGGCCAAGCATGACAGTTACCAGTTGCGGCGTAACCAGGATGAGTCCGGCACACACCGGGACGGTCAGCGCAAGCAGAGCAGTGCCGTTGCGGTACATCTGCGATTTCGCAGCATCCGGCCCGCGCTCTTCAAGCTGGCGTACCGCCATTGGAAAAGCGACCATACTTACAAAAATGAAGCTGATCATCAGAGTGCGGTCCATTACTGTGGAGGCTACGGAGTACATCCCGAGCTCAGCCGATCCGAGATAAAACTCAATGAGCAGCCTGTCCGACAATGCAAGCAGGCCATTGAGAATGAATCCGGCCGAAACAGGCAGTCCATAAGCAAGCATGGTCGTGAACTGGTCACGGTTGATGCTGCGCTTGATGAGGGTAGCGATGAAGCGCATGTCGACCAGAAGCACGAGGAAAGCGGCTCCTAGCAGCCCAAGCAATATTCCGCCTGCGTTCAGGTCCGAGATATTGATGAACACTACGCCTAATCCCAGTGCAATCAGGGCCTGCCCGCACTCGATGAAATTGTATCGCCTCGCGTGCATGGCATCGCGATGGAACGCCAAGTTCAACATGATCAAGCTTTTCATGCAGCAGAACAGCATGCCAAGCCAAAGGAGTCCTCTTGTTTCAACGGCGACCGGAGCCAGGTAGATTGAGATTCCTGAAATTACTAGGAAAATCGCGGCACAACCGGCAAATCCGGTATAGAGGGTCGATGAGAGCTGCCGCAATTTTCCTTGCTGCTTGGCCAACGGAATGAATCTTGAAGCGGAGACGGGCAACCAGTAAAAAAATGCATACTGCGCGAAAAGCGCCAAGGTCGTTACCAGGGAGTATTTTCCATATTCTGAAGGGGACAGCATTCGGGTGAAGATATAGACAGCCGCAAAGGATGTTAGCGCTGGTACTATCGTCGATGGCGAAAAATTTCCGATATGACGAAACAACACACCAACCTCCGAATCACGTTAGGTATTTTTGACAGCAGTTTGCATGGCATCAAGAAACACTGCGGACATTCTTTTATTAAAGATCGCGATGTCAAACGACGAAAGATATAAGCGGTATGCTTCCTGTCCCAACTCCACTCTCTTGCCTGGATTCCTGATGAGGTCTCCAAGCGCCTCCGACAGCGCTTGTGTATCGCCTACCGGCACGATCAGGCCTGTAACGCCATCTCGTACAACATCTCTTACTTCGCCGACAGGCGTGGCTATCGTCGGCAAGCCGAGGGACATTGCTTCGAGAATCGCCATTGGCAATACCTCGTGGCAAGAAGGAAGAACTAGAAAATCGGCACTGGCGAGGATCCTGCGCGAGTTCTCCTGATCTTGCCAACCATGGAAGGTTATCCGCTCTCTAATTCCTAGTTCACCTGCCTTCGACTCATATCGCTCCAGATTCCCGTCGCCCACGATTTCGCAATGCCAGTCAAGGCCGGCCAGCGAGGGGCTCGATAGAGCGGAAATGAGGAAGGATACTCCCTTGCGGTCGCATACTCGTCCCAGAAAAACAATGCTGCATGTGGTTTCCGCCGATCTGAAAAAGTTCTTCCTTTCGCACGTCTGGGCGGGGACGGCGTTGGGTACGATTCTTACTCGTGACGGTTCCACGTCAAGGTAATTTTGCACGAATGATTTGCCGCATTCGCCAAGCATCACCAGCGTATGCACCTTGGCCATCGTTCTCTTCAAGGCCGAAAGGCGTCTCGGTGACAAGGCCCGGCAATAATCTTCAAATTGACCGCCATGCATGTGCAGGACGATTGGTATGCGGAAGAATGAGGCGATATGGATGACAATTCCCTTGCGCGTCACGGAGAGGCGCTCGGCCATGTGAATATGCAGTACATCGATCTGGGCAAACAGGGCTGCTACAAGCAACCGAATCAGGAGCAGCATGAAGTACGGCGGCATGGAATAGCGTGTTCCTGGACCGTAACTGTCGAGTACCTTCAGGTTCCCGGCATCCGCAGGCCATGATTCAACCATGTACTTCACCATGCGCGCCATGCCGCCCTTTGCAGTACAACCGCCAGGCGCCACGACATAGATGTTCTTGCCTTTCAGGCATGTCAAGCCGAGGTAGGGAGCGGTTTGCGCTTTATTGCTTTCCATAAACTTTTATGAAAGGACAAGTGGTGGTCGATCGCCGGTAACGTCATGACGATGACCGCTGAGGGTTGAGATGATGAAGTTTGCGTTCGTCATGGACATTTCTCGCAGCAGCTACATCGAATGATCTGTCAATATGCTGAATGTGGCAGGAAGTTCCGGCTGCGCAGCTCTCAGGCGATGAGACTCGGGGAATCATTAATCTGCGCTTGGCCTGTATTGCTAAGCTGCGGCGCTGCGTAGCCGTAGATACCTGCTTCACTTTTTTTTTGGAATCACCGTGCTTCGACGCCCACGAATACAACCGGGAAAATGCTTTCTATCTTTGCTAGATATCAAGGCACTGTAGAGACGTATTGCGCTTGCTGCGTCCGCTGAAGGCGCCGCGACTGGCGATTCAAGATTCTGCAACGTGGCGTGAGTGGAATTCGCTGCTTGGGGGTACATGATTGTCCTTGGTGAGAAATTTAAAAATAAAAAGCTGTAGCTCGTGGAATATAATTCGGTTGCAAAAACGCGCCGTGCATGGAAAGGTATATCCCACAGCCGCGCCTGCAGTTGAGAAAGTAAACTACCTTGCAGAGAGCCAGACTGCAATCAACCAGACAGCGTTCGCACGGATGAAGCAAACACTCCCCTGAAAAGTTTTCGTGCGACCGCCGTGCCGAATCACTGTATGTTCGTCATCATGCAGGTACATGGAACTGTTAGCAGGATGTAGGCCTTCTGGTGCTTTCAAATCTATACCCTAGTTCCAGTACACATCAAACATCGATCAGTCGGGAAACCTGCTGTACAGGATAAACGGCGCACAAGGTATCAATGTTTTCATTCAATCTCCAATTGCAAACGTTGCAGACATGATTGCTTGAATTGAGCATCAGTTACTTTCCATGTACAAGAGTGTTTTGGGAGAGTTAGGTATGCCTCTGAAAGCTATACGCTCGGATGGTACGCACGTAGCCGGAGGATTGGCGCAACCAGTCAGATCGTCGGCTGACAGGAGATCCCGCATTCGTGCAGTCATTTCACTACTTAAATCACATTACAGCTCTTGGTAATTGAAGAAACTATATGGGAGGAAGGAGCGTTCAACAAACGAAAAGATTTTATACAGCGGTGCGTTTATCAGTTGTTTTTATATCTCCAGTTTTATCGCGACGCATCGCTGTCGATGCGAATTTTCATGGATGAAGTTGAGTCACTGGAGCCAAGCCGGAATCAGATGGTAAGGTTCCGTGAAACGAACTTGTTACGATCAGACCTGCCATATATATTCATTCCCACGGCTGCATGACGAATAGGAAACTGCAGTGTGGGGTGGACAGGATGCCAAAGCGGCATGACACGGCTAGAGTGGCTTGCGTATAAGTATATGGAAGAACCGGTCTGCCATGAGAGGCAAGCCAAGGCGAGAAAATCGTCGTGTGGCTGGCTACACAAGCGATGAACAACGCCGCTGTGTGCTAAGGGAATGCCAAGGCGGCCGTGCACGCATTCGCGATCTGCTCTGGTTTCACAGATGAAAACACCTGTCGGTCAGCAATAAAGACTGGAGGCATGAGCGATACGCAACTTAAGATACAGGGAAGACGCAAGGCAGCACAGGCAATCATGATGCAGTCGTGGACCGACTTGGTTGCGGAATGGCCGTTGGAGGAGACGGCTACGCGCGATCTGCCGAACGACTAGATTGATCGCAGTTGGGTGTAATGTCGTATTACTGCCACAGTAAAAGACTGTTGGCATGAAAATGCTTTTCGGAGTGCAAATCTACCCCCGAAACCTTAAGCATTTCCGGTTCAGCTCAAACCGGCTGATTTCCTAAACGGTAAAGTTTGTGTAAGAGGGTGGACCGCTGGACAAGCTGGACAAGATTTTTAGTGCACTAGGAAATTTGCTTCTCCAACTATATGCTGCAGGACATTTGCAAAATGCACGGCGTCTGGTAGAGGAGCGGAGGATCGAATAAGATAGAAACGCGATTTTTTCTCTTCCTCATTCAAGAGCAACATCTTTAGTTGTCCTTTGCTGATGGAGGACTGGACACGATGTTCCGGCATCCAACCATACCCTAGCCCCTCGGCCAAGGCGGCGAGAGCGGCATCGATGCTACTGAGCACCCAGAAGTTGTCGCTGATGGGCGTGATTGTGGTCGTACCGGTATATGTCTGGTGATGCGGTTCATAAAGAATCTGAATTTCTTTATCTAAGTCGCCTCTTGTAGCAGATCGCCCAAGTGAAAAAAGAGGATGCTGAGGATGAGCCACTAATAGCAAGTTGGTCTCTATAAGCAACTCTCCTTTGAAACCTTGGGGCACACAGGTGTCAATCGCCAGATCGGCCATACGACGTTGCAGAACGGCCTGAATTTTTTCGCTGTGTCCTTGAATAAGGGAAATTGCGGCTTCTCGGTTATGCTTACTATAAGCCCCCAAAGCCTGGAAAAGTATCTTTGCTGGAAATTCTTCATTGACTGCGAGCGTTACCTTGGCACGCTTTGCGTCGCGCATTTCCTTGATGTAGGTCTCAAGTTCAAATGCTTCCCGCAGCAATGTTTCCGAACGACGCAAGAGCTTCAACCCTGTCTCAGTAATCTTTGCTTTTCTTCCCTCCAATTTCAAAAGCGGAATGCCGATTTGTTCTTCCATCTTGGAAATGATATAGCTGATGGCAGGCTGCGAGATATGAAGCAACTCGGCAGCGCTCGCGTAGCTTCCGCAAGAAACGACTGCATGAAGCACTGCCCATTGCTTGGTTGTGACAGAGTTTTCGGATAAACGGCGAACCAGATGAAGGCTGTCGCTGTTTGGCATGTGGCTTTTCTCGGGGAATTTTAAATGCATCTTTTTTCCTTACTACATATAGCCTTTTTACATTAGTTGATTGCATGCCGTAGCTGGCAGACGCAGGTCATCTTGCACTAGTAACCTCTTACTACATTCATTTCTACGTTTGAGAAATTTTTAAAAACTAAGTAACGGAGGAGGGATAGTGACGTGCATCAAGGTTGCAAATCAAGAGTACGCTGCATATCCGTCACGTTGATATGCTGTGTTAGCGGATACATTCCCTTTTTCGTTCCCATCCCATACATACCTTCCGGAAGTTGGTCAATATCTTCTGGTTTGGGCGGGTAAATGCAAGCCCACCAAATATATAGACGTAAAAACAAGAAGGTAGTCTATTACGGACATCGTCGAACATATTGAAGTTTTCGATGCATTTGTGGTTGATCAAACCTAAAGATTGAGTTATGTCATTTAGATAACGCAGAGGAGTTGAGGAATTGCACTATTTTTGTACAAAACATAAACTTAAATGTGTTTCATAAGTTGATTATTATTGCCTTAAATGTTTGGGCTTTTCTTTTTCTTCTTAATATTATGTTGGCATGAACACCTTTTAAAATATCATCCGAGCAGCGGATGGATTATCAGGCTGAAATTGGGAAACAAGGCGCATTGGAGCGTGAGCTAGTCAAGCGATGTCAGCCATTGAGTCCGATTGCCCTAGTGGATCTGCATTCTGTTTGGAAAATTAAAAACTTATGCACCCTTTTGGACCCGCTACCTCCGCCGACTTAACGTTTTAGATGGCGCAATATATATGTCCTGTTCTTCTTTTTCTTCAGGTACGCCGAGACATCAACTGGCATCGAGTGAGGCATTCTTTCTATAGAATGCTGGGTCATTGCCTCCAATTCCCCCACCATGCTCATCGCCACCCACTCCGGAAAATTCCACGCCGACGACGTCTGGGCCGTCGCCGTCCTCGATCTCGTCTTCCCCGGCTGCGACCTCGTTCGCACGCGCAACATGGACATCATCGCCGGGGCCGACTTTGCCGTCGATGTCGGCGGCATCTGGGATCCCAAAGCAGGGCGCTTCGATCACCACCAGAAGGGCTTTGCCGGCGCGCGGGAATCCGGCGTTGTCTATGCCAGCGCCGGCCTGGTCTGGAAGGAGCACGGGCCGCGCTGCGTGGCGCAGATTGCCCGGGCGCATGCATCGCACGCGCTGTCGGAGGACAGCGCACGGCAGATCGCGTATGCGATCGACGGCGACCTGGTGCAATACCTGGACATGGCCGATACCGGCGCGGCGAAGAATGCGCCCGGCAGCTACGGCCTGTCGGCGGTGATCTCGGGATTCAATCCCAACTGGCTCGACGAGCAGGCCGCTCCTACTCCCGCCGCTGCCGACGAACTGCGGCTGGCGCAATTTCGCAGGGCCATGGAATTCATGAAGGATATCCTGGTCAATGCCGTCAAGTACCGGGTAAGCGGCTTGCTTGCGCTGGAGCAGGTGCGCGGCGCCGAGCGCCTGGAACAGGGCCGGCTGCTGTTCATCCGAAACAGTGCGCTGCCGTGGGCGACCGTGGTGCGCAATGAAATGCCGCAGGTGCTGTTCGTCATCAGCCACAACATCGCGGAGCAGCGCTACATGCTCCATACCGTGCCGGCGGCGCCCGACACCTTCGAGGCACGCAGGGATCTGCCCGCATCCTGGGCCGGCCTGCAGGGATCGGAACTTGCCGCCGTCACCGGCGTGCCGGATGCCGGCTTCTGCCACAACAATCTCTTCATTGCGGCGGCGCGCAGCTATGAAGGCATCCTGCGCATGGCCCAGCTGGCGCTGAACGAGCCCGGCTGACATCCCTTTGCACCACATCCTGATTGAAGCACGCCGGTGGCCTGGCATGCGTCGATATTTCTCAATATCCACTTTTCAGCCGGATATTGAATTCATCGCTACCTGATAGAATAGCCGGTCGCTCTGACGCGAGGCTTCCAGTAATGGAAACCTCGCCGGAGACACTTGATTAAATCATGCATTCGGGAAATGCGGCAGGTGACAGGTCCCCGGCATGCTGATTGTGCTGCTGATAAAAGCCGTCGTCCGGCCAATTATTTCGGAGAATTAATGAGTTCAATAACAACAGGGCATCTGGCCAAGGTGCTGACTTCCAACAGCGAACAACTTTTGAACGGCTGGCTCAACGGCATGCTCTCGCGCATGGTCAGGCGCGACAAGGCTGCTGAAAGCGAAATGGCGCAGCAGGCGTCCCGTTTCATCGCGCTGCTCGCTGCCGCCGTGGGCGAAGGCCGGAGCTACGACATCAATACGCCGGCCTGGGGCGACGTCAAGGCGCTGCTGTCCGACATTTCCCTGACACGCGTTCGCCAGGGCTTCTCGCCGATCGAAACCGCGACCTTCGTGTTTTCCCTCAAGGAGCCGCTGTTTGCGCTGCTGCGCACCGAACTCGCAGGCCAGCCCGACCTCCTGGTCGAGGAAACGGCGCAGACCGGCACGCTGTTCGACCAGCTCGGACTGTTTACCATCGCCGAATACCAGAAGGGCCGCGAGCAGGTCATCATGCGCCAGCAGCAGGAACTGCTGGAACTGTCGACCCCGGTGGTGCAGCTCTGGAAGAACGTGCTGGCGCTGCCCCTGATCGGCACCCTCGACAGCGCGCGCACCCAGGTGGTGATGGAAAGCCTGCTGCAGAAGATCGTCGAAACCGGCGCCTCGATCGCGATCATCGACATCACCGGCGTACCGACCGTCGATACCCTGGTGGCCCAGCATCTGCTCAAGACGGTTGCGGCCGCCCGCCTGATGGGCGCGGACTGCATCATCAGCGGCATTCGCCCGCAGATCGCCCAGACCATCGTGCACCTGGGCGTCAACCTGGAAGACGTGCTGACCAAGGCAACGCTTGCCGACGCCTTCGTCGTGGCATTGAAGCGCACCGGCGCCATCATCACGCATACCGAATCCAAGCAATGAGGCCCTGATGGACCGTATTCCGATTTTAAGGATGGGCCGGCTGCTGCTGGTGACCATCCAGGTCGACATGCACGACCGCCTGGCGATGACGCTCCAGGACGACCTGACCGCCAGGATCGTCAAGGATCGCGCCAACGGGGTGCTGATCGACATTTCCGCTCTCGACATCGTCGATTCCTTCATCGGCAGGATGATCAGCAACACCGCGGCGATGGCCAAGATTCTGGATGCCCGCACCGTGGTGGTCGGCATGCAGCCCGCGGTCGCGATCACCCTGGTCGAACTCGGCTTGACGCTCGAGGGCGTGCGTACGGCACTCAATGTCGAGCAGGGAATCCAATTGCTTCAGCGCTCCGAGGATTGACGTGGAACTGGCTCCCGAAACCGGGACATGCTTGGAAAGGCAGATGTGTTAAGTACAAATGATGCTGAGGCAGTCATCGTTCCGCTGCGTTCGGATGAGGATGTCGTGCGCCTGCGCCAGACGGTGCGCGAGGCCCTGATTTCCATCGGCTTCAGCCTGGTCGACCAGACCAAGATGGTGACTGCGGCAAGCGAGCTGGCAAGGAATACGCTGCGCTACGGCGGCGGCGGCGAGTCACGTATCGTCAAGGTTACCAACGGCACGAAGCGCGGACTCTCCCTGGCCTTCATCGATTCCGGCCCCGGCATTGCCGATGTGGAACTGGCGCTGAAGGACGGCTATACCACCGGCGGCGGGCTGGGGCTGGGGCTGAGCGGCGCCAAGCGGCTTTCCGATGAATTCGACCTGCAAACCGCTCCCGGTC
>Ga0194137_10000526_pt1 | contig 25387 bp, 20 predicted proteins | sample TARM_MetaG_T3_14_FD_134025 | JGI IMG/M metagenome (GOLD analysis project Ga0194137, IMG submission 134025) | Freshwater microbial communities from Pennsylvania, USA, analyzing microbe dynamics in response to fracking - TARM_MetaG_T3_14 (version 2) | ecosystem: Environmental > Aquatic >... | reverse complement strand
TTACTAGGTTGTGAAGAGTGTAATATATATTATCAAAATTTTAGGCTTATGATTGAAAGCTTAAATGAAATAGATTTAGTAGAACCTCCAATCAATTTTAATGAACAATTAACTAAAAGACTAGAAAAGGAAAAAAATAGTGTTCTAAAAAATATATTGTCATATAAAAAGCCTATCTTAGCTATTGCAGCTATGCTGGTAGTGGCAGTGATTTCTGTACCCTTACTAAGCAATATGAACATAAATAGACAGGGTTCACAGTCGGAGTTAGCCCGGGATATGGCATCGGAGGAGAAGGCCGCAGGTTATGACAACAATCAGGATGGTGACCTTAATATTACATCCGAATCTGGAACAAATGAATTTATGGCATTAGAAGATTCAGCGGAGGACGTGGGCATAAGAGCTTTAAAGGAGGACGTTTCAGTAGAAAGAAAAATTATAAGGAATGGAAGTCTTTTCCTTGAGGTCGATGCCTTCGACGAAGTGTATAATAATATTGTTACTGGAGTAGAAAGTAACGATGGATATATTCAAAGCTCTGAGATATCGTATCATAGTATGAATAATGAAAACCCAGAGGAGTCTTTAAAGAGCGCTTATATAGTAATACGTGTTCCTAATCATAAATTTTTAGAGACATTTAATAACATTAAAGCCTTAGGCATTACGAAAGAAGAAGCTATTAGTGGGAACGATATTACAGAGGACTATTTAAATACTGAAAATGAAATTGCTAATCTAAAAATCCAAGAGGATAGACTAAGGGAAATTCTAAAGAAGGCAGATAAGGTAGATGACATTCTAAGAATAGAAAATGAACTTAACAGAGTACGTGGACAAATAAATAGTATGGACTCAAGTTTGAGAAATTACGATAAACTAGTTTCATTATCGACAATAAGCTTACACGTTAGACAAGTAAAGCCAGAACAACTACAGCTGCAACCGGTTAGTACTGGTATACTATCTAAGGCAAAAAATAATTTCATAAATACTTTAAATAAAATTATTTCTATAGGGGAAGGTATATTCGTTGGGTTATTTGCTCTACTGCCAATTGGTATGGTTTTAGCACTAATTGCTGTTCCGGCCTGGACTGTTTTTAACAGAAAGAAAAATAAATAGAATCTAATAGTATAAATACAACATTGTTCTATAGATATAGTGTAAAATAGAAATATAGTACCCTTTGAATGTTAATTAAAATTAACGTCAAAGGGTATTAATTTTAATTAAAGATAATTAAGTTAGGAATTTAGTAGATACTATTTATGACCCTTAATTTACTAATTAATCAAGACATGCTAAAATATAAACAGTTAAGGATAGAAGGGAGATTTTAAATGATTAAGGACCGTATGGTAATTATAGATGGAAACAGTTTGATTAATAGGGCATTTTATGCACTTCCACCACTAACCACAAAAGAGGGAAAGCATACAAATGCTATTTATGGTTTTTTAACAATGTTAATAAGGGTAATAGAAGACTATAAACCAGAATACATAAGTGTAACCTTCGATAAAAAGAAGCCTACTTTTAGACATGTAGAGTATGATCAATATAAGGCGGGAAGAAAAAAGATGCCGATGGAGCTTGCGGAGCAAATGGAGCCCCTAAAGGAAATCTTAGATATTTTAAAAATAAATCGAATAGAATTAGATGGATTTGAAGCTGATGATTTAATAGGCACAGTGGCTAAGGAGTCAGAGGGCCTTGGTATGGAGGTCCTAATAGTAACAGGGGATAAGGATGCACTTCAGCTTGCAAGTGATAAAGTAAAAATATTAATTACTAAGAAGGGTATTTCATCTTTAGAAATTTATGATGGAAATAGAATTAAAGAGGAATATGAACTAATACCTAACCAATTAATTGATCTTAAGGGATTGATGGGTGATAAGTCGGATAATATTCCAGGTGTACCAGGTGTAGGCGAAAAAACCGCATTAAAACTTATCAAGGAGTTCGGGTCAATAGAAAATTTGATAAGTAATTCGGATAAAATTGATGCAGTAAAATTAAGAGAAAAGATTGAAACCCATATGCAGCAAGCAATCCTTAGTAAGAGACTCGGGACTATTGTTACACAAGTGCCAATCGAATTAGATATTAATGAGTTAAAAAGAGTTCCAAGTGATCTAGGCCAAATCACTATGACCTTTAGTGAGTATGAGTTTACTAGTCTATTAAATAAAGTAGGACTTTTCGCCGATAAGGATGAAAAGCCTAAGGAGAATAATAGTATTAGAGTTGAAATTACGGACTTAGAGGGGATTAATGACCTAGTTGATAAAATATTGAGTACAAAAAAAATGGCAATCCTATCTGTTACAGAAGGCATTAATGTTGTTACAGACGAGGTTTTGGCTGTTGCCATTAGCATTGCGCCTGAAGAACAGTATTTTATAGACCTTAGGGATAAGGGTACTGAATATAAGGAAAGCATATTTAGTGAACTAAAGAGGGTACTAGAGAACGATGATATTAAAATTATAAGTCATGATATTAAGAAAGAAATAATACACTTTAAAAGACATAATATTGAAATAAGTGGTATTGGTTTCGATATTATGGTGGCGGAATATTTGCTAGATCCGTCCAGGTCCAGTTATGGATTAAAGGAGTTAGCCGCAAAATATTTTGGGGAAAGTATTATTGATTCAGATGACCTACTAGGTAAAGGGAAATCAAAAATTAAGTTATCTGACTTATCTACAAATGATTTTAAGGAATTTATGTGTAAACAGGTTAATGTAATTATGATTTTGCAAAACTTCATAGAGGAAAAGCTTAGGGATATGGAAATGGAATCTCTATATTACAATGTGGAACTACCACTGATTGAAGTACTTGCAAGTATGGAGCTAATTGGTATTAGTGTAGATAAACAAATGCTGCTTGATTTTGAGATTGAATATAATAAGTTATTGATACAACTTACCTCTGATATTTATGAATTAGCTGGTGAACAGTTTAATATAAACTCTCCAAAACAGTTAGGTGAGATATTATTTAATAGATTAGGACTTCCGGTCATAAAAAAGACAAAAACTGGGTTTTCTACAAACGTAGAGGTTTTAGAGAAGCTTAAGGATAAACATGATATAATTACAAAAATTCTAGAATATAGGCAAATAAATAAGATAAAAACGACCTATATTGATGGTTTATTAAATATTATTAATCCAATTACGAACAGAGTACATTCTAATTTTAATCAGACAGTTACAGCTACAGGCAGGATATCAAGTACTGAGCCAAATCTACAGAACATCCCTGTTAAAACAGAAATGGGGAGACGATTAAGAATGGTTTTCGTAGCGGAAGATAACAATAAACTAATTGATGCGGATTATTCACAAATTGAACTTAGGGTGTTGGCCCATATATCACAGGATAAAAATCTACTTGAGGCCTTCGAGCTTAATCAGGATATTCATACACGTACAGCATCTGAAATTTTTAATGTGCCCCTTGAAGAGGTGACTTCTTCTATGAGAAGTGATGCTAAGGCGGTTAACTTTGGAATAGTTTACGGCATAAGTGATTTTGGTTTATCTGAAAATTTAAATATTTCAAGGCAAAAAGCCAAACAATATATAGATAGCTATTTAGATAGGTATGATTCTGTTAGAAAATATATGCAGGATTCTATTGATATGGCAAGGGATAAGGGATATGTTGCAACTATTTTAAATAGAAAAAGATATTTGCCAGAGGTTAGCTCGAAGAATTTCAACATACGTTCCTTTGGGGAAAGGGTTGCTATGAATTCTCCAATACAAGGTAGTGCAGCAGATATTATAAAAATCGCTATGATAAAGGTATATCGAAGACTTAGGGAAGAAAATTTGAACTCAAGACTAATTTTACAGGTACATGATGAACTTATTGTTGAAAGCCCTAATGATGAGGTTGAAAAGGCATCTCAAATACTAAAAGAATCAATGGAAGAAGCAATCGAGCTAAGTGTAAATTTGAATGTTGATTTATCAATAGCACAAAATTGGTATGATGCTAAGTAAGGAGTAATATTTATGAAGATAATTGGTTTAACCGGCGGAATAGCCAGCGGCAAAAGTACAGTATCAAACTACCTAAAGGAATTAGGTGCTATTATTATAGACGCGGATATAGTAGCTCGGAAAATTGTAGAGCCTGGGAAACCCGCGCTTAAAGAGATTGTAGATGAATTTGGGTCTATCATATTAGATGAGGGTGGCCAACTCAATAGAAAGAAGCTTGGTAGTATTGTTTTTAGTAATAAGAATGCTTTACAAAAACTAAACTCAATAACTCACCCTAGAATAATAGAGGATATTCAGAATGAAATAAATTGGCATAAGAAAAACTCCGATAACTCTGCTATAATTGTAGATGCAGCTTTGCTTATAGAGCTTAAAATTATGGATTTAGTAGATGAATTATGGGTAGTACACGTCCCGTTGGATGTACAGCGTAATCGTCTTGTAGTTAGAGATAATATCACAGCTGAAGAAGCAGATAAACGTATAGGTGTACAAATAGCAAATGATGATAAACTAAAGCTAGCAAATAAAATAATTTATAATTCTGGAACTATAGAGGATTTAAAAAAGCAAGTATTAGCTCATTGGATGGAGTTAGTCGATTGTAAAATTTGAGGTGATTATATTGTCAACTAGGCGAAGACGAAAATTAAGGTTCAGAATAACTATATTTTTTCTCATTTTGATTATGGCAGTTATTACTACATTTTATAGTATAAGATGGATAGTGCATGCGGTTTATCCGATACACCATTTTGATATTGTAAATAAATATGCTACTATATACGATATTGACCCATATTTAGTACTATCTATAATTAAAAATGAGAGTAAGTTTAATCCGGAAGCCATATCACGAAAAGAGGCCAGGGGACTTATGCAAATAGCACCGATAACAGGACAATGGGCTGCGGAAAAATTAGATATTAATGGTTACCATCATGATATGTTATTTACACCTGAATTGAACATTAAAATTGGATGCTGGTACTTGAACATTCTGAATGGCCAGTTTAATAAGGATATTGAATTAATAGTAGCCGCATATAATGCTGGTAATGGCAACGTTTCTAAATGGCTTGATAATCCGGAGTATAGTTCAGATGGAAAAAATCTAGATTATATACCCTTTGGAGAAACTAGAATATATTCACAGAAAGTTTTAAGGGATTATGAAAGATATAGAAGAATTTATGAATAGGGGGAGCAACAAATGAAAAAGGCATATATTGTAGCCTTTGCTATTTTGTTAGGACTGATGTTAGTCTTAGTCGGATGCACTAAGGAAGAAATTAGTGATAATCAACAGGAAACTGAAGATATAGATGAAATTATAGAACCGGTCGAGGGAGGCACTTTAAACATATCTGTTACAAGATTTAATACATTAAATCCTTTATATAATCAAAATTACAGTATATATCAATTGCATAATACCGTGTATGAAAGTTTGATATCGTTCAATGAAAAAATGGAAGTAGAGCCACTTTTAGCTAAAAGCTGGGTAATTTCACCGGATGGACAAACTGTAGATTTGCAAATTAGAGAGGATGTAAAGTGGCATGATGGTAGATCACTCACTGTAGATGATGTGATTTTCACAATTGATCTAATTAAAGGTAATATAAAAGATGTTAAGAAGAACACTATTTATACATCTAATCTTCAATCACTGGTAAGTGTAATGGAGGTTGACTCAAGTACCGTTAGAGTTACGTTTGCTAAACCATTGAGTAATGCTCTGGAAGTACTAACATTTCCTATTATACCAAAGCATCAATTTACTAACGAAGAACTGGCAAACATTAGTACGAATAGTTTTAAAATGATAGGTACTGGTCCATTTAAGTTAGAGAAGCATGAAAGCACTAGAGTTTTAGAGTTGGTTAGAAATGAAAATTATTGGAAGAGTAAGCCTTATATAGAAAGGATTAGAGCTGTTATTGTGCCAGATGAGCCGGCTCAATTGTCTTTGTTTGAAAATAAAGATGTCGATATAGCACAGCCTAATTCTATAGATTGGGCAAAGTATCTAGATGATAAGAGTGTTAATTTATATGAGTATACTTCAAATAGTTTTGAATTCCTTGGATTTAACTTTAAAAATAATCTCTTAGGGGATGTCAATTTACGAAAAGCTATAGCCTATGGGATAGACAGGCATAAACTAGTAAGTGATATATATTTAGGTCATGGAACCGTAGCTAATATACCTATAAATCCAGCATCCTGGTTATATGATGAAAGCAGCATGCCGATTGGTAATGATACCGCCTTAGCGATACAATTACTTGAAGAGAATTATAGCAATACAAATGCTTCAGGTATTCGTGTCAATGGAGGTGGGACCCCGCTGAGGTTTAAACTATTACTTAATAGTGATAATAGCCTAAGGGAAAGACAGGGCCATTTTATTAAAGAAGAGCTCAAGAAAATTGGGATTGAAGTTGACATCGTTTCATTAGAATGGGAAAAGTATCAAAATGATTTAAAATCAGGTAACTATGATTTAGCACTAGGTGGATGGGAGTTATCCTTTATACCGGATTTATCCTTTGCTGTACATTCATCTAGAATAGGAGATACAAATTTTATATATTATAGCAATCAGTATATGGATGAACTCTTACAGAGTGCCGATGGGGCACCGAACAGGACTAAGAAATTAGAAGCGTATCATGACTTGCAACAACACTATCTAGAGGAACTTCCGTACATCACATTATTTTTTAAGGATTCGTCAGTGTTAGTAAGAAATAATATTCGTGGTAGCATAGCTCCAAATCCATTCAATACTTTTTATAAGATAGAGGAATGGTTCATTGTAGAATAAGGGGCTTATGTCCCTTATTCTATCAATCTTAATAAGTAAATATATAGTTGACATTATCAATGTCAGATATTATACTATTGAAGTAACTCAAAAAAATGCGGATGTGCTGGAATCGGCAGACAGGCACGCTTGAGGGGCGTGTGTCAGTAGACGTATGGGTTCAAGTCCCATCATCCGCACCATATTATAATGCGAGATTAACTCAGCTGGTAGAGTGCTTCCTTGACGTGGAAGGAGTCATGGGTTCGAGTCCCTTATCTCGCACCAAATTGGAATTTAGACAGATACTACCCGGTATCTGTTTTTTTTTGTATATTACAATATATAGTAATCCCTAAAAAAAGGGGTGGATTCTCAGATTACAAAGGTGGCTGGTTACAAATATTGCATTTCGATTTACAAAGTGGCTTCTCGTTCTACCCTTAAGCTGATTATATGGTGTATATTCTAATAACAATAATAACATAACAATAAACAATAATGTTTTATTGTAAAACGATAAATTATATGATAAAATAAGTTTAACGAAAATTAAGCGAGGTGTTTATATGAAAAAAGGTTCAACACTCTTTTTAAAGGTAGCTGTTATTTTTATTGGCATTCCGATTCTTGCTTTATGTATATTCGGCTTACCTTTAATAGCTAAAGATGCAGCAGAAAGCAGTTCAAAACTGGCTTATATCCTTTATGGTATTTTAGTAATTATGTATACGTCCGCAATACCATTTTTCTTGGCTTTGTATCAAACTCTAAAACTTTTAAGTTATATTGATGAGGAGAAAGCATTCTCAGATTTATCTGTAAAGGCCTTAGGTAAAATAAAAAATTATGCAACAACTATAAGCATATTGTATGTGGTTGGCCTGCCATTCTTTTATATAGTAGGGGAGGTAGACGATGCCCCAGGTGTTATATTGATTGGATTGGTATTTATTTTCGCACCAATGGTAATTGCAGTTTTTGCTGCTGTACTGCAGAAGCTATTAAAAAATGCCATAGATATAAAAAATGATAACGATTTAACGATATGAGGTGAATAATATGGCTATTATAATTAACATTGATGTGATGCTTGCTAAAAGGAAAATGAGCGTTACAGAACTGTCAGAGAAGGTTGGTATAACCATGGCTAATCTTTCTATTTTGAAAAATGCAAAGGCAAAAGCGATTAGATTATCGACTTTAGAGGCTATTTGTAAGGCTTTAGATTGTCAGCCCGGGGATATATTGGAATACAAAAGTGACGAGGATAACAAAGAATAAAGAAACATAATGAAGTTAAGGGATACCTGTGATGTATGTGTGTGTATTTGAACATTAGGAAAATGATTAGGACAATTATAAAACTGAGTTTCAACCAAAAAAAGTAACAGATTTAGTCTGTTACTTTTTAATATATTACTTGTTAATAAATCTCTTAACCAATTTTTATATTTTCAGAATTATTAATTGTCTCTGTAACTATTTCTGATTCATTAAATGGTATTTCCTCAGAGCCAATGATTTGGGTTGTCTCATGTCCTTTGCCTGCAATAAATATTATATCATCTTTTTGACTAATCTCTATTGCGTGCTTTATAGCTTCTTTCCTATCTACAATGGCAGTATACGTTCCACTATTGGCCTTAATAGATTTAACAATCTCATCTATTATAGAAATAGGGTCTTGATCCTTGGGGTTGTCCGATGTAACTATGGCTAAATCTGCATACTTTGCTGCAACTTTACCCATTCCCCATCTTTTATCGCTACCTTTCTCACCTGGAGCAGCATAGACACCAAATACAAGAATAATTCTACCCTTTGCGAACTGCTTTATTGTTGTAAGTGCTTTTTCTAAGCCATCCTCGGTATGGGCAAAATCAATTATTACTGTAAAGTCCTTATTAGTAGGCACTATTTCAAACCTTCCCTTGATACCAGTAACGGAGTTAATGCCCTCCTGAATATCTTTTAAGTCGATATTGTTACTATATGCGCAGGCAATTGCAGCCAAACTGTTATAAACATAAATAATTCCTGGAATATTTATCTTTACACGTATACTTCCCCCAGGTGTGTTGGCTATATAGGAAACGGAATCTGCATAGTATTCAATATCCGTAGCATATATATCCGACTTATTATCTATACCGTACGTGATTAATGTGGCAGGAAGGTTTTTTACTTCCTCTGCTAGTCTTTTACCATATGGGTCGTCCACGTTTATTATATTGTAATCGTTTGTTAAATAGAATAACTTAGCCTTCGCTCTAAAATATTCTTCCATGCTATTATGAAGCTCTAAATGATCTGGAGTAAGGTTAGTAAAGATCCCAATATTGAAGTCACAATAGGCAACCCTATCTAGACTTAACGAGTGTGATGATACCTCCATAATACAATCAGTAGTGTTAACCCTAATCATATCAGTAAAGAGTTGCTGTAAATCTAAGGACTCAGGCGTAGTATTTTTATTTTTAATTAATTTATTTTTTATGATACTCCCATTTGTACCGATTATGCCAGTATCTTTATTTGCTTTATCATAGATTGCCTTTAATAAGTAGGTTACTGACGTTTTACCATTTGTACCAGTAACACCTATCATATTAAGCTTTTTAGTCGGATTATCAAAAAAGGTTGCTGAAATTTTTGCTAAGGCATTTCTACTATCCTTTACTTTTAATATTGCTATATCTGAATCTATATGAACATCCTTTTCTACTATTATAGTCTTGGCACCAGAATTTATAGCAGTTTCGATAAAGGAATGGCCGTCAACTGAAAATCCTGTTATTGCTATAAATATACTGTTATCAAGTACTTTTCTAGAGTCGTATGTAATTGACGAAACCTCTATGTTTAAATCACCACTTAATATATCGAATTCAAGGTCTTGAACCAAATTGCGTAAAAGCATTTTTAATCAGCTCCGTTCTTAAAACATATTTCAAAAACTTTCTAATACTTTAAAATGAATCAAATGATTATGACACAGTAATATGATTTCAATTTAACGTTATTTCCATGTATAAGGATAAGGCAATGGTCTTTTATCCATTGCCCTATGGTAGTCCAATTTATACTAAGAACCAAAGATCCTTGCAAACTTTCCGAAAACCTTATTACTAATGAATGAAAAGAGTGGCACAGGATCTGCTATATCCCATATGGCATAAGCTTTAGGTCTTAAAAGTGAGACCAGTACTTCTTTTAAAGTAAGTTGACCGGTCCTAATATAATCTCTAATAGCAAAGAAGTCTTCGAATGCATACCAAAATACTAGATTTTTATCTTCTTTAATGGCTTTTGGTTCCAATGGGTCACCGGTTAATTCCCTATACGTAATGTAGGGTATATTGATGCCAGATTTGAATAATAAATTATTTAAATTGGTTATACGTACATTTATTTCGATTAAATAGAACGTTCCTGTTTCTGAATCTTTCTTGAATTCTATTTCTGCAAACCCTTTATAACCTACTTCTTCAAAGAATTTTGATCCAATATCATATAGTTCTTGAACATATTTTTGACCAGTATATACGGAGGCACCAAAGTTGATAGGATATTGTCTATATTTTTGACAAGTAACCCAATGGGTAACCTTAGAATTTTGATCAAGATAGGCATCGAACGTATGCATATGATCATCAAAGCCTGGTATAATACGTTGAACAATAACCTCTAAACCAGCTTTTTTTGCACTGGACAGGGCAGTCTCAAGTTCTTGCTTATTATTAACTAAAAAGAGTTTTTTTCGGAAAACAGAAACAAAAGTAGGAGAGTCCACTGGTTTTACTATACAAGGGAACTTTATAATATCTTCAATTTTCTGATCAAAGTTCTCTTCATTTACACGAACGGTCTCAGGAACTGCTACACCTTTTTCTAATGCGATTCTTTGCAAAGTTTCCTTATTCATAAGCTTGCTATAAAGTCCCGGTTCAGTTTGTGGTATAAGAAAGTACTCCTTTAGTTCATCCAGGTACTCATCGATAATCTCCACATAAGAATCATGACATGGTATAAGTACCGGTAGTACCTCTTGTTTTCTTGAGTATTCCTTTAGAAACGCTACAAAGCCCTTTGGATCTTCTTTATAATTCGGTGCTATCAATTGCTCGGAGCAGTATTTAGACTTAGCTCCGTAGGTCCCCTTAGTTGAGTAGTCGACAGCAACGGTTTCAATACCATGTATACCCAGACATCTAATTGTACTTAAGCCAATATAATAATTGGTTCCAAGAATAACTGCTTTATTCATATAAATTGTCCCCTTACATTATTCTAAATTATGGATTAACTGAAATTTCTACAATATTCCTCTAATATTTTACTTCAAATTCATATATAAATCAAACGGATTTTAGGGAAGGGAGTAGATATTTAAATTATAGTTTATTATTCCCATTTATCATTTTGTTTAGACTATCATATTTCAGTATAATAACAAACTTAAAGTAAAGTAAAAATGACCTAGGGGCTTATCCTAAGTCATTCATGATTACGCTAATATAGATCAGTTAAAAAGAAATAAAAAAAGAGTAACGCGAAGTTACTCTTTTAATCATTAGTTAATTTTAGGAGTAGGATCTGCAATAGATGCTGGTTTAGCATCAGGTGCAGCTAATTTCATAGAAATTATTACCCCAAGAACACTTAGTGCAGCAGAGATTAAATAACTAACTGTATAAGTTCCAGTTACGTCCCTAACAATACCACCAACTAGAGGTCCGAATACCCCACCAATACCCCATGCAGTAATTACTAGTCCGTAGTTCATACCGAAGTTTTTCATTCCGTAGTAACCAGCAGTAATTGACGGGAATACTGTTAACATACCACCGAATGTAAAACCAACCGAAGCGATACCTGCCATTAATGCTAATGGAGTTGTTAGATATTGCATTACTAAGAAGGCAATAACTTGAATTACATACATACTAACCATTGATTTTTTAGTACCAATTTTGTCAGATATGATTCCCCAAAGAATACGGCCACCAGCATTTGCTATAGCATAAAGTATAGTTAATGAGAATGCATTTCCTATACCTGCTTGCTCAATACCAATTGCTGACAATTGTCCAATAACTAATAGTCCAGCGAAAGTACCAAATGCGAAAATAGTCCAAACCATAAAGAATTGTTTTGTTTTGATCATTTCTTTCCAGTCCCAGTCCTCAGCAACTATTTTAGGTTTGTTTTTAGAAGCAGCATCTGTTGGCTCTGCTGGTTTATAACCTGCAGGAGGGTTTGAAATTAACTGAGCTAAAATCATAATACCAGCTAAAAATCCAGCCCCTAAGAAATAGAAAGTTTTAGCGATTCCAAAATTGTCTAATAAATAAGTTGTAAGTGGTGCAACATATACTGGTGCAAGACCAAATCCACTTACTACGATACCGGATATAATTCCTTTTTTTGTTGGGTGGAACCATTTAATAGCTGCTGGAGTAGGTGCTGAATAACCTAAACCCATGGCCATACCAAATATAAGACCAAACCCAATTATTAGTGCAGGTAATGTTAGTAGATATCCAGAGAAGATTAGACCGACTCCGGCTAAAATTGCAGATACCATAATTACAGGTTTTGGACCAAATCTATCCTGAGATTTACCTCCAGGAATCATAGAAAAGGCGAATAGAGCGCAAGCTACCATGTATGGTATTTGAGTTTGTAAAGCAGTCCATCCAAACTCAGCTCTTAATGCCTTTGCAATAACCCCCCACGCATAAAGCGTTCCAAGCATAAGGTTAACTCCAAGACCTGCAAGAAGAACAATTAGTCCTCTGTTTGTTGATGTTTTATTCATTGTTTTCTCATCTCCTTTTTTTGGTATATTTTTAACACACATGTGAAATGTCATATTTTTAACAAGCATATTCACATATGATATAAATATCTAATAATTCGTCAAATAAAAACAGATAAAAATGTCTTATCAAGACAGTAACAGTAATATAATATCAGAATTAGAGATAAAATAAAAGAAAAAAATTATGGTAGCACAATATTTCACGTCAATATGTTTAAACTAACCCTAGGGCATACATGCACCTTAGATTTATTATTACATAGTATATAATAAGTTTTTGTAATTTTTGAGGAGGTAGATATAGTGAGCGGATCAGATAAAGTGAAAAGATTATTTCCTGGGGGAAATACTTCTGTTGGTTTTTACTCGTACTATCAATATGTTATTGATGTTAAAGAGGCAAATAAAGTTTATTTCATTAAGGGTGGCCCGGGTGTAGGAAAGTCGAGTATGATGAAAAAGGTTGGTCAAAGAATGATTGAAGAAGGCTTTGATGTAGAGTTCCATCATTGTTCAGCTGACCCTGATTCTATTGATGCTGTTGTGATTCCGACTTTTAAAATTGCTATGGTTGACGGAACAGCACCTCACGTTATAGACCCTAAATATCCAGGTGCCGTGGATGAAATAATAAATTTAGGCGAATATTGGAATGAAGATGCAATTAGAGTAAATAGAGATGATATTATTACGTCTATTGAAGCTAACAGCAATATATATAAAAGGGTATATAAATATCTTGGGGCAGCAAAGCTTATTCATGATGATATTGAGTGGATTTATAATAAGGCTATGGATTTTAATAAATTAAACGATTTATCCTTTGAATACTTAGAAGACATTTTTAAAGGGGCAAAAAAACAAAACAAACTGTCTAAAGTAAGACATCTATTTGGTAGTGCATATACACATATGGGACATATAGATTATACGGAGACGTTCATAGGCGTTATGGATAACATACATTATATAAAAGGCATGGAAGGCACCGGTAAATCAACTTTATTAAAAAAGATAGCAGAGAGGTCTATAGAGTTTGGTTATAATGTAGAGGTATTCCATGAACCTCTAGAGCCTATAAAGATAGAATCAGTAATTATACAAGAGTTAAATTTAGCTATAACAACTAATGAGAAATATAAAAATAGAGAAATTTTGAATTTAGTTGAATTGCTAGATAAAAATATATTAGATCAATATAAAGATGAATTAAACGATAGTGAGGAATTATTTGAACAGATGATAGAAGATGCAAGGGCTAATTTGGTTAAATCAAAAATTAACCATGATTTGATAGAGTCCTATTATATTCCGAATATTAATTTCGAAGAAATAAATAGGGTAACTGCTGAAGTAATTGCGGAAATATTGAGTAATAAATAGCTTCAAAGTAAAACATAAGTATTCCGTATGTTCGAATACTTATGTTTTACTTTTATATCATTATTTATTATTAATATTTGTATTAATTTATTACTAGTATTTTAATTACTTAAGTGTTAGAAGTAGTATTACTTATCATTTTGAAAAAGACCTGAAAATTTATTTTTATTTAGGAATGAAACTTCGCCGTTTTTAGAAAGAACTTTTAGATTTTTGTTGTTAATACCGAATAGTCTTTCGACCGAAGTATCCATATCCTTTATTAGTGCAACATCGGTTAAGAAGGTTTCCTTACTTACTTCACCGAGTATAAATGAGTTATACTCGCTACTCCAGTAATATGATTGGCTAAAAGTATACTTATCTTCCAAAGTATATGTATTCTTATCCGGCTGCAAATTAGAAAATGCTGAGTATTTTAATTGTTCTGTATACGTATTAATTTTTGCTAAGTCTGTAAAATCAAACTGAATTTCTGTTTTTTCAATAACTCTATTCCATTTATCGCTGTTATCAGTTGGATTTATCCAAGATTCCTTATAACTTTCTTCAAAGAATGTAGTCTGTTCCCATAAATTCACAAAAGATTTATTGTTATAGATATAGATATCTAAAAGTTCTTTATAAAAAAATGCGCCGAAATACTCATCAATCTCTTGATGGATTAACATTAAATCTTGCTGAAAAATATCATTCTCAAGAAACTTTATTTCTTTAATCTTAGAAAGGTTTTCTAGCTTACTCTTGTAAATATATTCCTTGTTCGCTTCTTCGTAAATTACAACTGTTGCTAAATCCTTAGAAAGATTCAAGACTGCAACTAGCTGAGGAGTATTATTATGGACAACATTTTCTCTGTACAACTTTAGCTCTATATAGTCAATGTACTCCTCCCATTTTTCATATCCTAAATTATTTAGTATTGTCTTTTTAATATTGTATTCAAAATCCTCATGATTTTCGCTATTACTATTTAGGTACGATGTGACATCAGATTTACTTATTTTGTAATTTGGGGAACTGTACTGTTTAAAAGTAGAGATAGCTTCAGAGGAATTAAAAAAATTAAACGTAAAGAAGTATAATATTAGCAAACTTAAAAAAAATAAGGGATATAGTATTTTTCTTCTCATATAAACTCACCTCGATTAATTATATGGTTAGAAAAATTTATTATTATTTATTTTATATAACAAATGTCGCAAATTTTGTAAAATTATCTTTGAAAATGGGGTATTTGTTGGTATAATAAGTGTTATTATAATTTTCTAAATATATTGGAAATTTAAAATATTAGAAATTAAAAAAAAGAAGGAGGATTCAAATGAAAGAGAATAAAATAATTGTTACGGTTTTAGGTTCAGATAAGGTTGGAATTATTGCCACAATTACAAGAATACTTGCTGATTCAAAGGCAAATATATTAGATATTAGTCAAACGATTCTACATGAATATTTTACTATGATTATGGTTGTTGACATATCTAATTCTACCGTTGATTTTGCTGACTTAAGAAATCAATTAGTATCAGTAGGAGAAAAAATGGGTGTTCAAGTAAATGCACAGAAATCTGAAGTGTTTGATTACATGCATCGAATATAAGGGGGAGATATAATGCCTATTTCATCGGCAACAGGTCAAGAAATTTTAGAAACCATCCGCATGGTTCAAATGGAGAATTTAGACATTAGAACTATTACTATGGGTATAAGCTTAAGAGATTGTGGTCACTCTGACCCAAAAATTTCACAACAAAGAATCTACGATAAAATAACAAAATATGCTGAGAAACTAGTTTCTGAAGGAAATAGACTAGAACTGGAATACGGTATACCTATTGTTAATAAAAGAATTTCCGTAACACCGATGTCTATGGTCGCAGAATCTAGTGATATAGATACATATGTGGATTTCGCAAGAATTTTGGACAAGGCAGCAATAGAAGTAGGAGTAAACTTTATTGGTGGATTTTCTGCTCTTGTTCAGAAAGGATATACTAAAGGAGACTTAGCACTTATTAATTCTATACCATTGGCCTTGGCTGAAACAGAGAGAGTCTGCTCTTCAGTAAACGTAGCAAGTACTAAAGCCGGTATTAATATGGAAGCAGTTTATCATATGGGAAAAATCATAAAGCAGACTGCTGAATTAACTAAGGATAGAGATAGTTTAGGTTGTGCAAAACTTGTTGTATTCTGTAACGTACCGGAGGACAATCCTTTTATGGCAGGTGCCTTCCATGGTGTTGGTGAGCCTGAGTGTGTAATTAATGTTGGAGTAAGCGGTCCTGGGGTTGTATTAAATGCCATCAGAAAGCACCCAAACATTGACTTAGGAGAGCTATCAAACGTAATTAAAAAGACTGCATTTAAAATTACTAGAATTGGTGAGTTAGTAGGCAAAGAGGCTTCGAAAAGACTTAATGTTCCATTTGGAATAATGGACCTTTCCCTAGCACCTACTCCAGCAATTGGAGATAGTGTTTCTGATATATTAGAGGCTATTGGACTAGAAAGAACGGGTACACATGGTACTACCGCAGCTCTAGCTATGTTAAATGATGCTGTGAAAAAAGGCGGTATTATGGCTTCATCTCACGTAGGTGGATTAAGTGGTGCATTTATTCCTGTTAGTGAGGACGCTGGAATGATTGAAGCAGTAGAGGTTGGTGCCTTAACTATTGATAAGCTTGAGGCAATGACATGCGTATGCTCTGTTGGTTTAGATATGATAGCAATTCCTGGTGATACGTCTGCAGAAACAATTGCAGCTATTATAGCTGATGAGTCTGCTATTGGAATGATTAACAGAAAAACTACTGCCGTTAGACTAATCCCTGTAGCTGGAAAATCTGTTGGGGAAGTTGTAGAGTTTGGTGGTTTATTAGGTAGAGCTCCTATTATGCCAGTTAATAAATTTAGTTCGGATATTATGGTTAAAAGAGGTGGAAGAATACCTGCACCACTTCAGGCATTTAACAACTAAGGGAAAGCATAAATATTAAATTATAAGGAATGGATAGTGCTTTTCATACACTTATTCATTCCTTTAACTCTTTTGAAATGTGTTTTATAATGTCAAGAATAATAAGATTTCTCCAATGCTATATTGTATTAATATAACTTTGGGAGGTCTTTTTTTCGTTGGATTCTAGGAATCTTTATTTATTATTAGGCCTAAATATATATCAGAGCATATACAATCTATTACTCAAGTATATACTAATTGCAAATAAAGATTGAAGGTAGTGGATAGGCCTTTCTTTTGAAATCTTCTGTTGACTTACAAGGCGGGAGAATTTCAAGTACATTTGGAGAACATAGAAACCTACGGCAGAGAAATCCTTTAATAGCATAAAAGGATTTAATAGAGTGTTCTGATATATATGTATAAATATTTATCGAAGTATAAGTTCATAAGTTCATAAGCTAATCAGCTAAGTGCTAAATAAATGTAAATGAAGGGAAACTATTACATTTGTCGAATTGTAATCACTATTGTGTTTTTGTTGGTCTAATTAAAAACATTGGGGGAATAGACTTGACTGCTCTGCGAATGACTATAAAGAGGAAATTAATAATATTAGTATTGGTCGCCTTGATCCCATTATTTATACTAGAATTGAAAGGGATAAGTGATCAATATAATAAGAATATATACGAAGAATTACAACTAAGCACTAACAATGCTGAAACTATAAAATTGTCATTTATGAAATCATTGGAGGAAAATTGGTCGCAGCAATATGCAATTGGAGTTGCGATAATATCAAACCCCCAATGGGGAACTAGGGATATAGAAGGATACATAAATAAGGTATTTTCTGAAAAACAAGACTTTAAAAGGTATTCGTGGATTAGCCCAGAAGGTGTTGTATTGGCAAGTTCAAATGAAGATTTAAGTAGTGTTAATGTACAGAGTATGGACTATTACAAACGCATTATAAACGGAGAGAAGAAGGTTGTGTCAGATTTTAGTGAAGATATATTAAATGACGGGAACTTAATAATTCATATTGCGAGGGGCATATATGTCAATGATGAATTAAAGGGAATTATGCTAGGAATTTTAGATGTTAATAAATTAATAGATATAATAGACATTACTTATAGTAGTGAAACCGCTAGTTTTGGACTTATAGATAATTCAGGCATGATGGTCCATAGACATAACTATTCAGAAATACCCTTTAGCGAAAGGAAAATAGATAAGAATTCCCCCATGCTTAGGGCATACAATGAAAAGATTGTAACCTTTAGGGATAAACACTCGCAATTCGAGTCTACCATACGTCTAGGTTCATCCTATTTAATTGAAGAAATAGGTTGGATAAGCTATTTCACTGTATCCACTGAGGAAGTACTAAGAGACCTATTGGCACGCGCCAGAAGAGATATTATTGTACTTCTATTGACTTCAGCTATTTCAATAATGTTTGCAAGCTTACTAGCTAATAGATACACAACTTCCATCGGCAATTTTAAAGAGGCTGTTGAGGAGATTACTAAAGGTAATTTCTCAATAAAGACAGAATTTAAAGGCAAGGATGAAATTGCCGCAACAAGTGAAGCGTTCAATCGAATGACAGAGGAAATAAGTAATCAGTTTACGTTGAGAGACGAGGTTACTACAGTAAAAACCCAATTTTTCTCAACAGTATCCCACGAACTCAAAACACCAATAAACATAATACTTGGGGCTGTACAGCTTATGGAAAAAATGGACAATATTAATAAGGACTCAATAAGGAAATATTTAAAAATGCAGAAACAAAATAGTCTTAGACTTCTAAGGCTTATAAATAACCTTATAGATATCAATAAAATTGAAACGAATCAGTTTGAAATAAAACCCATTAATTATGATGTGGTACGATTAGTAGAGGATATTACTACATCAGTTGTTGAATATACTAGTCTTAAAAATATAGAAATAGTATTCGATACTGAAGTGGAAGAAAAAATAATGGCCGTAGATCCAGATAAAATTGAACGAATAATATTAAACCTTATATCAAACTCTATAAAGTTTACAGAACCCGGGGGGAAGATAGAGGTAACGTTATACGATAAAGAAGATATGGTGTTGGTATCAATAAAGGATACAGGAATTGGTATACCCGTAGATATGCAGCAGAAGATATTTAAATACTTTACACAGGTGGACGATTTACAACATAAAAATGCTGAAGGTAGTGGCATAGGCCTATGTCTTGTAAAGTCACTAGTTGAGATGCATGGTGGAAGTATTAAAGTACAAAGTAGCCTTGGTGAGGGCAGTGAATTCATAATAGAACTACCGGTTGTATTAATAGAGAGTAATGCTCAATACAATGAAAATGATCAATCATTTATTAATGTAGAGAAAATTAGAATAGAGTTCTCGGATATTTATATCAATAGATAAAGATCTTTAAAGTAATAGCCGTCTAAGCCCCTATCGCATATGAGAGGGGCTTAGTATATTATTTTATATTTTAAATATTATTTTTGTTATGGTTATTAATAGTATATAATAGAGCAGATATGTATAAATCCGAGTAGGAGGAATAATATGTTAGATTCCTTTAAGTATAGTTGTAATAAAATCGCAAGTGAATTATATAACGAGTATGATTATAGTAAAGTAGAATCCTTAATTTGGGTATACTTGAACATGTATTTCTTTAAAACCATGGAAGTGGAATCCAGTGACCTATATCGAGATAGATTCATGGAATTCATTGAGGGAAGCGCTAACTTCAATGGTTATTCAGATAAGTATAGTGGAATAAGTAAAGCAAAATATGATTTTGTATATGGTGAAATATTAGTAAAATATTATTTAAATATGGAAAGTAACAATGAAAGTTTATCCCTTAAGGATATGGAGGAGATATACGAAATTTTTTTGAAAGAGGAAGTTGGTAGTAGCACAGGTTCCTACTATACACCTACTCCTGTGGTTGATTTTATATCTCATAAATCAATAATCGAATATATAAAATCCAAATTTAAAGGACCTAATAAGTGGATAGAGACTTTCTTTTCAGGTAAGATCATACACCCACATATGGCAGATGTTATAAAAGTAAAAGATATTCTTGAAGAAGTAAAGATAATAGACATAGCCTGTGGTGGAGGCGTGTTTTTAAGAGAGGCATATAATCAGCTGCAAAATATGATTATTCTTTGCTGCGAGTATTTAGGAATTAACTTTGAAATGGATACTTTGAAGAAGAGTATTTTAGGCAGAAATATATATGGGATTGATTTGCAAAATACATCCATCGAGATATGTAGAATATTATTGTTAATGGATATTAAAGAGGAAACAAAATTGAATTTAATCGTAGGGGATGCTCTTAAGGATAATGTAGACTTGAATATTAGTTCGCTAAAGTATGATATAGTACTTGGAAATCCACCCTACATAGGTGAAAAGGGTAATAAGGAGCTATTTGAAGAAATTAGGGACGGAGATTTTGGCAATAGATATTACGAAAAGGGAATGGACTATTTTTATTTCTTTATTTATAAGTCCTGGGAAATTCTAAAAGAAGACGGGATATTAGCCTATATAACTACTAATTATTTTGTAACCGCCGATGGCGGAAAAAAACTAAGGGAATTTTTAAAAGATAACTTTAGATTTACGTGGATTATAAATTTAAATGAAATTAATATTTTCGCTAAGGCAAAGGGCCAACATAACATTATGTTTATTACAAGAAAAAGTAATGATGAGCTAGAAACAAACCTTATCGAGTTAAATAATGAGGATTTTAAATTGGATAAGCTGTCTGATAGTATCGAAAAGGCAGTTAATGTTAAGGACCAAAGAGAATATAAAATTTCGACTAATAGCAATTTGTATTCGAATAGCGGATATATGCTAATTCAATGCGATAATAAATTAGAACTATTAAATAAAATTGAAAACAATAGTAATTATTTATTAAGTGATCTATGTAATGTGAATCAAGGCATTGTAAGTGGGGCGGACAGAGTAACTAAATCCCATGAAACTACATATAAGCATATGGTTCCAGGTCAGGGTATATTCGTCTTGACTAGAAAAGAATTAGGGGAATTGTCCCTTCTTGAGGAAAAATATTCAAAATTTATAAAGCCCTTTTATAAGAACAGCCAAATAAAGAAATTTAATATAATAGACAAGGATGATTTATATATACTGTACATAAATGACGAGAATCTAACAAATTTAGAGGAATATCCTAGGATACTAGCACACCTAAGTAAATATAAATCTATATTAGAAGAAAGAAGAGAGGTTAAGACTGGAACTAGGAATTGGTTTGCATTGCAATGGCCTAGAAGTATAAGTATCTTTGAGGCGGAGAAAATAGTCTCTCCACAAAGAGCCTTGGAAAATTCATTTGCTTATTCTAAACATCCCCTATATGCCAGTGCGGATATTTATTATATAACTAAGAAGGATAGTAGTTTATCTCTATTATATATTCTTGGTATTTTAAATTCATCTCTTATCTTTTACTATTTATTTAATAGAGGAAAAAGAAAGGGGAATTATTTAGAGCTTTATTCCACCCCACTTAAAAATATACCAGTAGTTTATACGGATAACAAAAGTAAAATAGATTTATTGGAAAACTATGTTAGAGAACTTTTGTTTGGTCAACTAGACAATAGGGTTAAATTAGATACTGAGCAGAAAATAGATGACCTGGTATTTAGTTTATATAAAATATCAAATAGTGATAGAAAAGAAATATTAGGTTTTAAGAAGTAAAACTTAAGTTCTAGAAATCTGGGTAGGAGTAGGGCTCTCTATGGGACCAAATCTCTTTCCCATTACTTTTAATAACAACTGTCCCTTGGGAATCTGTTCTGTACATATGAACACCCTTTTCCTTCAAACTTTTTAGCGTTTCCTTATGGGGGTGGTTATATGAGTTGTTTAAGCCAGTTGATATTAGTCCTATATGTGGTCTAACTACATTTAGAAATTCCTCTGATGATGAGCTACTACTACCGTGATGAGCAATCTTTAGTAAGTGTGACCTTAGGAATTGAGGTTCGTATTCCGTTAGAATATCCATTTCGGCCTCCTGTTCTATGTCGCCTGTAAAAATAAAGGATTTATCTAAATAATCCAGTTTCATTACGATACTCCAATTGTTAAGATTATCTCCATAATCCTTAAAGGGTGATAGAAAATATAAATCAATACCCTGATCGAACTCAATTTTCGCTCCAATTGGTAGTGTTGATATTTTTAGACTATTGGCCTTCGCTGCGTTTAGCATATTCTCGAAGGTTTTTGTAGTATGTACTAATTCTGGCATATAGAATTTTCCGACCTGAAAATTATTTATAATTGAGGGCATACCACCTATATGATCACTATGGGGGTGGGTGGCGATTAAAATGTCCAGTGTCTCTATTTTGCTTTTTTTAAGGTAAGAAGCTACTTTAGAACCTTCACTTTTATCTCCTGCATCGATAAGTATTGTTTTACCATTCGGAGTAATAATCAGAATACTGTCACCTTGGCCAACGTCAATCATATGAATAGAGAGTAGTTTCTCTTCAGATATGTTATGGAAATTAAAAAGAAATATGACTGATATAACTAAAACTAGAACAAAACAAATAAATATGCTAAATTTTTTAATATTATTCATTAATTTACCTCCGAAAAATGATAGAATGAAAGATATAAATATTTTTTGATTGATGATAAATATGTAATGTAGTATTATATAGAAAGCTAAATAGCCCTTTCAAGAGGAGGTCGTATTATGACACTAAACATTTTCTTTGCAACAGCAGATGAAAGAAAGAGCTTTCTTAATTTTGATTGTAATATAAATAATGAAGCTATTAAAGATAAAAAAGTAATTATTGTAGAAAATAATTATATAAAAACTGTAAAATTAAAAACAGTTTATAAACATATTCCTGGTTATTGGGCGGAGATTACTACTCAAAACAATATAGAAGGTAATGAATTTAATAATAGTATTATTGGTATGTTTGGTGCAAACAAGATTAATGAAAATGTCTTTTTTCCAAGAAACAACATGTCTATAAAAGAGTTAAATAGGGCATGGATAAAAAAATATAATATATTAAAAAATAGGCTTTCGGATGATATGTGGAAAATCTTTTTTCAAGAGATTAAATATCATTATGAATATAATAGCGTAGAAGTTGCCTATAGCGGCGTAATGCTGATTTTTAAATATAATCCATTTTTTCTTAAAAAATATAAACGGTATTATATTTTAGAGGATTTAGCATATTACTTTGAAGAATTAGGAAACGTAGGTAAGGCTATAAAATGTTTAAAGATCCAATCTGTGCTTTGTCCTGAATCTATGGATCCATATTTAAATATGAGTAGTTTCTATATTATAAATGGAATGGAAACTGAGGCTATTAGTATATGTGAAAAAGGGCTAGCAAAAAGTCCTCAAAATCAATACCTAATGAGTAATCTAATTATCGCAGCATCTAACATGGGCAGTTTCGAATATGCAATGGATTATTTAAAGAAGGTTTTATTTGACGAGCCTAACAACCCATATTACTGGAAATTATTAGGGGATATATTCTATGAGCTAGATAATACAGACGATGCCTTAGACTGTTTTCTAAAGTCATATGAAAAGGGCAAGAAAGAAAAGGTTGATGATTTACAATCTGATGTTTGCTCAAGTATAGCAACCTGCTACTATGATAAAGAGAATTATAAAGAGGCGGTCAAATTCTATCGTAGGGTGTTGAATTATACGCCATTTGATTCCTTTGCGTTACTTAGTCTATCACAAATATATTATAATCAACTATCTGAAATGAAATCAGCTCTGAAATATACAAAAATACTTACGGAAAAAATGCCAGAAAACGGATATGGTCAATTTCAATTAGGCTTAATATATTTAGAATTAGGAAACTTTGAAAAGTCAAAATGGCATTTATACAGGGCTAGACAGATTATGCCCCACTTTGGAACAGTACAGGATGCTATTAATTCAATAAAAAAAATAAAGTAATAATATATAAAACTTTTAAAGATAATATTATATATAAGATGTACGAGGAGTGATAACTTGAAGTTAACAGTACTTGGTTGTTATGGACCATATCCAAAGGCAAAGGGAGCATGTTCTGGATATTTATTAGAGGATGAACATACAAAAATATTAATAGATTGTGGAAATGGTGTTCTTTCAAAGTTTTTTTCAATATATAGCGATTTAAATAAATTAGATGCCATTTTCATAAGTCATCTACATTCAGACCATATGGGAGACTTATTAGTATTAAGATACGCAATTGGTATTGGCCAAATAATGGGTAAAATTAGAAAGTCAATCCCTATTTACTTACCCTCAAGTCCAAAGGATGAATACGATAAAATTCAGTATAACAATGCATTTATTAGAAACATAATTAATGAAGAATCGGTTATAAAGGTTAATAATTTCACCGTAAGGTTTAAAAGGACAGATCATCCTGTAGAATGTTATGCTATGTCATTTGAAAATAATGGCAAGAGATTTGTTTTCTCCGGTGATACAAAATTATTTGATGGATTAGTCGATTTTGTAAGAGGTTCAGATTTGTTTTTATGTGAGGCAAGTATACAGAAAAGGATAGAACTGAAAGTATTCCTCATCTTTCTGCAAAACAGGCAGCGGAGGTTGCGTTAGAATCTGGTATAAAAAGGATTCTATTAACTCATTTTTTACCAGAAATTAGATATGATAGTATTTTCAGTGAAGCTAGAGACGTGTTTCCGTATATTCTCGAAATGGCGGAGGAAGGAAAAGGATACTTTATCTAAATTCTCATATTATATCATTCTTTAAGTTGGGGAAAATACTAGAGTACTCAAAATAAAAATGATATAGAGGTGGTCTAATGCTAGATAGTATATTTGAAAGAAGGATTAGACAAGAAGATGGATATAATGTATTTCTAGATATTCCAGAGAAAGAGTTTTATCAAGTCTATGAGGATTTAAACGAAAATACTGCCGAGGAGCTATTAAATAGTTTTCTAGAATATCGCCAGGATGATGGGAGACCTAGTGATATTGCAGTTAAGCATAATAAAAACACCCATATAGTAACAATTAATGCCAAGTTAGATTATTTAAACAATGGTCATACTGAGCAGCATGATCTACCACATTATTTAAAAAACTCTTAAAACACTAGATAGAAAGTCACAAGTTTACTTTCTATTTTTTTTTACAGTACAAAAGCAAAATAAAATATAAATAAGGTGATATTGTGAAAAGGCCCTTTGTTTACATATTTTTTAGCTTATTTGCAGGCATAGTGTTAACATATGTAT
>Ga0194137_10000525_pt1 | contig 25415 bp, 31 predicted proteins | sample TARM_MetaG_T3_14_FD_134025 | JGI IMG/M metagenome (GOLD analysis project Ga0194137, IMG submission 134025) | Freshwater microbial communities from Pennsylvania, USA, analyzing microbe dynamics in response to fracking - TARM_MetaG_T3_14 (version 2) | ecosystem: Environmental > Aquatic >... | reverse complement strand
TCTTTCTTAGCTGATTGTGCCCCATTCTTAATAGATACAATAGGATATGTTCCTAATGCTTCACTAACAGATAAAGCATCAAGTTCTCCTTCACATATAGTAAGCTTCTGTCCACCACCTTTAAATAGTTGTTTACCAAACATTAAAGCTTTCTTAGGTTCTCCTATAAACTTAAATGTCTTATCTTTATATCTAAGCTTCTGTGCCACTCTATTACTCTCTACATCATAGTAATTAGCTATCTGTACTATATTACCATTAATATCAGTTCCTACTGTATATCCATATCTACTACAAGTAGATTGAGATATTCTTCTTTTAGCTAATCCTTGATATTCTCCATGTAATAATTCTTTACTCATTGTAGATGCTCTTCTAACAGCCTTATGTAGTTGGTCTTGTTCCTCTTTAGACCAAGTATCACAAGCGAAACAGTAAGCAGTCCCATTGCTATATATAGCATTACCATCACTACTTCCACAGTTACTGCATGGTGCATGATATAGAAACTCTCCTTTATTCTTTTCCACATTCTATCTCCTCTATCATTACATCTACCCTAGGTTTATGCTTATCTATATCCCCATGTATACCTCTAACATCAGGTACAATAGTATAATTATCATCAGGTATCTTTTTAGCCTCTACTAAAGCATCTTGAAAGAACTTATCTACTACTGCTACTACATTCATTACATCATATCTACGTCTTGTAGATTTATATACTGTGTAAGTTATCTTGATTTGTTTATCAAACTTAGGACAGTCCCATAGTTGTTGTACTGCTTTAATAGTAAACAACTTCTTTACCTGATTACGTTGTTGATAATGTAAGTTACTAACTCTATTATAGTTTAGATAGATGTCTTTCTTCTTTCTTGTTCCTACACTTATAAAGAGAGGAAGGCTAGTAGTAAAACTAGCCATTGTTATAGTCTGCCTATAAATAATATTAATATATTTATATTGACTAATATGATAGCAATCTTATCAAAATTAGTAAAAGGTCTTTCTTCATTTAATATTTTCCACACTAGAAGTCTCCATTTTCACTATCATCTTCATCAAAAGATGTATCTACATTAGAGGGTACATAACCATCATCATCAAAGTCTTCTCCTTCACTAGCACCACCAAACTCTTTAAGTTCTAATATCTGCATAGCTGACCACGATAAGCTTACTCCTATTGTATTAGTAGTAGCCATATAGTAAGGATTAACATATACTTTACACTTAATAATACTACCATTACCTACTTCAGGACATTGGTCTCTAGGTATCTCTTTACCACCACCTATAAGCTTAACATAGTCTTGTCCTTGTTTTCTATCAAGTACATTCTTAAGCTTAGGTTGTATCATCATCTTACCTGTCTCAGTTTCAATAGTATAATTACCATCATCATCTTTCTCTTTAATGATATGGTCTTTAAATGGATAAGCTTTGTTTAGTGTTTTCTTCTTACTAGCTGTAAGCTTCAAATCTCCTTCATCATTCATAGCTTCATCATAAGCTTTATCAATCATATTTTCTATCTTCTTAATGAATAACTTATAATCATCAGCTTCAGGGTCTGCAAGTAGATTAACACTATACTGACCTCTTGGTGAGTATTGTCCTGTATCTAAAGACTTCTTTAAGTACTTACACCACTCAGCTTCACCTGCAAATGTAACTATATTTGTTCCTCGTACCTTAAAAGGTTTCTTATTTACTGCCATCTTCATTCTCCTTTGTTTTAGTTATTGGGTATGTTCCTATTAGTAATTTACTAACTTCATCCATATTATTCTCTACTTGCTGTAGTAGTCCTAACAAAGCATATTGCTTTATCTGTTCATTATCTATTTCTTCTACTTCATCTAGTAATCTATTAAAGAATATAGATAACTTTTCCCTTATAGTCATATGACCTCCTTTATATTACTTAAGTATAAACTTAAATTTTCTTTTTTTTTCTTTTCTCCCAATGGGAGCAACATTAAGGTTTATTTAAGGTTAACTAAATATATACCTGCTATTACGTACTTCATTTAAATCTAAGTCATTTATCATAACCTTATCAATAACATTTATTCCTTCAGGTAAAATTTGACTAACCCAATCAGCTAATGGATTACCTTTAAATAACTCTATGTAAGCTTCTCTTACCTCTACATTAAGTATAGAAACATCATTAGGGAGCACACCATAACTATCATGTATTAACCAAAAGCTATTAACTCCTCTTTCTTTACATCTTTCTACTGTTCTATATAATAAAGTACAATCTAAAGAATGTATATAGTTAGGAGCTATACCGTTTAGCATCTTAATATAGTGTGTTTCATCAGTAGGATGATATAATACTAATTGCCCTAGTGGTGTTCTAAGTCTCTGTCTTTTCTCTCTTTTAATACGTTGTAATACAGGAAAGTCATATATAGGTGATAACCAAAAAGCACTATCTTCTCTCTGTAGAGATTGTCTAAGTACTTCTTTAATAAATTCTTGTCCTCTTCTAGCACCTTGAACTACCTCTCCTATTGCTTTATCATTAAGTTTTGATATTAATGTAGCTACTACCCACTTATCTCCTTTCCAGAATATCTGATTACTGTCTTCATACTCACTTAATAATTCATATACTTGTTCATACATACCCCTCTTAGTTACACTATAAGGCTGAGTCATTACATTTCTTTTAGTTAACTTTCTAGTTATCTTACCTTTGATACTATCAGCTTCAACTAAAGTAGGTCTAGTATGTTCCTCTCCATCTTTAGTAGTATATGTTATCTTTCTAGGATAATCATTATTAGCTAAATATTCTTCTACTTTATTAGCTACATCTTGATATATGTCATTAACTCTATCACTACTAATAACATTTACTGCTTTAGCTCCTCTTTTATCCTTAAGTAAACCACTATATATTTGTATTCCACTACAAGTAGCATCAAGCTGTACAGGAATATACACCATAGACCCCTCTAGGTGCTCCGTAAAGGCAAAACAAAAGGCTAGGAATAGTAGAGGACTATCTACATCATACCATAGCTTTAAATTGCTTATAGGGTCTTTAGCTATTAGCTTAATAGTAGGTATCATTTCATCTATCTTAGCTATTCTATCCTCATAAGTAAGCTTATCATAACCATAACAGTTAGCTCCATGTATCTTTAACCAGTATTCTCCTTCCTTAGTTAAATATTGACCATCAGCAAACTGTAGCATAGACTTAATATTATCAGAAGATTGAGGGTTAAGATAAGATTGAATAGGATATAGTCTACCTCTGAAGTCTAAAGTATAACTAAAATATATTCTATCTTCATCTTTAAACTTAGTAGCTGTCTCTAATGCCATCTTAAAAGCTAATCTTTTTGACTCTATACGTCTTATCTTAGTGTCTTGGTCATCCATAGCTTTTAACCACTTCTTCTTATCTTCTACATTTATAAATTTACCATCTTCATTAAGCTTACCATAATCTGACTTAGGCACTAACTCATGTATATTAAGTGTATTCATATAAGGTATCTCTCCACATAGAATAGGATTAGATACTGTACTTCTATCATCAACTATATTATATTTAATAATAGTTTGTATTGTATCATATACTTTTCTGTTTATCTTATATGGAGTAGATTGAATGTCATTAACTATTTTCATTAACCTAGTTAGGTCAGGTTGAGTAGCCATAATCATATTAAAGTCTTTCTTAGTTCTACACTTTATAAAACTTATATCTTTCTGTGTCCAATAACCACCACTACCATTAATACTCTCCCAATCTTTAGGAGGATATACTAAAGGATAATAAGCTGTTATAAGATTACCAAAGAATACTTTAGACCTCATAAATAACTGTTTAGTATCATTACTAAGCTCTACATTATATGATGTATCTTTATCTTTATATATAGTAATAAGATTACATCCTGATTTATAAGCTAAGTCTATACAAGTAGTACCTAATAGCTTTGCTATATCACCACTAACACTCTGTTGTGTTATTACTTTAGCTGACATTCTACATTTCTGTTTCTTAACCTCACTATCACCTTTACGTTTATTATGTCTTTCTATAAAACTAAATAATTTAGGTCTTTCCTCTTTTAATAGCTGTATATTACCATGATTAGACATTACTTTTACTATATGTTTACTAATAGCTAAACTTTTAGTAGCCCCTCCTTTTAATAAAGCACTTAATAATGTCTTAATAATGACATAAGCTATATTATCTGCTGTACCAAATGTATCTTTTAAAAATATCTGTACTTTCTTATTATTACCCCTTAAGTCTAAAGATAGATACTCGTCTATATAAGAAGATAATGTATCAATAGTAGCTTTAACTATAAGTATAACTTCTTTACTATCTTGGATAGCACCTGTCTCTATCAACTTAGCTAGTTTATTATCATACTTATTTAAACTAACATTCCAAGTTTCTTCTTCTAGTTGTATTTGCTTCACTAGATTAGGGTGCATTCTACTCATATCTAAATATAGTCTCTAGGATTAACTTCTAAGTGCACTACTTCATCATTAATATAGTCATACATAGGTACTTCTATTATGCCAAGTGCTCGTTCAAATGTATAACCATTCTCCCATAGATATGATAATACTTTATCCTGTACTTCAAAGAAGTCTTCATCTTCTAACTCATATTGCCATATTAGAGTCCCTCTATTTCCATCTATATCTTCACCATAGTTTTCTTGATAGATTAGCATTATAATCCTCCTATATAGTCTAAATACATATCATACTGGTATTCATAAGGAAGTCCTAAGATGTAATCATCTGCATATACATCTAACCATTCATTGAAGTTCATACATATACTCCTTATATAAATACTTATGCTCTTCAGGTAGATTATCATAGATAGCTTGAGCTAAATCTCTAATCTCCCATAGTGCTGACTTAGATGTTCTAAGTGATAGGAAATTTTGTAGTGACCTAGCATTGATAGTCCATACAAGTGATGTCTTGAATGCTTCAGGAAGACAATACTTTGCTATATCATTAGGTATACCATCAACTAACGACATTCTTAGATTTTCTAAAGCCATCAGTGAATTATTATTTATTTGCTGATTGTCGCTGAATACTAAGTATTTTTGTCCTTGTTTGTACCTATATAACATGTTGTAATTCTCTATTTCTGATTTTTCATACTCTTCATACTCTTCGTTACTCAAAGTACATGTATATTCATCTTCATCTGCAATTACAAAGTCTAACTCTTCATTCTTCAATTCTTTCAACGTATACCTAGTAGATTTAACACTTAAACTAGCCATTCTATGACGAGCAAGCTCTTGCAGGCATGCTCTGCTAATACCGTCTATATCAAATGTATATACTAGATGTTCTGCTATACTTCCATGTTTATTCTTATTACCAACACGTTCGATTAAAGACTTGTCTTTCTCTCCACACTCACTATCTGAATACATATGCACTCTTTGGTCAAGTCCAAAAGTATCCGATTTATCCTCACTAGCCCAGCACTTTCTTATCGCTTTAGCACAGACAAAAAGTGGAGTATTATATATTAGTTCAACTTTCATTTTAATCTCCTACAATATCCCTCGCAATCTTCACGAGGTAATTCTTTACCAATCATATCTTTCCTCCTAAAGTAAATATTCTATTTGTTCTAGTTCCTGAGTCTTTTACCATCTTGCATCTAAATAATGCAAACAATGGCTGTTTTTCCATGTCCCATTGCTTCTTAAACCCAATATAAAAATGTGGTTTTTTATCTCTTATTCCAAATACTATTATTAGTGGTTTCATTTTAATCTCCTACAATATCCCTCGCAATCTTCACGAGGTAAATTTCTAACTACACCATGCTTATCTACGTCATCTATATAAAGCTCTTGTGTCTCTATTGTTTCCCAAGCCATACACTTGTCTGTTATACAACTAATATTTAAATGTGAATAGTCTGTCATATTAAACGCTTCTACTCCAGTAGCAAGACACATATGTTGTATAAAAGGGCATGCTAGCTTGTTTAATTGTCATCTCTAGCCTCCATTAGTTACTCCTTTCTTTATTTCAAACTTATCATATAGTTTTTGATTTGGTAGCCAACTCTCATAGAAACACTCTATGAATGCTTCTTCATAGAAGTTAAACTTTGGCAGTAGGTTTTAGCCTACTGCTGTTCTAATTCATTTCTTTTTTTAACTATTTTCTAACATATTTTTAGCATTTAGAAGCCCTAGTTTATTTTCTTGTATTGTGTCTATTATTTTAAATCTTTCATCGCTCCAACAGAAAAAATCAGTTTTAGTGATTTCAGCATCTTTTATGTTATTGTAAGCAAATATACAAATATCATATCTAAGATATTTTTTATTAAATTCAAAGTAAGCATAAAAAGTATTATGTCCACGTTCAAACTCAACAATACTACAATCAGCATATATCTTGTTTTGTTCTGGGGTATCGTCTGTTTTCCCTATGTAACTATATAAGCACCATCTACTTTCATCATAATAATCATGTGTACTGTCACCTACGTAGTCTTGTGAGTTTGGTGATACAGTAATTTTTAAATCTCCATAGTCACTAAATATAACTTCTCCATCACCCATAAATCTTTTTCTTTCTTTATCCCATACTATAAACTCATTCATCACTTACTCCTTTTCTTTATTCTAAGCTTACACTCACTACCGAATAGCTTCCATCTATAATGCTGACAGTTACTACATTGTCTTATCGTATTTTTATCCCTATATGCTATCGTGATTTCGTTTGTCATCTCTTACCCTCTACGAAGCCAAGAGCTTCTAGTTTTCTATATTGATTGCCTTTAAATTGGTTAGATAAAGTCTCTTCACTACATCTAACAGATACTAATTCCCAACACCCTAAATCGTTTTTTACTTCCCAATACCATAGCTTCTGCTTAGGTTGTTGTTTAATTCTGTAAGCACACATCAACCAGTTCCAAGTAGGGTTATGAGTATGCTCCCACTTGCTATCTACATAAGATTTATTTCTATACTCTATCTCAGCACCATTCTCATAAGCAGTCATTACGTTTATCATTTCTTTAGTTGTCATTTATTATCCTTTATAAAGCTAGGTAGTTCACCTATAAAAGGCTCACACTCTGTATAATATATAGGTATATCTTTAGGATTAAAGAATACTGCGTATTTTCCATTATAATATCCATTCACAAGCTTCAAAAATTCTTTCAATAGCTTTATCCATATTTTCATCTTCCCAAAACTTTCTTTTATCACTTCCATATTTAGCGACTTTTGTAAAGCCTCTAGTATCTTGTATTATACAATACCCTTGCTCACAAGCCCATTCTTTCATTTTGTGAGACAGTTCGTAGATGTTTATATTTCTACATTCATTGTGGAAGCCATCAAATTCCCAAAAACATAAAATGTTATTATTAATATCATCTTCTTTAATTTCTGTATATATTGTTACTCCCAACACCTCACTAAGTAGTTCTTTACTAGGTAATATCATAACACCACCTCCCAAAAGTTCAATGCTTCGGCTAATATTTTGACATTATATTCTGACATGTAAATTTTGTTTAAGTCCTGATTTTCAGTTTCGTAACTTGCCCCATAGCTTTTTTTTCTGTGGTCATAATAAATAAACCATTTCTTTTGCTTAATATCATTCCAATCTTCTCTCCCACCATCATCATTTTCCGCTAACCAAGCTAGTTGCCTATTGAAGCTTCTCATCTTATCTCTAGCCCATTCCGCTTGTTCTTTAGTTTGATATTCAGTACCAAACTCTCTATAGTCTTTTAAACTAGACAATATTCCTACGTACCCATCACTTCTAATAATCCATTTACCACCTTTAGGTTGCCACTTAGTTATTTTAGGCTTAGGTGGTTGTATAATTATAGTTTCACCATTTGTTAGAGCTTGGTACTGCTCATCTGTTAATGTTATTGTTTTCATTTGTTACTCCATTCTTCATAATTTACATAAAACTCTATTAGCTCATCTGATATAGGGTCATAGAGTTCAACCAGGTATTCACCTTTGTAATATCCTTCATCTTCTGGGTAGTGAGTAAATATGTACTCTAGTATTTCAGCTCTGTCACTAGGTTGTAGTTCATACATTACTCTGTACTCACCACGATTACCGTCTGCATCTTCACCATAATGTTCGATGTAGCTTAACATGTTATCCTCCGATAGTATAGTTTTTTGTTCAATTCTCATAACTGTTCCTTTAAATAAGACAGCCAGCTAAGGAGTAAACTGGCTGCTAATAGTGATTTGGTTATATTGTGCTATATTGAGAGATAGCACGATCGAGAACTACGTATAGTTCTCTGTGATGTTACTCAGCATAATAACTAGCTGTGTAGCTTTCTATCATACTTGCAAGATGTTCTTTAGTGAGGTGTTGGTCTATGAACTCTTGGATAGCTATGCAGTCTTCAGGTGTTGTGTAAAGTACTTCTACATATATGGGTACTGATTTGAAAAGCGATATTTCTCCAATTATGGTAGCTGCTAGGGCTAGTACTGTTACTTTCTCATTATCATTTAGATTCGTGTAAGGGGTTCCATCTTCTATAGCGGATAAAGCGCTAATAGTGTATGCATATAGGTCTTTGGCTGATTCAAAGCCACATGCTGCTGATAGTTTGTCACTGTCATGATTAAATTTTCTCATTTGTTTTCCTTTATTGGTTTATTGTTGAATGCTGGGCAAGTGTCTGAGTAGTCTGACATTGCTATGGGAGCATCACCGCTGGCTTTACCCCACCACACCATTAATATCTTTTAACTTCTCGGCTTCACTTATCTTCATCTTACTTACTTCTCATAATAATCCTTTGGTTGAATTTCTATATCAACTAACTTATCAGTGGTGTTATCATACAACTCAACAAAAGCTGAATCTGGATAATCACCGTCTGGATAATCTTCTTCAAGTTGCTTGTAACAACTCTCACATACCACTACTTCCTCTCCTAAACAATAATCATATACAGTATATAATTGTTCATGTACTCCACAATAATCACATACTACAGGCTCTCCTATGTGGTTTTCAGCTTTCTTATATGAAATCCAATCCTCATACATATAGTTAGTCTCTACATAATCATACATATCATCAAACTGTAAACTACTATCTCTTAATACATAATAAGTATGCAACATATCTGATATATTAATATATTCATTAGGTGTATGTTCATTGTTATAACCTACTGATAAATTTATACAAGCTATATCACAGGTAGATGATAGATTACTAGAGTCTGTAAAGCTTCCCATAGCTTCTACATATCCCTCTTCTTTAAATATATCTATTAATAATTCATTATCATAACCATACAATGCTACTTCAGGTACTCCTTGTATATGATTTCTTCTATCTAATCCAATAAAACAAGAGTAACTGCTTTGTTTAAAGTGTTCTGTCTTTGTATAAAATGTACTTCCTATTCCTCCTATCTCTTCATCAAAGAAGAAACCAAAACTATATCTATCTCTAGCTATCTTATCAGATTTCATATCTTCTATAAGTCTCATCATAATATATACACCACACCTATCATCACCACCTAAACATCTAGCTTTAGATAGTTTAGATAATCTTATTGTACCCTCATTACTTATAAAGTCATTATGTCTTAATGTAACTTCTTTATTTACTGTATCTAAATGACTACATAGTAAAGGAGTATTAGGAGTATAATTAATGATAATGTATTTACCATATTCATGCTTTATATCTAATCCTTTAGCTCTCTTTAATATAATATTATAGAGCTCTAATTGACTCATAGTTAATAGTTCTTCAATCTTCATCATCTTCATTCTCCTTTATTGCATTATATAGTTCTTCACTCTTATACCATGTATCATTATCTTCACAATAGTATGCATACTCTTCAGCTTCACATTCAAAGTAAGTCTCAGTCCTATTATAACTATCTACTATTACATCTACAATATCCTCATTATAGCTATAATCATTACTATACTTACTATAATTTAGTGGTACTCTATTGAGATAATAGTTATCATCTATCTCACTTCTAAATACATCCCCATCATCATAATCTAAAAAACAACCATGATAGTCACTATATACATATCTACTATTATCACTCATACAATCGTCGCAGATATATTCATATGTATTTTCTATGTATGTTATTTCATTAGTAAGATAATATTCACTACAAGATGAACAATAAGTATAATTATCATGGAAGCAGTACTCACAGAAGCACTCTCCATCACTATTATAGAATGCGTCATCCTCGTTTATTCTATCTCCACATTCACAACAATAACGACCACTATCTATAAATGTATCTCCCTCTGTACTATCTAAAGTATGATAGTATCCTTTTATAGGGAAGTTATGGAGTATACCATCTTTGTAATGCTTAAATGTATCCATATAAGGTACTTCTGCTTCTTCTATACCATAACCTACTTCTACTTTAAGTTGTAGAAGTAACTCTTCTCCTTTATATGTTATCTTCTTCGTTGAATGATAGTTTTGTTCTGTTCTGTGTGCATAGTTATTAGCACTCGCCCACTTCTTAACCATATCTACTATTCTATGATTATCGCTTGGATATATTCTATCCACTAATCCATCACAGTCATCAGGTAATCCTATAACACTCTCAGATAACCATAACATACACCTAGCATACTCTCTCCCCTCTTTATAGAATGATACATATCTTAGTCCTTCTACATTATCTTGTAGGTATTTAAAGTAACTTCCCTCTCCACTCATACAACTATGAATGTCTGTGTCCCTATAACCTTTTGAAACATCAGGAGTTTTATCTATGTTATAATCATTATAATCCTCACCTTTATTATACTTAATAAAAGCTTCATAAAGATCTTTACAATCTAAGTATTCACATAATACTTTCTTAGTAGATAGAGTAGTTGTTTTTAGCTCTCCTTTATAATTGTATCTTCCTTCTATTTCTATATCATTATGATAATAATATATAATAAATTTAGAATACTTAGTAGGTATTTTAGTATGTTTTATACTCCGAATATCATAATTTAACTTGTTACATAAGTTAAAAAAGTTAGGGGATATAATAATAGCTATATCTGTATTTTTCTCTGTTCTTACAAAACCTTCAGGCATGACTCACTCCTTTATTTAGTTAATAGCTTATAAGCTTTAGTATTTAGTTCCTCTTGTAGCTGACCTTCTATCATAGGCTTACGTCTAACGATAGGTTTACTCCTATCACTTACTACACACCTCTTCTCTACTGTCATAATATTATGACCTTTATTATCCATATATCTTTGTCTTTGTATAGAATCACTAAGTTTACTCATCTCAAACCTCTCTTGTTATGTTATCTACTCCTAGAAGAGCCTAGCGTGTCTCTTAGCAGAGCCTAGAAGCTCTTAAAGTGTTAAAGTAATACAAATGTACTACTAACCTACGTTCGTTTAAATTTGACCCCATAGCGTTCATCTATGAGGCTATTCTATTTAATAGCTTTCTTTATTAAATAATTTAGTAGTCATTCTTGACTTCTTAATATATTAATTAAGCAGTTAATGGTCATTCTTGACTTCTTAATATTATTTTATTTAATTACTCTTAAAGTAATCATTATAATAATTATATCTTTATAACTATTATAATAACTACTAAAGTTTATCTATTATTATAATTACTAACGTAATATATTATAATTACTATATTTATTATAATATTATATATAACTTTATTATATCTTTATATATATATATAATATATTATTAATAGCAATTATCGTTCCACATTTGTAATTTATTAAAAAGTAGGGATAAACTATTTGGTATAAAAGCCCGTATAACGCCGTTTACCCTTTAGGCGTTACCATAATCACAGGTTTGATTGTATGTCCTAACTGTGTTATACCAACTAACAATAATAAATTAAAGAAACACGATACATTATAATTATTCATTTTAAATACTTCAAGATTGTTGCTTATTGCATTAATAAGTTATAATCAATCTTTAGTTATTCTTAATTATTTAAATTATAATTAAGTATCATCGTAATTGTAATGATTTATATGTTATATCCCTTACATTAAGAGAATTTAACTAAATGATTACAAAAATTAAATAACATAAGCCATAAAGACTTAATAAGATACTCATTGGATAGATTAATGAGTACCCTATAAATCTTCATTCTAAGCTACTTTTGGTAACTCAATTGAATGTTCTTTTGTTGTTTCAAGTAATAGTGCCTTAATATCTTCACATTTATTGACTTTAGTTTTACTTAACCAACCTTTATTAATATAAGAAATTACTCTCTTAATTGTATTCACTGTTACATCTTCACTTTGTAAATCAAGAGATAATCCCAAACTTATATAATTACAAGCTAATGTAAAGAGTCCAAAGTCTTTGACATCAACTTTCATATTAGCCTTAGCTATAAGTACTAAGTTTCTTTTCTCAGTCTTAGCAAAGAGACTATTCATTCTTATTGTCTTAATCTCTTCATTAATAGCTACAAATAACTCTTTGAATAGTCTTCTATTCTCAGCAGTAGCAACTCTTATACTCTCTTTATTTGAAGCAATGACTTTCAAACTCTCATTAATACTTTTCATAATAATTCCTTTATTAATTAAATGGTAGTTTTAAAGATACTACTACCAAACTATTTATGACCTCAAATGTAATGTTACTCTCTTTTACCTTAAAATAAAATAAAGTAAAAGAAAAATAAATAACATAAGAGAGAAGATCAAAAGCTAGAAGCTAATGTCCCTCTCAACTCGAATAAAATTATATAACAATAAACTTAAAAGAAAATAAAATATAGAAGAAATTTAATTGATAATAAATATCAAATAGATAATAAAATGAGAAAACATAAAGAAATAAATTAATTTAAAGATAGCTAGCGAGAACGGAGAGAGATGAACGAATTAAGAGGATAGATATATCAATTAATGACTATCGTTGAAATATGAGGAATTTAGAGGTATTTATGAAGGTATATAGAAGAGAGATAAAAGAGGATTACATAAGATTGTTTAAGTATATTCTGCAGTAGATATAATCACACACACACATAAGTGTATTAATAGCAAGAATATAGCAATAATATCAATGAATAATGAATAAATATAATGATAATAACTATCAATAAAGAAGAATAATGAATAAATATAATGATAATAACTATCAATAAAGAAGAATAGACACTAACTATCATAAATATAATGATAATAGCTATCAATAATAAGGAGATTGATAATGAATATCAATGAATAATAGCAAGAATATAGCCATAATATCAATGAATAATAATGATAATAGCTATCATAATAAGAGAATAAGAGTGCTTCTCCATCAAATTGAGTGCTTCTCCATCAAATTGAGTGATATTATGTACCTATATTTACTTATGTGAAGTGATATAGTGTACCTATATTTACTATCTTTTGAGGGCATATGGGGGACATGCAGTCATGTGTATGAGTGATACCCTCCCAGAGATTTTTGTAATATTTTTAAAACCTCTAGGCAGTATCTATATAAGGAGTATGAAGTGGAGACCTTTAACATAGCTTAAGTACATCTTTAATTATACCTTAGACATAGCTTAAGTAATACCTTAGTATATACTATATATAATATATAACTAAATTCTTTCTTTTTTTTTTCTTTTCTCCCAATGGGAGCAATATCTAGCCTTTTTGAGATTACGTCTTAGCTCTAATACCGTATACAGCGTAGCTAGACCAGATGTACCGTCTAAGTAATTTTTATACGGTTTTCTGTATGGTTTACGTCTAAGTATTATAGTAGTTAAAATGATAACTTTATCTTATCTAAATCTACTACCTGTGTTCATCATTCTAGCTCTCATACCTAACTCTCTACTAGCCATAGATGGATTAGCTTTCTTATAATCAGATATAAACTTATTAATAGCTTTATCCTTTTGTCTAGCTTTATGTTGTTCTAAAGCTTCCATAGGGTTTTGTATAAGTATCCTCTGCCATTGAGCTACAACCATAGCTACTACATCTAATGTATCATCATGTAAGAGACTACCTTTATCTTTAGTTATATGTGTCATCTGATAGAATAGACTATAAATATGGCTCTGATTATCTCTACCACACATAGCTACATCTCTATCTACTAATCCTTTATCAACTATTAATCTATGTTGATTAATAACAGGTTCTAGTGTATCTATAATTCTTAATTCTTTCTGTGTACTATGTCTTATATCTTCTATAGCTACAGGATATATAGCATTCATAACAGGAGTAAGTAATGTAGTAAACATACTATCACCAAAGTTACTCTCTATCCATAGCTTATTAACTTTATACTTCATAGCTACCTGAGCAAACTTAGTAAGAGCTTCTGTGTTATAACCATGACCTAGTATACCTCCTGCTTCTAGTAAATATAACTTACCATGTAGGTGAGCTATAACACAATAAGCACTAGCATCCTTACCCTTACCTGAAGGGTCAATACCCATATATACTCCTTCATATGGAGCATATTCATCATTAACAAAGCTAGGAGCATAAAAACCATCACCTCTAAACCCTACATTAGATATATCTAATTTAGTAGTAGAACTACAACCATATACTACTTTAGTAGGAGCTTGTTCATAGTCTAAAGGCATAACTATTAAATCATGTAACTTAAGTGGATACTTTTCAGCATCACTAAGAGTAGTATCTAACATAAATTGTAATTTAAATCCAGACCTACCATATCTAGCTTCTCTATTTATTAAGTCTTCATCTGTAAATCTACTATCTATAGGTTTACCTACTAAGCTACTATCATTCATCATAGCTTCTACTATGTAATCAGCTAAACAGCCATCATATACAGATATATCTTCAGGGTATCTAGCTGGATACATTCTAGTTACATATCCATCTTCTTTAAATCCTTTATAGATACTCTCAGCTGATTGAGGTGTTCCTAATATTATAATCTGACTATCTGCATCTGTTTGCAATATAGCTTCATATTCAGCTGTATACTTAGCTAATTTAGTTCTCATCTGCTCAGTAGCACTATTCTTCTGTCCTTCAACGTCATCACTAATGAGTAATGTAGCTCTATTACCTTGCATCTGTCCTTCAATACCTAAAGCTTTAACGCTAGGTTGTACAGCTACCTCACATCCATTAACCTCAAAAGCTAATGTAGAGTCTCTTTGGTCAACTCTAGGAACTAAATGCTCTGTAATAGGTAATAAACCTATAAGCCTTCTAGTGAATATAGCAATAGCTTCAGCATGAGTACCTGTTTGTGATACAATAAGAACTCTCTCATTAGGATTTCTAAGTAATCTCCACACAACAAATGCACCTGTTAGCCAAGTCTTACCTATACCTCTTAAGGCTTGTAGTTGCATCCTTTTGTGACCCTCTTGTAAATAACCAGCTATTTCTATCTGCATCCTAGTAGGTCTAGGTAGATTAAGATGCCACCATGCATATATAACAAACTTTCTAAAATCAGCTATTAATTCTTCAGCTGTATATTTAGGTTCATTATAAAATATATTCATATTTATATCTCCTTGTAATTATCTATTATACTCTATTTATAAATAGGCTCATAGATATAGCTAGAAGGCTCATATTTAAACGAACGTATCTTATTAGTATATTTGTATTGATTTACTAATAAAATTCATTCTAGAGCCTTCTATGCACTATATTAATACTATAATAGTCTTATTAATAAGCAATCTCATCTAATAAACTATCAACTGAGTCCTTCTTTAGATCTTTACTATCTTTTACTAAGTTATTAACTGTAGTAAATATATTCTGTACTTCCTTAGACTCTTGTAAATCTACAGTAATATTGTTATTCTTTAAGAATGTTATAGCTTGTGCTAGTATCTTAGAGTCATCTAAGTTATCAGCTAACTGTTTAGCTACAGCATTATGTAGCTCATCTAATTGTTTTAAACTTGCTTTAGCCATTTTTAATCTCCTAATTCTTTTTTAACTAATCCTCTCATAAGTTCTCCATATATAGGAAATCTAGAAAAAGGTGTTAGTCTAAATATTTTATCTCTATCTTTATCAGTTAAGTGTTGACCTTTCACTGCTTTGTTATATAAATCCCACGTAGTTTCACTTATATGTCCTGAAGCACCTAAACCTTTACTAGATATATCAGGAATATAATAATCACTTTCACCTACTAAGTTCTTAGCTAATCCAAATACATCAGGAGCTATAGTAGCTATTGGACTTTTTTGAAAAGCTCTACTAAATATCTCTTCTTGAGATAGTCTTTCAGGTTTAAGGTTTAGTTGTACTTGAGCTTCATCTTCTAGTTGTAACACTGAAGCAATAATAGCTGTAGAAGTAAACGCACCTGCTAACATTCTTGCAGGAGCTTCTGCCATACCTCTAAGCATCAATCTATTATATGCTTCAATAGGGAAGTGCTGATATTGTGTAAATAATCTAAGTATATCTGAATTTACATCAGTAAGATACTTAGGCATCTTTAAACCATCTCCTCTAAGAATAGTATCATCAATCATTCTAGTAATAGCTCTAGTTACTTTCCAAGCATAGTCTTGGTCTTCCCAATCATCCATATTTAATGATTTAATAGTTTTACCATCTGTATGATATTCTACTTTAGCTTTATCTTTAAATGCTAATACTTCTTCAGGAGTCATACCATATCTAGCCATTTGTGTTTGCATACGTTTATTAATATTACCACTATTGCTAATATCAACTATATCTCTTAAGAAAGCATTAGAAGCCATATAATCAGATGTAGCTGTTACAAAGTTAAATCCTGACCACTTACGGCTGTAGTGTCCCATTTTCTGTAATCCTCTATCCCACCAAGATGTCTGTGCTTTAATTTCATCTAAGTCAAATCTACTAAATCTATTACCTTCAATTACTTGTCTACCTATGCCCATACCAACTAACTCTTTAGCTAATGTCTTATCTCCTGATTTCATTAAAGCTAAAGTAGCTTGATGTGCTGGTATAAATGATTTTATTAAACTAGGAATAGTTGTACTTAATAGTATAGAGCCTAATTCACCAACAGCTGACTTAACAAACCCTGAACTATATATAGCACTAGCTGTTCCTCTTAAAGCACTACTTACTTTATGTCCTATTGAGTGTGGGTTGTTTACTATTTGTCTTGTATTCATAAGAATATCATAAGCTACAGTAAGATTATCTATACCTGATGCTATTTCTTTATTAGATAAACCTTCTTTTCTAGCATTAGTTCTTATATTCTCTAAGTGTTTATTAATAGCATCATTAAAAGAATATGTATCAGGTGTTTTATCTATCCCAATAGCATTCATAGCCAACCTACCTGACATCTTCTGAGAGTATCTTTCAGTAACTAATTCAGCATCTTTTACAAACATATCAGGGTATAGTGTAGGGTCTACTTTCATTATTCTAGCTTTAGTAGGGTCTCCTGCTCCAGCACGTCTAACATAAGACTCTTCAGTAAAGAGTTTCTTTATATTATTTTCTAATATATTTCTAACCATAGAAGAGGCTTGTCTATTTAAATCTTCTACTGTTACATCTCCTTGTTCTATAAACTTCTTAGTTAAAGGATGTGCTTGTAGCATATCTACTATTTGTTTAGTGGCTGTTTCTTCTCCTACTTTTTCAATATATTGAGAGTTCCACATTCTATGAGAAAAGAATTTACCTGACTTACCTGCAACACCCCTTGTACCAAGTTCTGTGGCTTTATCAGTATGCTTCTTAAAAAAGTTTGTTATACTCTTAAGCTTATTTGGAACTTCTACTACTTTTTCTAATTCGAGTAGTTTATTATGATATAATACATCATATAAATCTTCAGGTATATCTTTTTTTAACTGCTTACCAGTATCATCATATATTTTAATACCAGTGCTTTCTTCATATTTATGCAACATATCTTCTGGGCTTAGCTTTAATATTTCATCAAAAGCTCTTACCTCAGCATTATAGTCAAACACCATCTTTTCATAATATTCATTATCTAAGAAAGTATTAATAGGTTGCCCTGACTCTTTCTGTCTAGCTTTTAAATCTTCCATATATTTAATATGGTATGCCTCTACAGCATTCTTAACATCTTTAGCTGTATCTGTAGCTTGTACTCTTTCAACACCAAGCCTCTTATCACCAATTGCTGTAGAGGAGTGTTCTAATTTTAAAGCCTCTTCTCTGAATATATTAGATTTACTTCTTAGTAGCTGAGTCTGTATATCAATACCAGCTTTAGCTATAGGGGATAATAGCTCATTAGCATCATCAGCCATAGCTATTATACCTTTATTAATAGTATCTATTTGTGTAGGTAACCCATTAGTTAATGTATGAGCTAACCCACCAACAGCCCCACTTAGTAAAGCACCTGTACCTACAACAGTTAAGTACTTATTCATATCAAAAGAGGCTGTCTCTTTCTCTACAATAGCCTCTTGAAGCCCTATATCTAGACCACCAGCTATACTTGCCTGTGTTATTTTTCCCATTGTTTGTAATGCTGTACTTTCAGCTTGTATTAGTTTATTGGCAATAGTCCCACCAACTTTATATGTACCAGCACCAAGAGCATAGTTAATAGGGTTTAAAATACCAGCTCCTAAATGAGCTAGTGAGGATGGAATAAAACCCATATTATCTAGCTCAGTTTCAGCTTTCTTATATGTTTGATTAGCTATTAGTTGTTGCTCAAGATAATGTATATTGTTAGCACTGTACTGTTGTTTAGCTTCTTCATCTAATACATTATATTTTTTAAATAAAGTTTCTGCTTCATCACTAACCATAGAAAAATTATTATCAATATAGTTAGTATATCTAGTGTTAGTATTTGAGAACACCCCAGCCATTAGGGGTGTGTCTACTATAGAAGCTTGACCAACACTAGAGGTGGCTTCCATTGGTGTCATTCTATATGAGTTAGCCATTATTTATTCCTTTTAATACCAAAGAAACTATCAAATCTATTAATCTCTCTTTCTACTTCTTTACCTAAACTCTTTAGTCCTTTGCTTGCCTTCTTACCTATATCTTTTACTGCTCTTTGATAAAAAGTATCACCAGCTATTAATTGATTTATTGCTACAGTAGGTAAGTCTACTAAAAGTTCTCTCATAAAAGATTTAACTTGTCTAAGATTTTGATAACCTTGCTTAGAACCTAAAAATGTTTGTTGTCCATTGGCTTCAGATAATCTATCTAACAGAGCTAAAGTATCTTTAAGACCTATTTGAATATAATTACCATCTGCGTCTCTTGTTGTCTTTAATGGGATACCTAAATTAGTTTGTGCTGGATAATCCTTACTCCCTAACCAAAGCATACCATCACTACCTACTGTAAAGAAAGCATCTTTAGTATTTTCTGTTATTTGAGTAGATAGTTTCTTTATTGTATTATCTATATCTTCATACATAGGGTCTTGTGGGTCAATACCTACTAATGAATAGTTATCTCCTTTAGCTACTTTATATCTACTATTAATAGCATCTAAAGCTTCCTTGTCTGACATACCAAATTCTTTAAGAGTAGAGTATGTCTCTTTATCATAACCAAAAGTAGCCATAGACTCTCCCTTCCAATTATCTGTAAAGTATTTAATAGACTCTTGACCTTTTGTTGATGTTTCTTTAAAGTTTTTATATTCAGGTGTTTCTATAAATTTTTCTACTTTATCTATAAAAGGTTTAGTTAATTTATTACCATTAGATAACATAAAATTAGAGTACAATAAAAATCTCTTCTTACTATCTTTATCTAATATAGCATCTATTTTATCTACATTACTTGCAAGTATGACACCTGTTTTACTTATTCCTTGCTCAAGTTTAGTTATATCATCTGTTGTTTCTACAACACTACCATCTAATGCTGTTGATATTATATTTTTAACTTTACCCACTTGTCTAGTTTTACTTATAATGCCTCCAAGTGTCACTACATTTCCACTATCAAACATTTCAGCAGCCTTATTACTTACAAAATTAGTAGCTAACTCTTTATAGAAAGAAGCATCATTATCCACTAATCCATTAGGTCTATTCTTATAGTTTTCAAAGGAGTCTACAAAACCTTGTGTAGTTGCCTCATAACCAATATTATATCTTCTAGCAAATGATATATTCTCTTGTGATAAAGCACCATCTCCTGTTGCTGTTAATATTAAGTTATTTACAACAGAGGGTTCTACATCATATGACCCATATGATTTAATCATATTAAGTTTCTCTAAAGCCATATTCTTTTGCTCAGTCCGATTATAAGTATCTTGAGTTCTCTGATAAGCTTTTCTAGCTTTATTTGCATTAAATAAATCTGATTGATACATCTCCTCAGTATATTTAGGGTCTAACTTCATTCTATTTTTACCCATTACTTTTAATGTATCCATTCCTATATCAAAATTATTCATAACAGCTGACCAATTACCTGCTGAAATCTCTAACTTTTGATTATAATCTTTATTTTTAATCATTTGATTATAAGCAGTACGTTTATCATTAGTTAAGTAAGTTGCTTCTTTAACTAAAGCTAATTGAGTCTTTGTATCATAACCACCATAGGAAAGTTCTTGAAGTAATGTACTCTCCATAGCACTTTTCTTATTATTAATATAACTTTCCATACCTTGTAAAGCTTCACTATAATAAGGTTTACCTTTAACTTTATCATCTACTTCTGCTATAGCTTCAATATCTGATTTCATTGTTTCCAGTGTAGCTAAATCAGTGTCTTTTGTTATTAAAGCTCTATTAGTGTTATACATAGCTTTTATTATCTGCTCACTAATTTGATTAGGTTGTAAATTTCTTAACTTACCAACTGTTTGCTTCTCAAGATACCAATTTTTCTTTTGTTTAGCTGTTAAGCTCTTAAAAGTCATAGCATCAGTTGCTATATCATCATAGAATAAATTTTCATTATATATATTTCTAATAGCATCATGCTTACTTCTAATTCTACTAATATCATTTAGAGCTACTGCATTAAATCTAGCCTTAACTTTCTCACTAACATTAGTAGTATTCATTAATGATTTAGTTTGATTATAGAATGTATCATAAGCTTCTGTCTGCTTGCCTAAATCTTCACCAGCACTGGTCATACTTTCATTATAAGCGACTTGTAGGTCGTTATATTTTTTGTTTAATTCTACACTTTGTTTATCTTCTATAATCTTAACTACATCATCAGTTGTCTTAGCTACTGTTCCTAATAGAGTATTAATATCATCAGCTGTTGTTATTCTAGCTTGTGGTCTAGCTGATATACTAGCTAAACTATACTTTCTTGTACTTGTTCCAAATAATTGATTATCTGCCATTAACCTAACCTCACTGCATTTCTTTCAGATACACTTTTATAACCATCTAAGATATTATCTGTTCCTCCACCTAAAGCACTTAAACCTACTCCCATACTATAACCACTCATACCAGCACCTATAGCTGAAGAAACCATAGATATACCGCTCTTAGTATTAGCCATTGCTGTGGCTTGAGTATTATATATAGCATTATTAGCTTCTTGTCTCTTATTCTCCATCTCTACCCCAAATGATAGCATAGCATCTTCAGCTTTCTTAGCTAGTACATTATGAGCCATAGTCTTATTCATAATAGATTGTTCATAAGCTCTCTTAGCTGTATTACCTGCTATCTCTCTTTCAACTATAGCATTACTTGTTACAGCTGTTCCTTTAAGTCCTTCAAATCTAAGATTAGTCATCTCTAATCTAATAGCATCATTCTGAGCTTTAGCTTGGTCTTGTATTTGACTAATAGCTATATTAAAATCTCTTGTTACATTCTCAGCATTCTGTACGAACTGAGCACCTGCTTGTCTATTCTGTGAAGCTAAGCCTATTAAAGACATACCAGCCATAGCTCCCATCGCTATTAATGGTAACATTCTATTCCTTTACAATTATATTGTATAATATAGTATTCATACATCTCATACGCATACTAAATGTATAGCATATTATACATTACTTTTAGCCTCGCAAGGCAACATACTCTAGAAGGCTCTACAAGCCATTTAAAACCCTCAGGTGACTCATAGGTCTCCTAAAGTATTATCGTTTAAATTTAACCCCATAGCGTTCGTCTATTAGGATATTTAATTAGGTAACATCTGCCATTACTTACTCCTTAATTTATAAACTACCTCTGTTAAGGAGTTAGCATCAGCTTTATTAGATGTATCTTTAACTATTTCTTCTAGCATAAATATAGCTAGTTCTAAATCAATAGGACATTTAACTATTAAATATTTTAATAATCTTTCTAGCATCATACATTCCTTTCAAAGTGTGGTGTATCTACAATACTTGTAAAGTTACCTCCCCATCTATTTTTTGGATTAAGGCTCTCCCAATAATCACCTAGTTTTTGTAAACTATCTTTATCATAAACTAACTCACCATCAATAAAAAAGTTAAAATCAATAGCTAATCTCTTTAAGTGGTTACTATTCATAGTCTTAGACTTTCCATCAGCTAGATATTTAGCTTGTTGATACTTTGTTCTATATAGCTCACCACCAGTTAGTTTTATATTTAATCTCTTAGCTTCCATTATTAGCAAAGCTACATCTTGTATAAATTTCCATTGTTCATCACTTAAACTCATTATTTATCCTTTAGTCCAAATCTAAAAAGTAACCAAGCACCAATAGTTGTTCCAAACACAGCAAGAATAGCATTACCTATCTTTCCCAATGCTACTTTTGGGGTATCTTCTATAGCTTGTATTTTATCTGAAACTTTTTTAAGGGTTTCATTTATTGTATGTTCAGCTTTTTGCTGTCTCTCTACTCTCATATTGTAGCCCACCAAAAATGACTTATGTGCAGGACAGCCATCATTTAACATATAATGTTCAAGTGCGTTTACTTTCTTAATAATATCAGAAAGATTATTTTTACGTTCTAATATAGCTTCATCAATACGTTTATGTATTCTTTTGTTAGCATCTTGTATTTCTGTTTTTATATGACTAAATTCTGTCATAGCAATACTAAGAGTAGTTATAGCACTATTTAAAGATTTTAATTCTTCTCTAGTTTCCTTTTGTGACTCTCTCATATCACTAGCCATTTGTGTTTGTGACTCAGCTAGTCTTTCAACAGCCATTACAAGTACAGATATTTCATCTCTCTCTGCCATTATTTATACCCTTATACTTTTCATATACCATCTAAGACCAAATGTAGCCATAACAATACCCATAACACCATATCTATACCATTCTGGTGTTGTCTTTATAGCTTCAAAACCATTTTTTACATATGGTTGCATCTCTGGTATAAAAGCTAATATCAAAGGTATAGTAAATATTATAACTAGATATTCATCTTTCCACGTATGTTGCATATTGTTCTGAGCTATATTATCCCAATTAGCTTCTATCTGAATACCTTGTTTAGCTAGTTCAATACCAGCATCAGCTTTCTTAAGATTTAATTCATGCTGTCTCTCAAGCTGTTTGTCTTGTTGTTCTACCTTTAGAGTTTCTCTACGTTGCCACTCTTTTACAGGCTCTGTGATTACTCCAAAGATACCACTTACTACACTTGTTAGCCAACTCATCTTATTCTCCTAAACTTTTTAAACAATGCTTACTCTCTATCTTCCTTAAAAAGCAACAAACAGCATCATCAAAGATATTGTTTATGCCCTTTGCTTTCCTTCTGTGTATATGAGAGCTGATGGTTTCATCTTGCGACCCATTCCACAGCAACACATTAAACATTTGGTCAAGAACCAAGAGAAACCGCATTGCACGACTCCTCTTGGTCACATCATTATCAAACTTAGTGTATAGTTCTTGTTTATTCATTTATCACCTACCAACCAATAGCTTCGACTTCTTCAACTGTTGCACATGCTTCAACCTCCTTAACTAGTCTATGGAACTTGCCAAGAATAGTTGCATAGGATGCTGCATAAGCATCTGCTTTAAGTATGATTAGGTCAACTAAGTCTTGTTTTGTTTCCCCCTCAAGACTTCTTGCATTAAGTAAAACATCTATAAAAGGAGTTGATACACTGTTATCCACATTCCATGCTCTTGCTTCTTTCTCTTGTATTGTAAAAGACTCTACTTCTCCTGTTGCCACAGTTCCAAGGAGTGCCTCAACTTCTGTTTTTTGATAACTTAATAATTCTTGGATTTTTGAAGTCTTATAATTGGTAATTGGGATTACTATCTCTACATAACTAGAAGGGGTATTTGTTTTAAGCCATTCTCTAACTTCGGTATCAAAACTTTCATCTATTTCATCGTCTTTAAATGTGTAAGGTATCCAGCCGTATTTTGGGTGTTCTATTTCAACATCAACTATTGTTTTTTCTTCATTTTTATATTTTGCATTTCTTATATTCATTATATTATCCTTTTATGCTATTCTGAGCCATAAAGAAGCCCCTGAATCCTCATGGCTCACAGTAGTACCTGTATACAGGTCTACTAAATAACCCATTAATCTCCATGTCCCACTAGGAGCCCCTCCTGTATTATAAAATGCACCAGACTTTGAGTAAGAACCTGATGTCCCACTTTGCCCAGCTGCATAAGCATACCTAAGCTTACTACCAGCTAAAGTTGAGCCAGTAGCTAAATCACATTGCCTAAGACCAGAAGACCAAGCTGCAGCAACTAACAAAGCATATGTTCCAACCGCACCAACACTTGCCCCAGCTGTTGCATTTAATATATCTGTTGTTGTTGGTGTTGAAGCATTGTTATCCACATACTCTGTAGTAGCAATTCTTGTGCTATTATCTCCAGCTGCTGGTGTTGGTGCTGTAGGTGTTCCTATTAGGGCTGGGGAGTCTGTTGTTGCAAGTTGTTTCCAACTCTGCCAAGTGCCAGCAGCCTTCACTCTTGTCCAAGTTACCCCTGTGTTATATTTCATATATGTATATTTTTTATACCTTGTCGACTCACTTGCTAGATTTTCAACAATTAAATAGCTCCAACCATTTCCTAAGTCGCTATAAGGTGTATTTAACCAAGCATCACCAGAGTAGAAACCAACTGGAAGCTCTACAGTATCCAAGTCTATTCCAATAAGTCGTGTTGGTGTCATAGCACCTAAACCAAAATCACCCACTTTCATAATCCTACCAGCTGTAGTATCTGTACTAGATGTTGTAACATCAGCATGAGTTAGTAATTCTGAACCATTTGCTGTAGGTGTTCCTATTAGGGCTGGAGAAGATATAGGTGCATATATTGCTGGATTAAAAGTTCTAGCTTTTAATGAGTGATGTAACGCACTATACTCAGTTGTTGGTGTATAAGTAAAAGTGCCATC
>Ga0194137_10000524_pt1 | contig 25430 bp, 27 predicted proteins | sample TARM_MetaG_T3_14_FD_134025 | JGI IMG/M metagenome (GOLD analysis project Ga0194137, IMG submission 134025) | Freshwater microbial communities from Pennsylvania, USA, analyzing microbe dynamics in response to fracking - TARM_MetaG_T3_14 (version 2) | ecosystem: Environmental > Aquatic >... | reverse complement strand
CTGGAAACCCTGGCATACTGATGCCGTGACGGTTGCCTGCTCATCCAGGTCGTGAAACAACAACGCAGCCATCAGGCTGCGTTGTTGTTTTCAGATGGCGGACGCCACTCTTCAATCCCAGATAAAGCGACGGCAGCCGCTGCCGACCAGCAGACAGACCACCACCAGGGATCCCAGCAGCAGGCTGCTGAGCCACTGCTCTGTACTCTGGGGCAGATGAGGGGAGAAGAGGCTGATCGTGAAGAGGGCGCTGATGATGATCAGGCTGGTCTGTCGGGTCAGGATCATGGGGTCGTCCTTGGCTGATGGTGAGCGAAATAAGGCTAACCGCCCTCTGTGACAGCCTGATGTATCCATACCTCAGGCCCATGGTCCAGCGGGGGTGCACTCACCTTAGCAGTTTTTGCCGCCACGGCCAGCGCCATGCGACAGCTTGTGATCCGGATCCCTATCTGAACTGCTTTTGATCAGGCTGGTAGTGGAAATCGCCGCCGGCCAGCCGTGCGATCAGGGCCTCCTTGTCGAGATCCTGCGCCCGGCAGAGATCGTCCAGATCAGCGTAATGATCACGAAGCTGCATGTTGACCACGCTCAGCAGCATGTTGATATCCATGGTGGCAAAGCGGGTCAGGTTCATGATTGTTGCTCGCTGTCCAGCAGGTGGAGTTGTTCGATGGCGTCGCTCACGCTTTGCAGGTGCAGCCGTATGCTCTGACGTGCCTCGGCGGGCAAATAGTCGGTGAGGGTGTGCTGCCAGCTGCCAGCTTCGGTCTTGAGCTGCTGGAACAGGGTGAGCCCCGCCGGGGTGAAGGAGACCAGACTGATGCGCTTGTCCTGGGCGCTGCTCTCGGTGAACAGAATACCCTTCTCCACCAGACGGTGGATCTCGCGGGAGATCCGCACCTTGTCCATCCCGCTCGCCTCCACCAGCTCTTTCTGGCTGATGGGATAGTGGGGGCCGAGCACCATCATCAGGCGCCATTGGGGCACCGTCAGCTGGTACCGCTGCTGGTAAAACTGTTCAAAGGTATCGCGCACCATTTCAGCGGCATGAACCAGCTGATAGGGAGGATAGTGCGCGAGCAGCTCTATGATCTTCGACATATGACATCCTGCTGTGGCGGCTGCATCGGGTGCAGTTTCTTTTGATACTTTGACCTTGATGATACGTAACACAAGAGCATTTGTCTGAACGGGCATCAGAAAAATGTGCGTTTGCGCACGTGTTGCGCTACGGATCCGGCAACCAGGGTCTCAACTGGCCTTGTTGGTTACACTTTTACGCAGCCAGATCAAGGCATTATGAGCAAGCCAGGCCTCGCGGCTCTGGAGCGCATAGAGCGCGGCCTCGTCGCGGCTTCCCCCCTGCCAGTGGCGGGGCTCCTGCTTGGGCAACCTGCGCTGGCCCAGCAGGGTGGCGGGTACATGGGGGTTGGTGTCAAGGGCGGCGACCAGATGGGGCAGCGCCGCCTGCTCGCCTTCGGTGGCAAACATCATCAGCGCCTTGTTGTAGCGCAGCCAGCAGGAGGCCTCATTGAAGCGCACCAGCAGCCCCTGCAGGGCAGCCCAATCCCCTTGCCAGGCATAGAGACTGGAGAGGGGATGACGACAGCCGGGCTCGTCGGCCTGACAACGGTCGAGCAGGGCCAGGTATGCGTGGCTCGCCTGCTCCTGCTGCCCCAGTCGCAGCAGGCAATCGGCCCGGCCCGCCTGGGCCGCGATCAGGGGTCGGGCCTCGGGAGCGCTCCAGCCGCAGCCTGCGTGTTGCTGCCAGAAGGCCTCGTCGAACAGGGGGCAGGCATCGGCAATGATGCGGTCAAACCAGGAGAGGCGGGCGAGGGGATCGCGGCACTGCGCCGCCTGCTCGAACCACTGCTGCCACTGGCGGGTCTGTTCGTTGTCGAGAAGGGGTTCTTCTTCATGCTGTGCCTCGTCCTGATCCAGGGTCAGCAGAAGGTTGAGGGCCGTCTTCATCTGCTGGCGCTGGCGCTTGCAAAAATCCAGGAAGGGCAGCTCGCTGGCCGCGGCCTGGTACAGCATCTGGGCCATGGGTCTGTCACGGAACAGGCAGAGCTCGGCCACCAGGCTGAAGCGGTAGCGAGTGGCGGGATCGTTCAGATCCGTCGGCGTGGGCCAGCGGGCCACCCCTTGACTGAAACCGTAGCTCCATTGGCCGAGGGGATGGCTCTGCTCGAATACCTGATCCGGATTATCGGTGGAGAGGCGACACTGGCTCGGCAGGGCCAGCTGGGCGTCGTCGGCCTGGGCCTCCAGCTCGGCGATCAGATGGTGCAGTGCCTCGGCACTCTTCTCGTCCAGCGTTGCGTCATGGGGCAGCAGCCCGGCCAGCGGATCTTGCCAGTCAGGGGCGGTTGGCCCCGTCAGACGGGCGCAGAGGAAGCCGTGCAGGGCCGGGTAACTCATGTCCTGCTGGCTGTGACTCTGGAGCCATTGATTGAGATGACGAGTACGAGTGGCTGGGTTCATCAACGCTTCCTCTGGATTTGACGGCCGCGAAGTCTACCTAAAAGTGGGGTTATTTGCAGCCAAGGGGCGACCGAGTGCTGCTAATATCGCCAGGCCAGGGTCACACCGAGGTGAAAATCCTGCGCGGGGGCGGGCAAGGGACTAGGTCCTGCCACGGCTCTGAGGTAACATGCGGGCCTGCATGAAAAACGCGAGCTCTTGTCCTCCCTCGGCCGACGACAGGGGCGATGCGCATCTATTACGGGCCATGAATTGCAGGCCCATCCGGATATTGAAAGAAGAGATCACCATGTTACAGATTGGCAAGATGAACACCCTCACCGTCGTTGAGCTCGAAGATCGCGGTGCCTGGCTGGCTGCGGGGGAATATGGCGAGCTGCTGTTGCCCAAGCGTCAGCTGCCGGAAGGCGTCGCCGAAGATGGCGAGGTGTCCGTCTTTCTCTATCTGGACGCGGATTGCGAGCCGGTGATCACCACCGACAAGCCCTTTGCCATGGTGGGTGACATCGTCGGCCTCAAGGTGGTCAACGCCAACAAGATCGGTGCTTTCCTCGACTGGGGCATGAAAAAGGATCTGTTCGTGCCAAGCCGCGAGCAGAACAAGCCGATGCAGGTGGGCCATGTCTACCTGGTGTACCTGATGCTGGACAACGAGGGACGCATGGTGGGCACCAGCCGCCTGGAGCGCTTCCTGCGCGTCGATCCCCCCTTCAAGGCCGGTGACGAGGTGACTGCGCTGCCGGGGGAACATACCCCCCTCGGTATCAAGGCCGTGGTCAATGGTCAGTACTCCGGCATGCTGTTCAAGAACGAGGTGTTCGGCCGTTTGATGACGGGCCGACCGCTGACCGCCTGGGTCAAGCAGGTGCGTGAGGATGGCAAGCTGGATCTGACATTGCAAAAACCGGGTCAGGATCGGATGGATGATGCCGGCGGCCGTATTCTCACCCGCCTGCAGAAGCAGGGCGGCAGCCTGGCGGTGGGGGACAAGAGCGAACCCGAGCTCATCTACAAGATGTTCAACATGAGCAAGGGCACCTTCAAGAAGGCCATCGGCGGGCTCTACAAGCAGGGCAAGATCGTCATCGAAGACAACTGCATCACGCTGGTCGCCGCAGAGACCAGCCCGGCGCAGGACGGCGAATAAGGTGCCGAGTCCCTGCATCGGCGACTGCCGGGCCAAGGACGGGCTCTGTCTCGGTTGCGGCAGGACCCTGACCGAGATAGGTCAGTGGTCCGCCATGGACAGCGAGGCCCAGCTGGCCCGCATGGCCGAGCTGGACGGCACGCGCAGCACCCATCAGTGCCCGGGATGCGGCGAGCCGGCGTTTTGCGCCGTCTCCGCCGGTGAACCCATAGAGCGTTGCTGGTGCAGCCAGCTGCCTTCCTTGCCCATGAGCGAGGCGAGCGCCTGCTGGTGCCGCCGTTGTCTGGCCAAGGCCATAGCGGCTCGCCCCTGAAGGGGTAAACAGCAGAGACGAAAAAGGCGCCAGGGGCGCCTTTTCTTATGCCTGTTGCTGGCGGTGCCAGCGAACATGGACCTCGTGTTCGCTCTGATCCCGCGGCAGCAGGAAGGTGGCATAGATCACCTCGAACTCCTCCTGATGATCCAGCAAGCCGACCCACACCTCGGCCCAACGCTCCATGTCGACCGGCACGCCGAGCTCGGTCGACCAGTCGGCGTTGGGCAGGGTCGCCTCGACGGCGCCACGCTGCTCAAATTCGAGGGTGATGTCGACGATTTGTTCGGGGGCCAGCATGTCGGCGGCCTGCTCCAGAAACTGATCATAGGCCCACTCGACCAGCTGATCCGGGCTACGTTGTTCCATGAAATCACTCCAGATACGTCCAGGTTCGCCACTTTAACAATTATTGGGGATGGCGGCCAGCGCGTGAGGCTGGCAACCCCGTGCTGTCAAATGGCCGAAACAGGGGATAAGGTTAACAGAGCCGCCGCCATCGGGCGGCATCACGAGGCATGTGGGCAGCATGAAGCGACGACAGCACAGGCGGCAGATCAAGCGGCGACGGGAGACCTGGTGGTGGCACTATCTACCGCTGCACCGGGAGGTCGTCGGCGGTCATCTGGGGCCGCCCTCCGATCCCCTCGGTGAACCTAGCCAGCCTCGTGTACCCGGTTCAGGGTGACCTGACCGAGCTGACTCATCTGGCGGCGGATCCAGGCCGAACGCTGCTGCACATAGGGCGAGGGGGGCTTGACCCGGTAGCGCCAGGGATTGGGCAGGGCGGCGGCCAGCAAGGAGGCCTCGTAACGGGTCAGGCGAGCCGCCGGTTTGCCGAAGTAGTGCCTGGCGGCGGCCTCTGCGCCATAGATGCCGGGCCCGAACTCCACGATGTTCAGGTACACCTCGAGAATGCGGGACTTGTCCCAGCCCAGCTCCATCAGCAGGGTGAACCAGGCCTCTATCCCCTTGCGCAGGAAGCTACGATCGCTCCACATGAAGAGGTTTTTGGCCGTCTGCTGGCTCAGGGTACTGGCGCCGCGCACCCGCCTGCTTTGCTGGTTGTGCTTGAGTGCCGAGCTGATGGCGTCCATATCGAAGCCATTGTGATCGGCGAAGCGCTGATCCTCGGCGGCGATCACCGCCAGCTGCAACTCCCGAGAAATGCGTTCGAGCGGCACCCAGTCGTGCTTGACCTCGGCCACCTTGGCGGGCGGAAACAGCGCCCGCTCGAGGCGCCAGGTCCACATGGGGGGATCGATGAAGCGCAGCAGCGCCACCGAGACGATGGAGCTGACCAGCGCCGCCAGCAGCAGCTTGCCGAGCCAGCCCAGCAGGCGGCGCCAGCGCGTCTGTTTCACGGGCTCGGGCTCTGAGTCCCACTCATAGTGACCGGGATCGTCGGGATCCGGAATTATTGGGGCAGCCATTCGATGTGGCAGAACTTCTCGTCGACACGGCGGGAGAGCAGCATGCGGGCGAACAGGTGCTCATACTCTTGCTCGGCATTGCCAAGGCCAACCCAGATCTCGGCGTACTCGGCATCACTCACGGCAAACCCCACGTCCGCTTCCCAGTCATCGGCGGGATCCGTCTCCGCCAGCAGGCCGCGGTCGTTGAACGCCTGGTTGAACAGGGCTATCTCCTGCTCAGGCAGGTTGTCCGAGGCCAGCTCCATGAAGAGTTCGAGGGCGGTATCGAGCAGTTCCTCGACGCTGTGCATTTCGTCATTCAAAGACATAAGAGCTGTGTTCCAGATGAGGGGGGAGAGGTCCCGTCGGCAGGGCCGAGGGGCGGGCAGTATTCTAGCTGGCCCCGCACGCCTTGGCGAGATGCCTCTGCGCCAGGCAATAAAAAACCGGATCCTGACAAAGGATCCGGTCTTCACTGGGGAAAAGGGTCACGCATGGGGCGTCAGCTCATCCCTTCTTCTGGTCGTCGGCGAAGGTGATGTTGAGCTCCAGCACCGACAGCTCGTCACTCTTCTGATCGAGCTGGACGGTGATCTTGTCCGGATCGATCTGCACATATTTACGGATCACATCGAGGATATCCTGCTTGAGCTGGGGCAGGTAATCCGGCCCCCCTCTGGATGAACGCTCGTGGGCAACGATGATCTGCAACCGCTCTTTGGCCAGTTGTGCGGTGTTCTGTTTCTTGTTGGAACGAAAATAATCCAATAATGACATGTTTAACTCCCGAACAGTCGGCTAAAGAAGCCCTTCTTCTCTTCTTCCAGAAAACGAAAATCCTTGGTATCGCCCAGCAGGCGCGCGACGGCGTCCTCATAGGCCTGACCGGCATCGGACTCCTTGTCCAGAATGACCGGCTCCCCCGAGTTGGAGGCGCGCAGCACCGCCTGGGACTCCGGGATCACCCCGAGCAGTTTGATGGCCAGGATCTCCTGCACATCCTGCACGCTCAGCATGTCGCCACGGCTGACGCGAGTCGGGCAGTAGCGGGTCAGCAGCAGGTGTTCCTTGATGGGGTCTTCACCGCGCTCGGCGCGACGGGACTTGGAGGCCAGGATGCCGAGGATGCGATCCGAGTCGCGCACGGAAGAGACTTCCGGGTTGGTGGTGACGATGGCCTCGTCGGCAAAGTAGAGCGCCATCAGGGCGCCAGACTCGATGCCGGCGGGAGAGTCGCAGACGATGTAGTCAAACTTCATCTCAGCCAGCTGATCCAGGATCTTCTCGACCCCTTCACGGGTCAGGGCGTCCTTGTCCCGGGTCTGGGAGGCGGGCAGGATGAAGAGGTTTTCCGAGCGCTTGTCCTTGATGAGTGCCTGGTTGAGGTTGGCCTCACCGTTGATCACATTGACGAAGTCATACACCACGCGCCGCTCGCAGCCCATGATGAGATCCAGGTTTCGCAGGCCAATGTCAAAATCGATGACCACTGTCTTGTGGCCACGCTGGGCTAAACCGGTGCTCAGGGCCGCGCTGGTTGTGGTCTTGCCAACGCCACCTTTGCCCGATGTAACGACTATGATTCGCGCCATTCTCGCTTCCTTGTAACTCTATTTGATGCGGTCTATTCGGAGTTGTTCGTTGTCCAGTCGGATATGGACTGGCTCTTGTATCAGGCCTGCCGGCAAGGCATCGCTGAGCTGGAAGGTGCCCGCGATGGAGAGCAGCTCGGCCTGCAATTGCTGGCAATAAATGCGGGCAAGAGGATTGCCCTTGGCCCCCGCGATGGCTCGGCCACGCAGGGCGCCATAAATATGAATGCTGTCGTCGGCGATGACTTCGGCTCCCGGACTGACCGAGCCCAGCACCCCCAGGGAGGTGCAGGCGGCATAGATCTGCTGACCGGAGCGCACCGGCCCGACGTGGACCTTGCTCGGCTCCATCGGTGCCTGAACCGGGGCCGCCTCAACGGGGTCAGGCGCTGGTGCCGCAGGCTCGGGATCGGTCTTGCGGCTCTTGCCCGACACCATGACCGCCAGCCCGGCCGCCTTGGCCGCCGTCTTCATCGCCTCATCCCGCGCCCCCGTGATGCCGACCAGCACGAAATCTTCCGACTCGACCAGCTCCCTGAGCTGCTCGAAATCCGGGATCTCGCTGAGGCGTTCCACATTGAGGACGAGGGGGGCACAATTAAAAAACTGGGGGGCCTGCGCAACCTTGGCCTCCAGCAGTTGTCGGATCCGGTCCGGATTGCCATCGCTGAGATGCAACACAGAAATAGTGAAGGTGGTCCCTTTCAATTCGTTATCGCGTTCAACCATGAATCTTCCCCGAACCGAGACGGTAATACGTTATTGTTATTCAATTCCTGATGTTATAGTTTGCCACCACCAGAGGCAATGAACCCGTCGGATTATATCAATTTCCATGTTGTGTGCAGTCTATAAAAGTCGCAAAAAAGCCGAGACCTATCTCTTTATTGAAAGAAGAGAGGACTTTTCCCGTGTGCCAGAGGCACTGATGAGTACCTTCGGACGTCCCGAGCTGGTCTTGATGACCAAGCTGGACCCGGCCAAGCCCCTGGGGATCGCCTCCACCGAACGGGTGATGGCAGCCTTGCAGAGCCAGGGCTTCTACCTGCAGGTGCCTCCGCCACCGGAAAATCTGCTGGAGCAGCACAAGGCACAATTAAAGGGCGCCCGCTGATGCAGGGTCGGCCGGTGCTGTTATTGTTGGGCGCACTATTAAGTGCATCCGCGCAGGCCGGCGCCGATTTTGACCATTATGTGACGAGTCTCAAACAGCAAGCCCTGGCGGCCGGCATCCAGCCTGCGACGGTAACGGCCGCCTTTGTCGATATTCGCCTCATAGAGGCGGCCATCAAGCACGACAAAAATCAGCCGGAATTCAAACTGACCCTGGATTCCTATATTCCCCGCGCCGTGCCCCAATGGAAAGTCAAGCAAGCCCGTGCCTTATATCGCCAGCATCTGCCGCTGCTCACGAAAATAGGTCATGAATATGGGGTGCAGCCCCGTTTTATTGTCGCCTTGTGGGGCATAGAAACCAATTTCGGCAAACTCACCGGTAATTTCCCGCTGATCTCATCTCTGGCGACCCTGGCCTGGGACGGGCGACGGGAAGCCTTCTTCAAGAGCCAGCTGTTCGATGCCCTGCGCATCATAGAGCAGGGGCACGTGAGCCCCGCCGCCTTCAAGGGCTCCTGGGCGGGTGCCATGGGGCAGGTGCAATTCATGCCCTCGTCATTTCTCAAATACGCGGTCGATCAGGATGGGGATGGCAGGAAGGATCTGTGGGGCAATCTCGCGGATGTGTTTGGATCGGCAGCCAATTATCTGCACCAGAACGGTTGGCGCGAGGATCAGACCTGGGGACGGCGGGTTAGGGTGCCTGACTCCCTCAACTCTGCCCTGTTCGGGCTTGAGACCCGCAAGCCGCTGTCGGCCTGGCAGGCACTGGGGGTGCGGCAACTGGACGGTTCGCCGCTGCCTAAGGCCGACATGCAGGCCTCCCTCATTCGGCCCGATGATGTCCATGGCCGCAGTTATCTTGCCTATGAGAATTATCGGGTGCTGCGCCACTGGAATCGATCCCCCTATTTCGTGGTGGCGGTCGGTACCCTGGCGGATCTGATAGTGGAATAAAAGCGGAATAAACGCGGGCAAGGAGCGAAATAGGATGCGGGAATAGTCTCTTCTCATTCTGACACCTGACGGATAAGCCAACCCCATCTGAATGAATTTTCCCCTTCTTTTTTATTCTTTCATGCCAGTGCGTTTGCCCTTGAGAAAATCACAGACAAAAAAAGGCGGGAATCTCTCCCGCCTTGTTTGTATCTGCTGTCTACCGCTTATTCGCAGGCAACCTGCATCACCTTGATGGCCAGGCCACCGCGGGAGGTCTCACGGTACTTGGAGTCCATGTCCTTGCCGGTGATGTACATGGTCTCGATGACCTTGTCCAGGGAGACACGGGGCTTGGAGGTACGACGCAGGGCCATGCGGGAGGAGTTGACCGCCTTCATGGCGGCGATGGCGTTGCGCTCGATGCAGGGGACCTGTACCTGGCCAGCGACCGGATCGCAGGTCAGACCCAGATTGTGCTCCATGCCGATCTCGGCCGCTTCACACACCTGCTCCGGGCTGCCGCCCATCAGTTCGGTCAGGCCGGCGGCGGCCATGGAGCAGAGACACCCACCTCACCCTGGCAACCCACTTCGGCACCCGAGATGGAAGCGTTCATCTTGTAGAGCATGCCGACGGCGGCGGCGGCCAGGTAGAAACGGGTGTATTCGTCGCGGCCGACCGGCTGGATGAACTTGTCGTAGTAGGCCAGCACGGCCGGGATGATGCCCGCGGCGCCGTTGGTCGGAGCCGTGACGACGCGGCCACCAGCGGCGTTCTCTTCACTCACCGCCAGGGCGAACATGTTGACCCAGTCAACGATGCTCATGGGGTCGTTGGAGAGATGCTCGTTGGTGGTCAGCTGACGGTAGAGGGGGGCAGCACGGCGCGGCACCCGCAGCGGGCCGGCCAGGACACCCTCGGTGCGGCAGCCGCGCTCTATCCCTTCACGCATGGTGGTCCAGATCTTGCCGAGCTTCTTGTAGATCTCTTCCGGGGTATTGAAGCACTTTTCGTTCTCCAGCATCAGGGCGGAGATGGAGAGACCGGTCTGGCCGCAGTGGGCGAGCAGCTCGGCGGCGCTCTTGAAGGGGTAGTTGACGGTCATGTCGCCGCTGTCGGCCTTGCCGAAGCTCTCTTCGTCGACGATGAAGCCACCGCCGATGGAGTAATAGGTCTTGCTGTAGACGGCCTCGTCTTCGATGAAGGCGGTCAGCTTCATGCCGTTCTCGTGCAGGGGCAGGGCCTCGTCATGGAACACCATGGCGCCTTTGGGGAAGCTGACGGTGTGGCAGTGCAGGCCGATGGGCAGGCGACCGGTCTGCTCGACCCGGGAGATGAATTCAGGAATGCCGTCGATGTCGACATTTTCCGGCAAGTTACCGGCCAGCCCCATGATGATGGCGGTGTCGGTGTGGTGGCCTTTGCCGGTCCAGGAGAGGGAGCCATAGACGTCAACCTGGATCCGGGTGATGTCACGGATCTTGCCGCTAGCACGCAGATCATCCACGAACTGTTTGGCAGCTTTCATCGGGCCGACAGTGTGGGAAGAGGAGGGGCCAACACCGATTTTGAAGATATCAAAAACGCTGATCATGTAACAATTACCTCAGGGTAGAAGGGGGCGCCATGCCCGCTCGCAGAAAGGGTGATCCATGGGACGGGTCTGTCGTCACAAAGGCCGGGAAACCAGATAACCGCAGTGTAACGGCTTCCTGCCTAAAAAAAGTTGAAATAGATCTATTTTTGTTGAATTCACGGCGCGAGTATAAAATTTATTTTGATGGTTATCCATTTTGTTAAGCGCAAGGCAAACGTTTTGCAAAAAAATACCCGGCCAGGCCGGGTATCTGAGGGTCATCTGAGGTCGTTTTTACTCAGGCTTAACATTCGGTGATGTTGACGGCGAGGCCGCCGCGGGCGGTCTCCTTGTACTTGGTCTTCATGTCGTTGCCGGTTTCCCACATGGTTCTGATCACCTTGTCCAGCGACACCTTGTGCTCGCCGGTGCCACGCAGGGCGAGGCGGGCGGCATTGATCGCCTTGACCGCTCCCATGGCGTTGCGCTCTATGCAGGGCACCTGCACCAGGCCGCCGATGGGATCGCACGTCAAACCCAGGTTGTGCTCCATGCCGATCTCGGCGGCGTTCTCGACCACGGCCGGACTGCCGCCGAGCAGTTCGGCCAGGGCGCCGGCGGCCATGGAGCAGGCGACCCCCACTTCTCCCTGACAACCCACCTCGGCCCCCGACAGGGAGGCGTTCTTCTTGTAGAGGATGCCGATGGCGGCGGCGGTGAGGAAGTACTGCATCAGCAGCTCGTCATCCACCTTGCGCACGAAGCGATCGTAATAGTGCAGCACGGCGGGGATGATGCCGGCGGCGCCGTTGGTGGGGGCGGTCACCACCCGGCCACCGGCGGCATTCTCCTCGTTGACGGCCAGGGCAAACAGGTCCACCCACTCCATCACCATCAGGGGATCCTTGTTGAAGTTGGTCTCGCCACAGAGCTGGCGATAGAGGGCCGGGGCGCGCCGTTTCACCTTGAGGCCACCCGGCAATACCCCCTCGCTCCTGCAACCGCGCTCGACACAACCCTGCATCGCCTGCCAGATCTTGCGCAGGCCCGCCTTGATCTCGGCTTCACTGCGAAACACCTTTTCATTGGCCAGCATCAACCCCGAGATGGAGAGACCGCTCTCCTGGCAGTGGGCCAGCAGCTGGGCCCCGCTCTCGAACGGGCAGGGCACGGGGTGGGCGGCATCGAAGCGGGCGGCCTCTTCCCGGGCATTGGCGAAGTGGCTCTCCTCTATGATGAAGCCGCCGCCGATGGAGTAGTAGGTCTGCTCAAACAGCAGGGCGTCACCCGCGAAGGCACGCAGGGTCATGCCGTTGGAATGGGCGGGCAGGGTCTTGCGCCGATTGAAGAGGATGGCGCCGACGCGAGGGAACTGGCTCGGTTGCTCACCCCCCAGGCGTAGGGTCTGGCTGTGTTCCACCTGATCGAGGAAGGCGGGGATGGCCTCGATGTCCACGGATTCCGGCTCGAACCCGGCCAACCCCAGGATGATGGCCTTGCCGGTGCCATGACCCTTGCCGGTCTGGCCGAGGGAGCCGTAGCACTCGACCACGACGCGCTCGGTGCGGGAGAGGAGTGCGCTCTGCTTTAGGGTGTGCACGAAGGCGCAGGCTGCCCGCATCGGCCCCACGGTGTGGGAGGAGGAGGGACCAATCCCGATGGAAAACAGGTCGAAGACACTGATCATGACGTACTCCGATTATGGATTTCGTCTAAACATTGTAAATTTTTTGTAGTCGATGAAAAGGGGGGAAGCAGCGGCGTGTGATGGCGGTGTGGAAATGGGGCAAAACAGGAAGAGCAGGGGCGCCAGGAGGACAATTACTGCCTCCTATGGCGCCCCTGTGGCACTGTCAGTCGAGGAATTCGCACAGGTAGGCGGTGGCTGTCTTCACTTCCAGCTTGAAGGAGGAGTGGCCAGCCACGTCAAAGGACTCGCCCTGATGGTAGGTATGCCACTCGTCTTCATCGGCCAGCTGGATGCGAAGGGCCCCCTTGACCACCGTCATCCGCTCCGGGGCTGCGGTGTTGAACTGGTAATCTCCCGCTTCCATCACGCCGACCGTGGCTTTATCACCTTTTTGCTCGAAACCGATAGATTTAACATTTCCGTCAAAATACTCGTTAACTTTCAGCATCTTTTCTTCCCTGTATGCACGTTTGAAGAGTCAAAGTAGCACATTATTTTGGCCATTGTCATGGTGAAATAGGGAAAATGCATGGAGTTTCTAGTGGGTCTCCATTCTGAGGGAGATCATAAAAAAATCACTTCGTTCAGGGATCCCGATGTTAAACGGGTAATAAATATGAGATAAAGCGCGCCGCCAGAGCAATGGAGAGGATTTGACGCTCTGGGTGGTCATTTGCGCTGCAAAAGTGTGAGTCATTGCTAAATAAAGGAACATTCTGTGTTGACAAAGGGATTAATTAAAAATATCGGCTTCCAGGTCGTGGTCGCCATGATTCTGGGGGCGCTGGTGGGGGCCCTCATGGGTGAGCAGGCGACCGTCTTCGCGCCGTTCGGTACCCTGTTCATCCAGCTGATCAAGATGCTGGTGATCCCGCTGGTGGCGGTCGCCATTCTGTCCGGGGCCGCCAATCTGGGCGCCAGCCCGGCCGCAGGCAAGATAGGGGTGACCACGCTCGCCTTCTTCCTCGGTACCTCCGCCCTGGCGGTGTTGCTGGCACTGGTGATGGGTCAAGTCTTCAAGCCCGGTGTTGGGGTCGATTTCGGCTCCACGGCCGCCATGTTCTCCGGTGATTACGCCGACAAGGGCGCCCTGCCGGACGCCGTGGCTACCCTGCTTGGGATGATCCCGACCAATGTGTTCAGTGCCCTGAACGAGGCGAACATCCTGCAGATCCTGGTGTTCTGCATGTTCCTCGGCATCGCGCTGGCCAAGCAGCCCCGCGAGCGTGCCAAGCCGCTGGTGGATGGCCTCAACACCCTGGTGGACGCCTTCGTCTGGATGATCAACAAGGTGATGCTGATTGCCCCCATCGGGGTCTTCGGCCTGATGGCCGACGCCATCGGTACCTATGGTTTCGACGTGCTGACCCTGGTGCTCAAGCTGTTCGTGGTCTATGTCGCCGCCATCCTCATCTTCGGCTTCGTGGTCTACCCGCTGCTGATCGCGGTCTTCTCCAACACGCCGGTACGCAAGTACTTCTCGGCGATGAAGAAGCCGCAGATCGTGGCCTTCTCCACCGCCTCTTCCATGGCGACCCTGCCGGTCAACATGGAGACTTGCGAACACGATCTGAAGGTGACCAATGCCACCGCTTCCTTCGTGCTGCCGCTGGGCGCCACCATCAACATGAGCGGCAACGCCATCTATTACGGTCTGGTGGCCATCTTCTTCGCCCAGGTTTACAACATCGATCTCAGCATGGGCGCCTGGGCGGCCATCATCCTCACCTCGACCCTGGGTGCCATCGGCCAGGCCGGCGTGCCGGGCCCGAGTTTCCTGGTGGTGGCCGTGCTGCTGGCGGCCGGTATCCCCATCGAGGGCCTGCCGCTGTTGTTCGCGCTGGATCGCCTGTTCGACATGATCCGGACCGCGCTCAACATCACCGGCGATGCGGCCTGCGCCATCATCGTCGATCGCTACAGCCCGGATTACGATCCGAACCGCTGGAGCAAGGAGGCCTGATTCCAGGCTCACCGTCATGAATGACAAGAGGGAGGCACAAGCCTCCCTCTTTTTATTTTCCTTGGATTGGAATTGTCGGCCGACTCAGGGCGTCAGCTGCCCCAGCGCCTGCCGGCAACGCTGCTCCGCCGCCTCCAGCTCCAGCAATACCATCTGGATGTCTTCCAGCTGTTGCTGCAGGGTCTCCCGCTTGTCGGCCACCAACCCCAGCATGGTCTGCAACTGGGAGCGGCTGCTCTTGTCCGCGTCATAGAGATCGAACAGCTCACGGATGTCTGCGAGGCTGAACCCTAGCCGTTTGCCACGCAGGGTCAGCTTGAGACGCACCCTGTCCTGGCGACTGTAGATCCGGGTCTGTCCCTGGCGTGTCGGATTCAGAAGGCCCTGATCCTCGTAGAATCGGATACTGCGGGTGGTCACATCGAATTCACGGGCCAGCTCGCTGATGCTGAAGGTCCGGGCGTCATCCTTGGATTTGGTCATAGGGCTATCTTGGCTGTCATCTGGTTGTCAATGCAGGCTGGCACCTTACCCAAACGTCAACTTCCTCGCAAGTCTTGTTCCGGGGACGGCAGCGGCATATGTTATCCCAATGTAACAAGGAGAGCGCTATTGATGGATATCGTGATTGTGGCAGCCAAACGTACCCCCATGGGGGCCTTCCAAGGGGCCTTGAGCACACTGAGTGCTCCGGAGCTCGGCGCCTGCGCCATCCGCGCCGCCCTGGCGGCGGCCGGGATGGGGGGGGATCGGGTCGATGAGGTCTATCTGGGCAATGTGCTGAGCGCCGGGGTCGGGCAGGCACCGGCCCGGCAGGCGGCACTCAAGGCCGGGCTGCCGGACAGCGTGCCCTGCACCACCCTCAACAAGGTGTGCGGCTCCGGCATGAAGGCGGTGATGCTGGCGGCAGACGCGCTGCGGCTGGGGGAGGTGGACGTGGTGGTGGCGGGCGGCATGGAGAGCATGAGCCGGGCCCCCTATTTGCTGGACAAGGCGCGCAGCGGTTTTCGCATGGGTCACCAAAGCGTGCTGGATCACATGTTCCTCGACGGTTTGCAGGATGCCTACGAGGGGCACCTGATGGGCCACTATGCCCAGCTGAGCGCGGACAGAGCCGGGCTGACCCGGGCTGACATGGATGCCTTCGCCATCGCCTCTCTCGAGCGGGCCCTGGCAGCCCAGCGAAGCGGCGCCTTCGGAGCAGAGCTGGCGCCCGTGATGGCCGGGGACACCCTGTTGCTGGCCGACGACGAGCAACCGGAGAAGGCCAGGCCCGACAAGATACCGACCCTGAAACCGGCCTTCAGCAAGACGGGCACCATCACGGCGGCCAATGCCAGCTCCATCTCGGACGGGGCGGCGGCGCTGGTGCTGATGCGGGCCGAGACGGCCCATCAACTGGGCTTGCCGGTGCTGGCCAGGGTGGTGGGATACCAGAGCCATGCCGCCCTGCCGGCGGAGTTTACCAGCGCCCCGGTGGGGGCCATCGACAAGTTGCTGGCCCGGGTGGGCTGGTCGGTGGAGGAGGTGGATTTGTTCGAGGTGAACGAGGCCTTCGCCATGGTGAGCATGCTGGCGATGGCGGGGTGCCAGATCCCCCATCACAAGCTGAACGTAAACGGAGGCGCCTGCGCCCTGGGGCATCCCCTGGGGGCCAGCGGTGCCCGCATCCTGGTGACTCTGATCCATGCCCTGCGCACGCGCGGGCTCAGGCGAGGGGTGGCGAGTCTGTGCATCGGGGGCGGAGAGGCGACTGCCATGGCCATCGAGCTGGTGTGAGCCCTTGGTCCCAACACCGGCCCCAGGCCGGTCCGGTGTTGAGGCCATTTCCCTCTGTTTCTCCCTCCACTCATTACTTATGTCCGGCAGCGGGTCGTTCAGGTGACCTGCTTGTCTCCCTCCATGTCGCTCTATCAACCCCTGGTTTCCCAACTGTGCTGTTCGTTCGTCATGTCACCTGGCCTGATGGATAGACGGTGGCGAAAAGTCCGGTTTTGGTGGGGAACATGGACTGATTTGCTTTCATTCAGCCGGGATTAAGCCTGATGACCGTTTTCGACACTGGTCTGCTTTGTGGCGGGAGATGGGCTCCCTACTATTCGCCTCTGTTTTACTGTCCTCGCACCGTTCCCGTGCGCCACTGACCCACGGCAGTGTTCCGTCGTTGCCGTCATGGCCACTGCGACGATCAATGCCCGCTTGCGGTGGGCACCCACAAGAGAAACTCAGATGACTACGCCATTCAAGCGCAGCACCCTTGCCAGCGTGCTGGCACTGCTTGCTACCCATGCCTCAGCCTCCGGCTTCCAGATCAACGAACACTCCGCCGCCGGCCTTGGCCGAGCCTTCGCGGGTGAGGGGGCCATCGCCGACAGCGCCGCCGTGCTGGGTCGCAACCCCGCTGCCATGATGATGTTCGACAAGACCGCCGTCTCGGTAGCGGCCACCATGGTCGATCCGGATTACAGCGTGGACGGGGCCTTTGTTGCCGATCTGCCGGGTAGCCGGTTTGACTCCAGCACGCCGGCAAGTCATGGCAACGCCGGCCCCAACGCGGTCATCCCCGCCGCCTACATGATCCACCCCGTCAACGACCAGTGGGCCGTCGGTTTCGCCATGATGACCAACTACGGCCTGGGCACCCGCTTCGACGACAGCTTCGGGGCGGGCAGCCATCCTGCCGCCGGCCTGTTGGCGGGTGAGACGTCCCTGATGAGCGTCAATCTGAACCCCAATGTCGCCTATCGCGTCAACGAGCAGTGGAGCCTCGGGGCCGGTATCAACTACACCCTCGCCACCGGTTACGTCGATAGGGTCGATGCCAATGGAAACGCCAATGGTGCTCACAATACCCTGGCCAACTTCGATGGCGCCGGCAACGGTTGGGGCTGGAACCTCGGTACCCTGTTCGAGATCAACCAGGATAACCGCCTGGCGCTGACCTATCGCTCCCAAATCGATGTGGAGCTGGAGGGGGATTACACCGGGGCAGTGGGGGCGCCCGGCTATAAGGCCGAGGCCACGGTCGATGTGCCCATGCCCGCCATCGCCGAGTTTTCCGGTTACCACCGCCTGACTCCGCAATTTGCACTGCACTACTCCGTGATGTGGACCGACTGGAGCGCCTTTGAAAAACTGGAAGCTGTCAGCAGCCAGTGCAACCTGCCGGGTGGCGTCTGCCTGAGCAAGAACGAGCAGCTGCAAGATGCGATGCGCTACGCGGTCGGGGCGACCTGGTATGTGAACCCGCAGTGGGAGGCACGCGTCGGCGTCGCCTATGACGAATCCGCCGTGCAGAGCGAGCACGCTACCATTAGTCTGCCGGATGCAGACAAGTGGTGGTACAGCGCGGGGGCGACCTATCACATCGATGAGAGCAAGAGCATCGATCTTGGCATGGCCTATATCAATGGGGAAGCGAGCGGGGTGAAGGAAGGGATCCACAACAACGACCCGGGTCAGCCGTTCTATTTCGAAGGCAACAATGAAGGCAATGCCTTCCTGGCCTCGGTCCAGTTCAATATGGTGTTCTGAACGAAACGTCCCCTCGCGGGACGTTTTTGTTATGAGATGACATGAGGGAGAACCATGGCGGGTTCGCGGGTTCAGTCCATCCCTTCCATGGCCTGGAGCTGCTGATTGACCCAGGCGGTGGCGGCGAGATAGAGGTGGCTGACCTTCTCCTCGTTGAGGCCGAGGCGCGCGGTGCTGGCGGCGATCCGTTGCCAATTGGCCTTCTCGTACTCTTCACAGAACGCGAGGTAGAACCCCAGGTTGCCCTTGCGCTCCAGCAGGGCGGCACGGATCTCGGCGGTCAGCGGTATGGTGCCGAGCAACTGATCCAGCGGCTGCCCCATCAGCACATCCAGCAGGGAGAAGAGCCCGGTGATGAAGGCTTGCTGAGCCTGCAGGGTGGGGGCATGGGTCTGTGCAAGCAGCTCGCAGAAGCGGGCACGGATGAGGGACATCTGGTAGAGCTCGGCACTCTTGTCGTGACCGGCACTGGTGGCGGCGATCAGGGCCACGAAGCGTTTCAGCTGGGAATGACCCAGGGAGCTGGCGGCCTGGCGAAACGAGGCGATGGGCTGGGGAAAGTGCTTGAGATGGTTGACGTAACGCAGCAGCTTGAGGGAGAGAGAGAGATCCTGATTGAGCAGTTGCTCAATCTTGTCCAGATCCGGCTCGGCCTGATTGACCACCTTCAGCAGTTGCATCACCACCAGCTGGGTCGGGGGCATGGTGGTCTGCTGTACCATCTGGGGCCTGCTAAAGAAGAAGCCTTGGAACAACTCGACCCCGAGCCCCTTCATCCGTTCAAACTCGGCCTTGTCCTCCACCTTTTCGGCGAGATAGGTGAGCGGCAGGTGGCGATGGGTCTGCATGAACCGCTCGATGCTGGCAAGCGGCGTGGCCCGCAGATCGAACTTGATGATATGGATATAGGGAAGGAACCTGTCCCAGGCCGGGACCAGGGTGAAATCATCCAGCGCCAGCCGATAGCCCAGCCCGTGGAGCTGGATCACCTTGTCCAGCAGCGCATCGTCGGGCTCGGCATCTTCCAGTATCTCGATCACCACCTTGTCCTGGGGCAGGCATTCGGCCAGACCGTCCAGCAGCAGGGAGTGAGGGAAGTTGATGAAGCAGGGGTGTCCGCCAAGCAGCTGATCGATGTTCTGTTGCAGAAATTGCTCTGTCACCAGTCGGGAGGTAGCCAGCTGCGCGGAGATGGGGGGAAACACATTATCCAGGCTGTCGCGAAACAGCAGCTCATAAGCATGGGTCTTCAAATCCCGATCCAGGATGGGCTGCCTTGCTACATAGGAATACATGCATCTCTCCAGCATGGGTGAAGGCTTGATTCTATGGTTAAGCGGATCACTATGCCAGTGCCGACCGGGTCGAAACGGTCAGCAACTGGCAGAGTGCTGCCAAGGCAGGCGGGATCAGAACAGGTAGTTGAGCTGCAGGCCGGCCAGCCAGGCGTCCCCTTCCGAGGTGCCCTGGAAGGTGGAGGTGGTCTGCGCCATGCCGGGTTTGAGCTGCATGGTCTCGCTCACCTCGACTTTCTTGCCGTCGATCAGGGTCAACCCCAGATCCAGCGACAGGTTGCGGTCTATCTGGTAACCCACCCCGGCGCTGTACCACACCCGATCCGAGTCCGGGATGGAGATGGTGCGGCGATCGGCGGGCACCGGGCTACGATCGTAGGCCAGGCCGGAGCGCAGCTGCCACTTCGGATCCAGCCGATAGGTGAGGCCGAGGGCGTAGCGCCAGCTGTCTTCCCAGTGTTCGTCCTTGATGTGCATGGTGCCATGGTGATCGAGCTCGGACTCGAGCTGGACGAACTTGCTCCAGTTGGTCCAGTTGATGCTCGAATGCAGCGCCAGGGCCGGGGTCAGCTGATGGAACAGGGCCAGCTCCGCGGTGGCGGGCAGCGGCAGATCCAGGGTGCCGGTGTCGGTGAAGGTGCGGCCTTGCAGGTCGGTGCCGACGGCATCCCCGGAGAGGGTCAGGCTCACGTCATGGCGATAGGAGAGGCCGATGCGGGTCGCTTCAGACAGCGTCAGCAGGGTGCCCAGGTTCCAGCCCATGGCCCAGCCATCCCCCTTGAGGTGCTTGGCAATCTTGTTGTTGGAGGGGAAGGTGCCGCCCACTTCCCCTTCACCCTGAATGGCGGAGAGGCCGGCGCCAAGGGACCAGTGCCGGTTGATGCGATAGGCCAGGGAGGCGCCGAGATCCACCGTCTTGATGTCGGAGACGTTGCCGAAGTGACCGGCGTTGTAGTTGTCCGGCATCTGGACGCCTAGACCATAGTAGGAGGTGGCCGCCAGCCCCAGCCACCAGCGCTCATTCAGGGGCAGGACGAGATAGGCATTGGGCACCCAGGCACCGTCCGCGATGTCGCTGGCGCTCGCATCCAGGGTCACCGGGCCCTGGGCGGTAGGGACCCGGGTCAGCCCCTCGATGTTGACGTCGGGCTGGATATGGATGACGCCGCCGGAGAAGGCGGTGCGCTCGAAGCGAGTCATGGCGGCGGCGTTGCGGGCGATCACGCTGGCGTTGTCGGCGATGGCGGCTTCCCCCGCGAAGGCGCGGCCCATGCCGGTGGCCGATTGCTCCGCCAGCTGGAAACCGGCCGCCTGGGCCTGGCTCGATAGCAGCAACAGGGTGATGAGGGAGGGCTTCATGTTCGGGAGCATTGCTTTTCCTCGGGATGAATTTGGAATTCATTCTGTAATTTGGTTGGGGGCGGGATTTTATATGGTATGACCAGTAAGGCAACGGGGGCGGGGGCAGAGAGGACAAAACGGGATTAAATGCTGGAGGTATTGCCTCTAATAGCTTGATAAAAAACAAAAAGAGTACAGCTGTTTGCTACAGCTGTGCGCCGAGATGGGGATGTCGCATAAAAAAAGAGCGCCCGGAGGCGCTCTGTTTTATCGCGATGAAATCAGAATTTCATGTTGAACTGGGCGGAAGCCAGGAAGGCGTTGCCGTGGGAAGTGCCCTTCCAGCGCAGTCCGTCATCGTGGCTACGCAGTCCTTCGTTCACGTCCACTTCCTTGCCGTCCAGGTAGGCCATGCCGAAATCGACGCTCATGTCCTGGTCGATGTGGTAGGTGGCGCCGGCACTGTACCAGACACGGTCGGAGTCAGGAATGCTCAGGCTGCGGTATTCCGGCTCGATCGGGCTGTTGTCGTAGGCGAAGCCGATGCGGGCTTCCCAGGACGGGTTGACGTACCAGGTACCGCCCAGCGAGTAACGGGTAGAGTCCTTGAACTTCTCCGGTTTATTGAGGCATACACCTGGTTGGCCAGGCATATTACATCCTGAACTTGTTGCTTTCAGCTCTTGGAAGGCGCTCCAGTCGGTCCAGTTGACGGAGTAGTGCACCGCGAACTGCTGGTTCAGACGGTGGTAGCCGGCGAATTCGGCCTGGGCTGGCAGATCCAGTTTCAGGTTGCCATCAACGGTCTTGAAATTAGAGGTGCTTCCATTGAAGTCGCCGTCAAAGCTCAAGTCCACCTGGGAGCGGTAGGTCAGGGCCAGGCGGTTGTTCTCATTGATCTCGTACAGGGTACCGACGTTCCAGCCAAAGCCCCATGTATCGCCTTTCAGGTGCGCGATGGCGGTGTCACTGTTAAGAGGTGGGGTGATAGCCAGGGCTCCGGCATAGCGGTTCAGCTCGGCCTGGGCATAGACGGCATTGATGCCGGCACCCACGCTGAAGTTGGAGTTGATGCGATAGGCGATGTTGGGGTTGATATTGAAGGTCAACAGCTCGGTATCGCCGGCACCGGCACCGGCCGGGAAGGTCTTGGAGTACTCGGTGGAGAGGCCGTAGTTGGAGAACAGGCCAATCCCCCAGGCCCACTGATCGTTCAGGGGCTGGATGAAATAGGTGGCCGGCACGAAGGCATCGGGCGCGATGTCGCTCTCGCTGGAAGAGGCCAGCTTGGCCGGACCGGCATAGATGTCACCCGCGACATCCACGTCGGGCTTGATATAGGTACCGGAAACAGACAGTGCCATCTTGTCGAAGGTGGTCATGGCGGCCGGGTTGCGGGACAGCACGGACGCATTGTCGGCGATGGCTGCTTCCCCGGCATAGGCACGGCCCAGACCGGAAGCCGAGTGTTCGTTCAGCTGGAACGCGGCGGCGAAGGTCTGAGTGCTGGCCAGGGTGACGGCCGCGGCGATCAGGCTTTTCTTGAAAAAGGCAGTTGTCATAGTGTTCTCTCTTTGTAAGCAGATTTTCTGTCGACATCAGGGCTCTTTGGCCGCTATAGACGACAAGATCTGTTGTTATGTCAGCTTCTTCCCATTCATTTCTGGCGTGATTCTATGGATCTGGTAGGAGGTAAGAAATCAGACCAGTGACAGCAGAATACATAAAAGTTTCCATTGTGTTAATCATTTGTTTTAACTTGCCGTTTAAATGGTCTGTTTTATCCATTATTGAATGAATAACATACAATAGGTGTCGTTTGTATCGTTCAAAAAAAATAGTAAAAATGTGACTTCAGGTGGGTATCAAGCGGGAAGTTGTCGGGATTCTGAGATGAACAGGCAGACAACGACGGTGTCTGCCTGTGATATGGAGGGGACGGGGGCCAGTCAGCCCCAGTCAAGTTCTGTTAAATGGACCAGTGTAGGCGTGACTCAAGCTGTTGGGCAACCGGGGCCAGTGACTCCTGCATGTCTCCAATCAACACCATGTTTGCCCCCTTGAGCGGCAGTATCTCCCCCTTGAGGGTACCGTCTGCAAAATCGGGCTGGATCGTGAGTGGCACATGCTTGGGTACCAGGAACAGGGTGACCGGGCCCATCTTGCCCTGGATCACCATGTGTAGGGCCGGCCCCTGATAAAAGGCACAGTGATTGACATAGGTTACCTTCATGCCGGGCATGCCCATCAGGGTGGCGCCATATTTTTCCATCTTGGCGTTGATGGTCTGCAGGCTCACCTTCTCATCCACCCCCTGGATGAAGGGCTCCTCCCCATAGACGTGGGCTATGGCCACCTGGGCCAGAGACAACGGCTCAGATGCCGGTGGCCAGCTGATCCAGCGGGTACTCATGCCGAGCAGGAAGGCGACCGATGCCGCCATGGCGAGCGGGCGCCAACCTCTGCCTTTGGTCGGGGGGGGCAGTGGCATCACCACATCCTCGCTCGCGTCCATCGCCTGGCGGAGTAGGATCCGCTCAGCGAGACCGGCGGGCACCTCCACCTCCAGGGTGCGGCGCAGTTTGCTGTCCAGCTGCTTCATCTCGTCCAGATGCTTGCGATTGGCGGAAGATGCCTCTGCCGCGGCGAGGAAGGCCGGATCCCTGTCCGAGGGATGGGTGATGGCCCGGCGGCGAAATTCAAGCTCATCCATTGGTGTGACCTCTCTGTTGTACCGCAGCCTCCATGGCCTCTTTGATCTGGTTGCGAGCCCGGAACAGCCGCGTCATGACGGTGTTCTTGTTCAGGCCGAGCTGGGCGGCGATCTCCTCGCCGCTGAATCCCCCCAGCACCTGCAACAGCAGGGGTTCCTGATATTCGGCAGGCAGGCGGGCGATGTGGCGCCGAAGCCATTCGTGTTCCATCTCCTGCTCGCTGTGCAGCGCATCCGGATCGCTTTGGGGATGCTCGTCGAGATCGATGAGATCGAACTGCTTGCGCTCGAAGCGCCGGGCATTTTCCCGCCGCAAGATGGTGATGAGCCAGGCCTTGGCGGCCTTGTCATCGACCAGGGAGTCGAGCGCCTTCCAGGCTCGCAGGAAGGTCTCCTGCACCAGATCCTCGGCGACTTGGGGATCCCGGCACAGCCAGTAGGCGTAGCGGTAGATGTCCCCGTGCAGGGCGTGCACCAGGGCCTCGTATTTCGTTTGTTTGTCTGCCATATCCCCATAGACCGGGGTGGCCGAGGGATCCTTTCCCGTTCCTGCCTTTTTTTTTCTAAAAAAACCTAACGTCATGAATGCGATTCCTTTTTCATGAGTGGTTTGCCGCAGGCGTCAAGGATGTGCCCACGCCAGTTTTCTGAGGACATAGGCTATCGCAAAAGTCTCCCTGGCGCACAGCGACTGGGCGAGCCTCTGCCAGTCGACCCCTTGGCTGGCAGCGCCAGGGGCGGCAAAACAGGCCCTGTCCAGGTCATCGAGCAGCGTGCCCATGGCGGGATCGCTATGACAGGGCAGGTTGGCCAGGTGCTGGCAAGGCCGTCCCAAGCGCAGCGCTGCCCAGGCCAGCAAGGCCCATCTGGCCGGGTCAGGTTCCCGGGTCGCCAGGGCCCGTTGCAGCTGATAGAAGGCGAGCCAGCGCGGCCCGCCTTGGCACAGGGCGCGCAGCAGCAGCGCCCACAGCACCCAGTGGAGGCTCTCTGCGCCCGGCGCCCTGGCGGGATCGGAGGGGGCGGCGTCGCCCTCGATGTGCAGGGTCTGCGTCGGCAGGCGGGCCTGCTCGATGCGCCCGGTCCGGGTGTTGAACCAGGAGAGGGTTAAGGCGGGCAGGGTATAGCTGCCTGGGGCTTGTGCGGTCAGGGCCTGGCGCCACTGGCGTTCGAAGCGCAGCGCCCCCTTGGCCACGAAACGCTCCTGCTGCTGCTCGCCGTCCGGTTTCATCGAAAGACCCTGCGGCAATGCCGGGGCCGGGATCTGTGGCAGGCGGTTGCCATCTCCTCCCTCCATCACCAGGGTGAGGGTGCGGATCACCGGCTCCCCGACGCTGGCTCCCCTGGCCGGACTGAACTGCTGGCGCAGGATCAGGCTGCTCGCCACCGGCTCCACCGATGCCTTGTCTACCTTGACCAAGAGGGTGGCCGCTCTGGCGGAAAGCAGATCCCCCGCGTCGTTTTGCGCGGCGGTGTCCGGGTCCTGGGGCAATCGACCCTGGAAACGGGGGGACTCCAGGGGATGCAGCCCGGGCTCCCTGGCCTGGATCAGCCACTTGCGGATCAGGCGCCCTGGCATACCGGGGCTGGCGGGGGACTCCCAGCGATCGTCGCCGAGGCGGCGTATGGTGAAGCCTTGACCGAGGGGCTCGCCGAGGTTGGGGGCCTCCATGTTGGCGGGCAGCCAGAGGCTCAGCTCATAGATGAAGGGTTGCCCCGGGTAGAGGGGGCCCTGATGCAGCACCCTGGCCTGCAGCTCCACGGGGGAAGGGCGCGCCTCGGGTTGTGGCATCAGGGTGCCCGTTCGGGGGCGCGTCGGAATGGACAGCGTGGGCGTCTGTTCGGCGCCGAGGGTCAAGGGAGGCACCTGGCGGGGACTGGTCTCCAGCAGGTGAAGCGGGATCTGCCAGCGGATCAGGCTGCTCACCTCGGTATTGACGCGGCTGATGCTGACCCGGCCTACCGCAAACTGACGCAGCAAGGGGAGCAGGCTGAGCTCGTCGCCCTTGAGCTCCCCGTCGGCTTCGATGACGAGCAACCAGTCGCGATCATTCTCCCCCGCCAGCAGCTCGGCGCGAGGGGGGGCCGCCTGCACTTGAGCGGTCTGTACCTGGGTGGCCAGCAGCATGGCGAGCAGCCAGCAGCCGCTTAGGCCCTTCATAAACCGGATGAATGAACGCAGCCAGCGGATCACCAGGGCTCCTCCACCTTGATAAGAGGGCGGCGTTCGGCCTCCTTGCGCAGCCGCTGCTCCAGCAAGAGCACGGGGGGCGCCGGGGGGCGGGGGTTGTCCGAGGCGGCAGAGGGCTCGG
>Ga0194137_10000522_pt1 | contig 25631 bp, 18 predicted proteins | sample TARM_MetaG_T3_14_FD_134025 | JGI IMG/M metagenome (GOLD analysis project Ga0194137, IMG submission 134025) | Freshwater microbial communities from Pennsylvania, USA, analyzing microbe dynamics in response to fracking - TARM_MetaG_T3_14 (version 2) | ecosystem: Environmental > Aquatic >... | reverse complement strand
GAGAAAGCCGCATTGGAGAAACTGGAAGGTTCAGACAACTTCAAGCCCAGCAGCGGTGTGAAGGAAAAAATATTCAAGAAGTTCCGGAACTTCTTCGATTAACGGATAGATAAAAGTTGCCCAACTTTTTTAAATTGTTGGCCAACTTTTCAAAATTGCAGGCCTGAGATTTTTATTTCTAGGCCTGCATTTTTTTTATCCTGCATCAACTTGTTTTTCAACGCTTTACGGGTCTTTTCTAAAAAAAGCAGAAACTTTTTTCTAAATTAAGGCACGCTATTTAATATAATATTATAAATTTGCAACCGTAAAATTCAAGCCGATATAGCTCAGTTGGTAGAGCAACGCATTCGTAACGCGTAGGTCGCCGGTTCAAGTCCGGCTACCGGCTCAACTCTAAAACACTTATTACAAGGCACTTTAAGAGTAAAGATCGCTAGAAGTTGGTCCTGCCAAATATAAAAAAATCGCATTCGTACATATATATATAACCAAAAGTGTGTACTAAGAATGTGTACTGAATATTATGGCAACAATCAAGTTAACAGTTTTAAGTTCTAAGATGATAGGTAGTCAGTATCCTATCCTAATCTGCATATCGCAGAAATCAAAACGTGCGTACATACAAACAGGTTTCCTCATTGATGGAATTGAACAGTTCGAGTCCGGGATGGTGGTATATAGAAAAGACGCTTCTCATCTAAACAAGAAAATAAAATTCGTCTTTGACGGCTATAAAGACAGATTTAATTCCATAGATTGCTCATTTCTCACTGCAATGCAGATAAAGAAAATACTTATTTCCAAGTCCGGTCCATCTCATATATCGTTTATCGAATTTTGGAGGGATAGAATATCGGAGATAAGAAAAGATAAGCGTGAAAGCTATGCTAAGATGAATGAGGAAACATTAAGGCTTTTTATTAAGTCTGAGGGCGATCTCCCGATAGCGGCTATAAACACTTCCGTTGTAGAACATTTTAAAAAGTGGATGACCTCGAAAGGGTATGCAAAAGGTAATATAGGATTAAGGCTTACGCATCTAAAGGCTAGGATAAATGATTTAATTAAGTTAGGATTACTAAAAGCAGATGTACACCCGTTTGCCTATACGAAAATACCGGCTGCCGACCCTAAAGAGTGTGATCTATCATTGGAAGAGTTTATTTTAATACGTGATACACCTGTGTATGGTAAACGGCTTAATCTAGGGAAAGATATGTTGCTGCTTTCTTTTTATCTCTGTGGTATAAATCTAAAGGATCTGTTATCTGTTGATCTATCCGGAGATTCTTTATCCTTTGAAAGGACAAAAACGAAAAACGCAACGATAACAATACCCATACACCAGGAAGCTAGAAATATCATAGATAAGTACTCTATACGCGGGAAGATAAATCTAGGATATTCGTATAGCTATGAGAACATGCAGAAATATATAAACCTATGCATGAGGTTATTGCAGGAACATCTTGGAATCAAACAACGAATATGTTTTTATTCTGCTCGAAAAACGTTTGCGCAATTTTCGTATGAGCTTGGAATACCTGACGGGGTTATAGATTATTGTCTGGGGCACTCCACTAGGAGTAAGGGTATTATAAGATATTATACGCGAACCAAACAGTCTCAGGCTGAAATAGCTGTTAATAGAGTGATTGATTACACGCAGAATCCAGATAGATATAAAGACTATATCGAAATGCGGGCTAGTGTTATGATAATGAGATAAAAATATGTTTTATAGCATGTTTTGTGTGTAGAGTAGGGTTTAAATAGAAACAGCCCACTTCACAGTGAGCTGAGTCGACTAACATGACAAATATAAAACTTTTATTGAGTATTCAAAAGTACGAATTGACTATATAATAATCTTATATGTATTAACTACTATACTTAACTAAGAGTGAGAGAGCAGAGCTTAGTGTACAATCCACCCTAAGGAGGTGGAGTACAGTTACCTAACTTGTCGTTCGGTCGCTTTCGCTATAACTGCTCAATTGCCATTACAGTGTAATTGAGTTGCAAGTTTCGCATGCTGTAACACGCTGATACCATCATCTTGCTTTCATCCTGATGTGCGCCTTGTACCATCCCCTTTTGCGCTTTATTTCCTTTGCCAAGCGTAATGTCTCCGACAAACAAAGGAAAGGGCCCGAGTGGTGATACTGACCTCGGACCCTTTCTATATAGAGCTCACGATAGAGCAACTACTTCATTTCCGTATCACCGTATCACAAATTTAGTTCTATGCAATAAGTTGGGCAAAAATCTTTCTTACTTTTTTCGACAAAGTTCTGTGAACGCTTATTCATCGGCTTTTTCGTCTTGATAGATTTTATCTATAAGGTCAAAATAAGGATTATTTTACGACTTTTACGACAATTACGACAACTGATTTTTGTGTAAATGAGCTGCATACGTGTACACCACGTGTTTACATAGTTAGCACTACTTTGGTTATTGTTTGGTTATACTTTGGTTATGGTTTGGTTGTACAAAAAGGCTTATTTCTTCAGAAGAAAAGGGCATTTCTTCGGAAGTTATATGTATTTCTTCGGAAGAAATGAGCATAACTTCGGAAGAAACCGCTATTTCTTCGGAATAAATACGAAGAAAAAACCCCGACTCAATTAAGAATCGGGGCACACATTTATCAACCATCATAGTCGCTTCTACTCGACTACAATCTCCTTTTATATATCAGCCAACCAACAATAGCTACAATACCTAATAAGGATAATAACAATACAAGCCATTTAATTTGCTTGAATACGTTCGTTTCGCTTTTTTGCTTGTTTTGCTCGACTACAACGGACTCTTTCTTATCCACTGTATATTGTTCCACTGTAGTTGAGATATTCTTTGTATCGTCCTCGGTGCGCTTCATAGAGGTATTACCTTTCGATGTGGTTTTAACCGTTTCCTTTTTAACGGGATGTTTTCCGGTCTCGGGATTAATTGGCTTATCTGTATCATACTCCGTTGTCACTTCTTTTATTTCCTCGTTTGAGTTCTCATTCTCAACTATGACTACCTTTTTTTCGGAAACAGAACTGTCATTCTTTTGAGTAGTAGAGTTTTGTTCGGTTGTAACGGTATGATTTAGGCTTGACTTGCTACTCCCACACGAACAAACTACACTCATTACCAACATTATGGTAACGAAGAAAATTATAACTCCTATTCTATCCTTCATACTCGAATGAATTAATTCGGTTTAACCAACCGGTCCTAAACTTAGCGTTCGCCGGTCTACGTCTGATTATATCCTCAATGTATGCTCTTCGTGCAACCTGAATGAGGTTGAATAATGTTTCCTGATTAAAGGAGTTGACAGCGCTTAATGTTTTAGGCCCTACTATACCATCATCTTGCAGTTTAAGCAGTCTCTGCGGAATTTTGATTCCGTACATTCCTGATGCCCAAACCCAATCTACCAACACATTAGCGATTGACTGATTAACAATCTTATCGGCTTGCCATTTATCCCAGTACATAGATTTCATGATGTCAAGCCATTGATCGTAAGGGATATTCTTTAGCCTCTCGACTGTAGGCTTAGGATATCCCTTTCTCTTGCAGTAGGTCTCAAAAGTAGAGATTGTAACTCCTATCATCGTTGCGCCTCCTACATCGTCAGGATCATCCGAAAACCCTGTTTTTCGAGCTTTTTCAAAAAGTTGTTCGTTTGTACCCTTGCCGACAATTCCGGCTTCCCATATTAGGATATGAGGTACCAGTAATTCAATCTTAGCCATTCTTCTTTTCTTTAGTTCCCGCTATTGCGGTGATTATTAATGATGCTAGAGTTATGTAGCCCACATGGTTAACAAACCAGTCGGGGAGAGTAATCCCCATTCCTTGAAAGGTCAGCCACGCACCCGGCACCGCGGTTGCGATTACGGCTGATATGTTCCTGATCCACTTTGCTATTCTCGGAGTTTCAGCTTTCCACTGCCGAGGTAAGTCTTTGATAAATAGAATGATTTTTTTCATTTGTATTTCTTATCTGCTTTAGTGTTTAAAATTCCTCGTATCTCGACAATATTCTTGTCAATCCGATTAAATAGGTCTTTTACGACCTCCATATCTTCCTGTTGCTTATCTAGCACTTTGTTGCAGTTGTCAATCTGCATCTGCAGCAACTCGATTTTTTTCTCAACGCTGTAAACACGTGCGTCAATAGTGTACCATGCTCCGGCTATTGAAATGACAATTGTCAGTGCCCAACCGATAATGTTTTCTCTCTTCATTAGTCTTCTTTTAGTAGGTCACTGATTCGGTCTGCTATAACCGTGTTTTTCATCTCTCCTTCAAGTTGCACGCTAGACAAGCTAGGGATAACAAACTTGCACGATTCTAAAAATAGTTTTGCTCGTTTATACGGATCATCAATTGCATCTAGGTCCTGTTCAAACCTATCAAAGCGCCTAACTACTAAGTGAGTAAACAACTTTCTTGTTTCTGTTGTAAACTTATTCGGAGTTCCCTTTTTGCGTCCTCCGATTTTTTCTCTTTTCTCTTCCATAATTCTATAGATTAATACATATACATCTATGACAAAGTAAATCATTTACATTTGAGGCATTAGTATATATATTAATTCAAAGCTTATGTTAGGTAGTATAATTGGAGCCGGACTTGGAGTCGCAGGTTCAGTATTTGGAGGAATAGCGGCAAGCAAAGCAGCACGCAAACAGGCTAGAATCCTTGCTGACGAGAAAAAGAAAAACGAAGCGTGGTACAATCGTCGTTATAACGAGGACAGTACACAGAGAGCGGATGCACAGTCTGCTCTTAATCGCATGCGTGAAGTTATGCAAGAGCGCAGTCAACGTTCTGCCGGAACGGCTGCCGTTATGGGAACGGGGGAAGAAGCTGCTGCCGCAGAAAAAGAAGCTCAGAATAATGCCCTTGCAGCTACAACATCAAACATAGCCGCACAGGGTGAAGCACGTAAAGACGCGGTGGAGTCTCAATACCTGCAAAGGGATCAGGACCTTAGCAATCAACAACAGCAGGTTCAAGCTCAAAAAACCGCTGCTATATCTCAAGCTATTGGTGGTATCGCAAGTGCTGCCGGTGGGATGGCGTCTAATTTAGATTTAATCTCCTCAATGCCTAAGAAATGAGTACGCTAGATGATATAACAAAAGTAGCCCCTGCGAAACCCGTTATCGCGTCTACTCCGGCACCTGCTCCTAGCCTTGAGATTAAGCCTAAGAGCATGACGGATATCTACACTCAATTGACACGTAAGCCGGATGTAGAGATTGATCCAAAGAGGGAACGCAATAGGGCAATAGTAAGCGCCATAGGTGACGGCTTATCTGCTTTATCGAATCTGTACTTTACAACTAAGGGAGCTCCTAGTGTAGAGCAGCCTAAGTTATCCGAAAAGAATATGGCTAGGTATAACTATCTAAAGGACCTTAGAAGTAAACAGGAGGCTGCTTACAATGCGGGTCTCATGAATGCTATGGATAGAGATTACCAGATTAGCAATAACGAAAGACAGTGGGATTATCGATCTAGCCGAGATCGTGTAGAGGATGATAGATATAAGGACAATTTATCGCTATCAAAGGAAAAGCTAAATGCAACGGTTGATCAGAATGCGATAATGAACGCTCTTAGAGCTGCTGATCTAGAAAGAAAGTCTGCATACGATAGAGAGAGATTATCAGCCACTAAGAACTCCAATGAATTAGGATGGGCTAATTTATCAGAGAGTAAACGGCACCATAACTTAATTTATAAAGTAGGTAAGGAAAAGGCCGAAGCTAAAAAGGATATAATCACTGTTTACGAGCGCGACGGTAAAACTAAGAAGGTGGACAGAAGACTTCTCACGCCTGAGAACATATCTGCTTACTTACAAAATGCCGTCAAGGTAGACAAGCAACCATTTACCAAGGAAGGTATCATGCAGTCTCCTGCAGCAAGGAAGATGGCCAGAGATATAGGAGAGTATATGAAACAGGAAGATGATGTTAAGTTTACTCCAGATGTAGATTCTTTATTTGATTGATATGAAATACAAAGTAATAATAAACGGAGAAGAGAAAACTATTGATGCGGAAAAATTTAACGCCAATAGAAACGCTATTCTCCAAAAATATCCTGATGCTCAGATCAGAGCCAGAAAGGATGATGTGCCCGGTTATATACCTGTGTCTCAATATGACAAAGCTTCGAAGAGTGGTTTTGTATTTGAGGAACTAGACGATCCTATTAAAAAAGCAGAGCCTATTAAAAAAACAACGCCTGTTGAGGAAACAACGCCCAGACCGTATAGCGCTGATAAGTTTATTGAGGGCAAAGGGAAAGACACTAAAGTAGCCGGAGTGCCTTATAACGTGTGGCAAGGTCTTAAGCCTGAGTCTAAACAGTTCTATTATAAGGATTATGAGAACCGTTTAAAGGAAGAAAAAGCAAAAGCTGATGAATTGTCGGCTACAGACGAAAGGGACCGGTTAATTAAAGAGGGGAATCAAAAAGAGATTGAAAAATTCAAGGAAAGTCCTCTTCTTAGCGCATTAGGATTCGCTTTTACCAATAATCAAAATCCGGAAGTGCAAACTTCCCAAATGGTTATTGATAAATCTAAAGATGTTCAAAAACAGATCAAAGCTGATAGGGAAAAGACCGGGGGTTTTGGCGATGTGGTAAGAGGGTTCAAGGATAATGCAAGCGCTATTGCATCTTTCGGGATAGGGGAAATGGAAAGTAATCTAACTTTGCTGAATGCTGCAAAGAAATACGAAAAAGGAGAACCTCTTTCTAAACCAGAGAAGAAATTGCTTGATGTCGCTGCGTTGGAGGCTTCGGTTAATCAATCTACTGATCCTGGCACAGGTTATCGTATAGGGTATGGAGCTGCTGAAAGTTTAGGCTATATGAAAGACTTTGCGATAACTCCAGGAATGGGCATATTTGGGAGAGCTGCCGTTAGGAGATTTGGAACGATAGCTGCTGAAAAGACTATTGCGCAAATAGCAAAAAATGCAGCTCTTAGAGTAGGTGGTGATGTAATAGGTGCTATGGGAATGGCTTCTACTGTTCACGCTCCTAGGGTATTTGGAGATGCTTATAATAGAAACTTAGGGGATATTACGCCTGACGAAAATGGATATGTAGGTCGAAGCGAGGGAGACGCACCATTAAAAGCTCTTGCAAAAGCTTTTGGTTCTACTGTTGTTGAGGATTACTCCGAGATGGTAGGTAGCTACTTTAAAGCTGTCACTAAACCGCTAGGGAAAGCAGCCGGAAAAGTGGCCGATAAGATAGGACTTGAAAAGGTTCACAAGTTAATTGCTGATGTGCCGGCAAGCGAGTGGGCTAAAACTGTTACCGATATACAGAATAGAGGTCAATTTAGCGGTGTACTGGAAGAGTATGGAGAGGAGCTAGTAGGAACGGCTCTTAACGCTGCCATTGTAGGAGATAGTAAATTTAGTGATCTGGTTGATCCTAAACAGCAAGCGGAAACATTTATGTCTGTAGGCCTCATATCAGGCCTTATCGGTGGCGTTAAGTTATCCGGTTATCGTGGTCCTAAAAGAGAAGCACAGAAAAGACTTAATTCATCTATAAACGAGATAGAATCCGCACTTGGTGAGGTTAAGGCAACCGAAATTATATCTAAACTGCAAAATGCAGATGATACTCAGAAGTCCGTTATTATAGACTCTTTAGATGAAGAAGTAAAACCTCTTGTTAAGGAGTATGTAGCTAGGGAATCTTACCTGCATGGTCTTGAACTCGCAAAAATTAAAAGACGTGCAGAGGGCGAAGTACCTGCAGAACAATTAGAGCTTGAAGATTCTTATGAAGAAGGTCTTAGCTCCGAGCCTGATAATAGTTTCAAGGTTAAGCTGGATGAATCCAAATCAGGTGTCGAGAAGATGGCTGAACGTTTCAATGTTGATCCTGAAACTTTATTTACCGGTCTTGATAGTGGTGATCCTCTGTCTTTGATAGGAGTTGCTTATGAGAATAGTAAGGAAGATGGAGATGCTCTTCTTAATTATTACAATGCTAAAGCTGCTTATGATGGGCTGATTGATGGAGTAAGAGACAACATAGACTCACAGATTGAAAGTCAGAAGAAAGAGATTAAGCGCAGAACCGCAGAGGACGGTAATATATATGATGTTACTCTAAAGACTAGCAATGATGTACATTACAACATCGTAAAGGGCATGCCGGCATTCAATGAAGACGGTACTGTGGATTACGCTAATAGTCCTGATTACGTTTTTTTGCGTGACGATAAAGGCGAGGTAAGGATGGAACCGAAAGATAATCTGTTTAAACTCACTTCAAAACAAGATTCAAACTCTGTATTATCGGAATTGGAAGAGCGCATTCGTATGAGCGAGGCTCAAAAGGCTGCCGATAAGATAGATGGAGTACGTGATTTTCAGATAGGTGAGGCAATTTCAGTTCCTACACCTGATGGACCGGTGAACGCAGTAGTTAATAATGTGTCTGAGGATGGTGTGGAGATTCAGACTGAATCACCAATAGATGGTAAATCTGTCATGATCATGCCTAAAAGAGAATTGTCTGATAGGCTGCAACAGGAATTCCCAAAAACAGAAGAAAATACAGAGATAAAAGAGCCTGAAAAAGTAGAGCCTACTACAGAAGAAAGTAGCAATCTGTCAGAAGAAACGCCTGTGATTGATAGCAGGCCGGAAGAAGAGATAAAGCAAAGTGTCACCTACCCTCGTGACAAAGGCGGGTTTATAGATTATTCTAATATTGAAGATTCTACTGTATACGCAAACGCGTTAAAGGAGGAATTTGGTACTGATGCATTGGATGTTGTTAATGAAAATATAAGCGACATTCAGAAGAAAATCAAGAAAGCAGAAAACCGTCCGTCTGCAATAGAGAGAGTGCGTGCAAAGAAAGCCTTGCAGCTTGAACTTGATAAAATGAATCAGGTTAAGAAAATACTTAATCCTATTACCGAGGATGTAAAGACAGATAGGGATTATATTGATTGGGTATTGGATAACTCTGATGACATTAATGAGGTCAAAGCGGCTTATGATGCATCTAAAGAATTCAATGAGGAGCTGCAACCGTGGCAAAAAGAGTTATTGGGAAGAAAGATTTCTCCTAATTCGTTCAAACGTTTTGGTGATAGGAATAAAATTTCAGGTACATTTGCAAAGGGATGGCTTAAAAAGGACGGAGAAGATATAGATGTTCTTGCACAAGAGTTGAGCGGTTTTGGGCGTGAAGTGAGCGAAGGTGATATTATAGACTTCATGCTCTCCAACCCCACAAACAGAGTGAGAACTACTAATGACATTCAACTTGAGCTAAATAAGAAATTTAGCGAGCTTGCCACAAAGGAGATGGGATTTCCTGTCGGAGGTCCTGAATCAAGTACTGGGAAATTATATTTGATGAATAAGGATAAGGAGAATAAAATCAGTCTTATGCCTGCCATCAAAGAGGATATATCATCTCAGGAACAAAGCTATCTTGACGGAATACCCGAAGAGGAGCTATCTAAACTAGCAAAGGCACGCGATGAAGAAATGTTTAACCGCTACTCCGAAGTACTTGATAATGGAATGACTATCGAGGAAATGGAAGAGCTAGAAAGTGAATTATATGGAAATCGAGGAAGTGAAACTGAAATTGTGGCTCCGACAGCTCAAGAAGAAGCTACAGGAGGCGGAGGAGAAGAATTACGATCAAGTGTACAAGGACTCTCTGATTCAAATGATTCAGGAGCAAGAGGAGAAAATACAGAACCTGCACAAGTAGGTCCTAGTTTTGTCGCCCCTGAATTTAAAGATGGTGATCTATTTGATTATGCCGAAAAGGTTGTTAAGTCAAAAGAGATACAAGATGCGGAAAAAGAGGTAAACTCATCTCCGACCGAAGCGCAAAAACAAGCAGGCAACTATAAAAAAGGACATGTTAAGATAGGTCCTTATAATGTAACAATAGAAAACCCGAAAGGAAGCGTTCGTTCAGGAGTTGATGCTAATGGGAAAGAGTGGTCCATCACTATGAATAATACCTATGGGTATTTCAAAGGAACCAAAGGTAAGGATGGAGACCAGATAGATGTGTTTATTGGGGATAACCCATCTCCTAAGACTGTCTATGTTGTTGATCAGGTTAATAACGATGGATCGTTTGATGAACATAAGGTTCTTTGGGGATTTGATAGCGAACAATCAGCAAAGGATGCTTATCTGTCTAACTACGAGGATGGATGGCAAGGATTGGGTAATATAACCGGTGTTCCGGTTGAGGACTTCAATAAATGGGTTGAAAGTTCTAAGCGAAAAACAAAACCCTTCTCCGAATATAAGAGTATTCCCAAGAAAGTCAATAAAGTATCGTTTGGTTTAAATGCGGATAAGTATCTTCATAATCAAACAAACGATAAAGACGTTAGAGTTTTTGATGCTGAAATAGAAGATAATGGTAATGGAACATTTACAATATCTTCCTTGAACAGGATAAAGAGCTTAGACGGTGTTGATGATGTTGTGGATGTTAAAGGTAAAATCCCTTTGGCTGACGCTAAAAATTACAAGGTTATTGAGAAAGGGAGAATAAAGCTTAACGATAATGGTATCTATGAGGTTGTAAGCCCTTTGAAGATAGAGCTTGTTAGTGATTCTGATGTTAGATTCAGGGACGGAAAATTTGAGCGTGAAATTAATCAAGATGAAATATATGACTACATTTCTGAAAACACAGATAATACATCTGAACCGTCTCGTATTCTTGACGAGTTAAAAGATTATTACGGTGGTGAAATTGTGGCCGCTTCGTCTGGCGCAAAACATGCACTAGAAAACGGTATGATACCTTTTGCGGGTTCTAAATATTCAGGAGCCAATGAAGAATATCACCATTTCAGGTTAGAGAATGGAGACATTGTATCTGTACCGTTTAAAGATATAAGATTTAGGGAAGATTCAAGTCCTGCCGTTTCTCCTCAGGAAGAAATAAGGAATACGCTTCAATCTTTATCTGAAAAGATGGGAGTTCCCGTTAAAATGATTAATTCAGAAGAAGTTTCCAACGATAATAAGTCGATGGAAAAACGAATGAAGAATTCAAAAGGATGGTATGATGTGTCATCCGGGGATGTTGTTATAATCACGTCAAACGCAACAAGTGTAAATGATGCTAAACGCACATTCTTGCATGAAGTGGTAGGGCACAAGGGGCTTAGGTCTTTAATGGGAGAAGAGTTTGATTCTTTCCTTGATAAGGTTAAAAAGCAACTTCCTGCCGATGTCAGCAAGGATATGAAAGATAATACAGATGTAGAGGAGTACTTAGCAAGGATAGCTGAAATGGACGAAACTCCATCGTTCTTTGGTAAGATAAAAGCAGTTGTTAGAGAGTTCCTGCGTAAATACATGGATGTCGAATTAAGCGATAACGATGTTAAGTACATATTGTGGACTAGCAAGAATAATCTGGAGAAGAACTCTGTATTCAGGAATGCCGCAAATGAGTCAATGAAAGACAAAATGTTCCGTGATGAAAACAGCGTGGAAGCAATCATTAGAAACGCAAAGCAGGATGGAACGTATATGAAAGCTCCCAACGGTGAACCTACTAAGCTAACCGAAAAACAATGGGCGCAAGTGCGTACTCAGGAGTTTAAGGATTGGTTTGGCGATTGGCAAAATAATCCAGAGGAGGCTTCTAAAGTTGTGGATGAAAATGGCGAGCCTTTGGTTGTGTATCATGGAACTAGCAAACCATTGTTTTATTCATTTGATCCATTAAAAAGCAATCCTGTATTAAGCGGTGGAATGTATTTTTCAAATTCAAAAGATTTATCACAAAAGTTTTCAGGCTCAAAAGGAAATTTATATTCTGTTTTTTTGAGTATAAAAAATCCAGAGAGAAATGGATTTGACGGATCCGGTTCGGATATGTCGCCATCAGAGTATAGAGATGGAGGAATTTTCGTTAAAAGAAAATCTGATAAATATGCAGTTAAAGGAACGAGAGAATATATAGTTTTCAATCCCAATCAAATAAAGTCAGCTACTGACAACGTAGGTAGTTTTGATCCTAACAATCCTGATATAAGGTTTAGGGATGGTGAGAATTATGACGATAAGTTCAAAGGTTCTCTATACAAGTTTCAGGAGTCCTATCAAGACAGCATGTTGGGTCTTAAGAAACTGCAAGAGTCAATAGAGAAAGAGACGGGTAAGATAGAGGACTTCGAGAACGCGTATATTCATGAAAATCAATTATCATCTAAAAATTCCTACGAAGCAGAGTTTTATCACACTAACTTCTTTACTCCGATAGTCAAGGAGATGTCTAAGATATTAAAGGTTAAATCACGTGAAGAATTCAACCAATATCTCATATCTAAGCATGGATTGGAGAGAAATGTTGTATTCGCTCAAAGAGATGCCAGGAATGAAGCAAAAGAAGATACCAAAATAGAAAGGTCTAACCTAGAGTTTGCATTATACAAAAACTTGATTGATAAGCAAGCGTATGATTCTAAGATGTTAGAGATAGACAAAAAAGAGGATAAGGCTTATAGGAAATACTTAGGCGATAAGATGGGTCAAGACTATTCTGGACTATCTTCTATCTATCAAGAAGACTTTGAAAATAAAGCTAAAGAGTATGTAGAATTATTTGAAGCTGATGTTAACACGTCTAGTTTATGGGATAATATTAATAACGCAACAAAAGAGACTCTTCGGAAAACATACACATCCGGCTTAATGGGTAAAGAGAATTACGACAACATTAATGATATGTTCTCGTATTATGTACCTCTTAGGGGGTGGAAAGAGGATACGTCAGCAGATGTGTATAACTACATAGAACTTGATAGACCGGTATTTAACGCTCCCGTTGTGACAGCTAAAGGGCGTTTATCGGTATCCGATGATCCAATAGCAACTATAGCCAATATGGCTGAAAGTGCTATATTGCAAGGGAATAGAAATCTCATGAAACAGAAGTTCCTTAACATGGCATTGAATCATAAAACGCCATTGTTAACCGTTAAGGAAATGTGGTATGTGAATAACGGTACGGACAAAGCTCCTGACTGGGTAGAGTCTCTTCCTGATATTCCGGAAGGAGCCACCGCAGAAGAAGTCAGTGAGGCTGTGGAAGCTCACTACAATCTAATGCGCGATCTCCAAAAAGAAGGGCGTGCGAAGAAAGACAAGAAAGGTCTTAATATCTCTTATAGAGCAAATGACAGGGAAAAGCGTCAGCACGCTGTAGTTGTTAAGAGAAACGGAAAAGAGCAGGTTGTTTTCGTAAATGGCAATCCTAGAGCTGCTCAGGCTGTTAACGGGCTTACAAATCCTGATGCGGTAAGTCACAAACTGATAGAGTGGATAGGATGGGCTAACAGGCAGTTGGCGGCCAACTTTACGACTAGGAACCCAGCCTTTGTTTTGAGTAACCTATCACGAGATTTGATATTCTCTTCATCTGCTGTTTTAATCAAGGAAGATGGGAAATATTCTAAGAGATTCACTTCTAATCTCCCTAAAACAACGGCTAATATAGCCGGTTTAATGAAGAGGAGGTATAAAGGTGAGCTCAGAGATTTTGGAATGGATAAATATTTCAAGGAGTTCTTGGAAAACGGAGGAGAAACAGGTTATTCAATGCTTACATCAGTCGATGAATATAAGAAGCTAATAGAGAAAGACCTTTTGAAATTGGATGGGAAAGTAGATATTGGTAGAATCATAGGATTGAAGCCCGGAAAGGTGACAACTCCTACTACGTTAGGTATTGTTCCGGCACTTAAAAGTTTGGCTAGTTTTATTGAATTTAGTAATAAGTGCGCAGAGGATATATCTAGGTTTAACACCTACCTAACATCTCGTCAGATGGGAAGAACTGTCGTTCAGTCTATTAATGATGCAAAAGAGGTCACTGTTAACTTCAATAAAAAGGGAGCAGGTGGATGGGGCGCTACCACGGCTAAATCTTTATACTTATTCCTTAATGCGGCTGTTCAGTCTCTTACTAATTTTTACAGATTAGGAAAGAATAATCCAATTAAGTTTAGCGGTGTAGTTGGTGGTTTTGTATCTGCAGGAATCTTAATACCTATGTTCAATCAGATGTTGATGAATATGTTTGGAGGTGATGATGATTCTTATGATAATCTTCCTGAATGGGTTAGAAAGAACAATTTCTGTCTATGGTTGGGAGGAGATAGCTTCCTTACGATACCACTCCCGATAGAGTTAAGAGCATTCTACGGCATGGGTGAGATGTTCACTCAATGGTCCGGTGGAAAGATGAAAGGTGAAAATGTTGGATTAAAGATGATCGGACAGATAACGGAGTTGTTGCCACTTGATCCAATGGGAACCGGCGCTGCCGTACCTGATGCTGTTAAACCTATATGGCAATCATATACGAATGAGGACTTTTTTGGTAAACCAATTTATAAGAAAACTCCTTTCAACGAAGATATGCCAGAATACACCAAAGCGTTTAAGGGCACCAATAAGCAACTTGTGGAATCGGCTGAATTTCTGAATGAGATTACAGGAGGAGACAAATATACCAAAGGTTCTATTGACCTGAATCCGTCAATAGCGGAGCATTTGGTAGAGGGCTATCTGGGTGGTATGGGAAAGACTCTTAATCAGACATGGAAAACAATCTCTATGATTTGGGATGAAGATCAGCGTGTTATGAGGAACGTTCCCGTTGCCAATAGGTTCTTGTCAGAGACGGACGAAAAGAACGCATTTTCTAGGGTTGGCAAGGCTTATAATAATTACCGAAAAGAGTATGATCTGACCAATCAAAGGCTCAAAGGGTATGAAAAGGAAGCAGACAAAGGAGTGTTTGAGTTTGCCGAGAAAGCAAACAGTCTCTATAATTCACCCGAATACAAGCGTTATGAGGTATTTAAAGAGTATCAGAAAGAGATTGATTATCTATATGACGAATTAAAAACCGCAGACGGTGCAGAAAAAGCGTCTTTAAATAACACTCTCAACCTTACCAAGACTCAACTGGTTGAAGCTTTAGACGCGATAGAGTAATATATACAAAGGGTAATAGAAAAAGCTAAGTAATTTTACATTATGAGAAAACTTATCCGAAAAAGTAAAATATCCAATCTGGATTCCGTAAGAAATCAGAAGGAGTACACAGAAGAGCGAATGTTTGATGTTCTTCTCCAAGCCCAATATGCGTGGTCTAACATGGATCAATTCAGAAAAGATAGAGAGCGGTCCAAAAAGTTCTGCTATGGAGATCAGTGGTCTGACCTTGTAAGGTATGGAGATAAAACAGTTAAAGAGGAGGATTACATCATATCAGAGGGTGGAATACCTTTAAAAAACAACTTGATAAGGAGGCTTGTAAGGACTGTGATGGGAACTTATCGCTCACAGTCCAAAGAGCCTACCTGTGTAGCCAGAGACAGAGATGAACAGTCTCTTGGAGAAACGATGTCGGTAGCATTACAGTGTAATTATCAGGTTAACCGCATGAATGAGGTTAATGGGCGAACGTTTGAAGAGTTCTTAATATCAGGGGCTGCCGTACAGAAAGAAAGCTATGGATGGAGAAACGATAAGATGGATACATGGACAGATATGGTATCTCTCAATAATTTCTTTGTGGATAGCAACATGCGAGATATCCGTCATTGGGATTGTTCTCTTATAGGAGAGATACACGATCTTACATTTGAAGAACTATGTTCTAAGTTTGCTCATTCCCCGTCTGATGTTAGTAGGTTGAGACAAATCTATTCAAGTGCTTCTCACAGAGAGTATATGTCAGGGTACCTAAGTAAGTTTGGATATTCAGACCTAAAGAACATAGACTTCTTCTCACCTTATAACACAAATATGTGTAGGGTTATCGAGGTGTGGAGAATAGAACAAAAACCTAGGTTCAGGTGCCATGACTACTTGAACGGAGACTTTTATAAAGATGAGGTAGAAAACGAAGAGAATATAATAATAGAGAATAATTCTCGTATCCAGCAAGGTTTAGAGGTTGGAATGGAAAGGGATGATATACCACTTATCGAGTATGAATGGTTTATGGATTCCTATTGGTACTATAGGTTCCTCACCCCCCTTGGAGATGTGTTGTCAGAGGGTGAAACTCCTTTTAAGCATAAATCTCACCCGTATACGATTAAACTATATCCTTTCTTAGATGGGGAGATTCACTCGTTTGTAGCTGATGCTATTGACCAGCAAAAGTACGTGAATAGACTTATCATGATGAATGATTGGATTATCAGGTCTTCCTCTAAGGGCGTATTGTTATTCCCGGAAGAACTTATACCTGACAATCTGTCTATTGAGGATATTGCAGAGGAATGGACCAGATTTAATGGTGTGATAGCTATCAAATCTAAGCCAGGTGTCGAACTGCCTAAGCAAGTAGCCACAAACTCCACCAATATAGGTATTCATGAGATGTTACAACTTCAGATGAATATGATGGAGGATGTTACAGGTGTTACCGGTGCGCTTCAAGGTAAGCCGGGATACTCGGGTATGAGTGCTGCTTTATACTCTCAACAGATGCAGAATGCAAGCTCTTCCCTACTTGATTTACTAGAGACTTTTGATAGCTTCATAGTTGATGCAGCTTATAAAAAGGTAAAGAACATACAACAGTTCTATGATGATAAAAGAGTTATCAATATAGTTGGGAATAAGGCTAGTTCATTAATTGAGTATGATCCTGAAAAAATTTCCGATGTTGAATTTGATTTGAGCGTTATTCAATCAACTTCTACGCCTGTCTATAGACAGATAGCTAATGAATTCTTGATGGAGATATGGAGGCAAGGACAAATATCTATTGAACAACTTCTTCAGCATGGTGATTTCCCATTTGCCGATACGCTACTACAGAGTTTGCAGACACAACGCGAACAACTAGAGAAAGGAGAAACGCCCGATGCGCTACCTCCTATCCCGATGCAATAAAAAAAGGGGAGCTTAACGCTTCCCTTTTGATTTATACTCAAGCCACATGAGTTTCTTTCTTTTTATAACATGATCGTCAACGGGAATATTATCCCTTGTCGGTGTCATGTAGAAGCACTCCCTGATGATGTCAAACATGCGCACTTCTTTATTGATTTGTCCTCTTCGTTTATAACCTCTGAAACTTTTTCGGTTGATTATAATCAACTTGTCTTTTTCGTCAGGTACCACAAAAAAACGCTCTTTGTACTTTTCATGAAGTTCATCTGCTTTTCGTTTCGCGTACCATAACTGCAATTCTGCAATTTTCATTCTAATGTATTTCATACTCAAATTGTTGCCGCACTTGCCGGCCGGCTTGCGCGTGGTTTATTAATCTTTTCTATTCTCTTCGGAAGCTCCATTTCGCAATAAACGATAAACAGTCCGATAGCTCTTGTCATCAATCTATCATCATGTTCTCCTGGTATTGCTCCAAAGGACCCGTTTTGTTTCTTCTCGTAAACTACAAATTCGTCTATCGCCTCGCTGCTACGCTCTACCCATGCCTGTAGCCTTACCATCTTAATTAAATGGTCTATAATCATAGGTTTGGTGGCTGTATTGGTATGGAATCCATACTTTCTAGGCACACCGGCTATTATATCTTCTTCGGACTGTTTCCTAGCGTATAGGTTCTCATACACATTCCCTATTTGGTTAAGTATAAATTCGGTATGATTTCCGTCTGTATCGCGTTCTTTGTCTTTTGTTTCTAGTGTGTTGGATTCAATGACTAAGAGCGCATTGTGGTATAAGGTTGCTATCTGGGCAGCTTTCCACGCTAATAAGTCGTGATCTATATGGCCATGCCATTCAGCTACCACTTCGGGTTTATCACCTTCCATCATCCAGTACCTGTCTATTACTAGTATATCTGAAAAGTCAGCTCCCTTTGACCGTCCTCCCACGTCTACAATGACAGCGTATCTGTTTTTAATATCCTCTTCCGGAAGAGCGTATACAGATAAACATCCTTGCGTATCTTGAGTGAATCTTACGTTTTTAAGGGCATCTCTTCCTTCGAATCCGTCTGCAATAACATCTCCTATGTATTGAGGTTTCCTAGTTGACTTTCTAAGTTCCTCAAGCTTAACTCTGTCAAATACCATTTTACCTGAGTGCTTGAACGCCTCTATATCGTCACTAGGGAACTCGGCAGCCATATCGGCATGGGAGTTATACCCTTTTCTCTTAACGATATACCAGTTAATAGCCTCAAGTGTAGCTCCTAAATTCCATAGGTACCAATAATATGTTCCCGGCTCACTCCTATCTGTTGAGTAGGTGCTGTTCCTATTGTCTATAATCCAATCAGCAAAAGCTTCTTTTTCTTCTTTCGTCTTGAAAGGTTTAGAGTACATCGGAATTTCATACCACGCAACAAATACGGGCTCTCTTTCTGATTCTCCATTTTTAGCAGCCAACCATTCTTTATGGAAAAAGTTACCCGTTCCATTGGGTGTTGACTCTATTGCATCAAGTGTCAATTCTTCAAGTAAGATAGATGATGATATGGACCGTATAATATCTTCCGGTGTCTTCCCGTCTGTTGCTTTCCAGAATGCCACTTCCGACATGTGAGATTCAGATATATCACCTCCTCGGATAGAGTCAGGACGCTCGGCCGTTCCGATACATATAACAGTGTCTCTTATTATCTTTCCCTTTTGGGTGACAATGGTATCGTTATGAGAACCTTCGTATGGTTTTAGTTCTAGTGGACTGTTATCCGTACCATTAAGTAAGAATGGAGGGTAATCCCTAAGCATCTTAGTGTACATCGCTCTGATCTTACGTGATGTGCCTGAATCTTGAGCGATAATAGCCGAGTAGAATCCTTCTTTATGCACCAATTGAATCCATGCTATGTATAACTGAATGAGAGTTGATCCTCCCCACTGTCTGGCCTTAAGGAGTATAATTCTTATAGGCTTACCATCTAGCCTCATTCCTTCTAATATATTGAGAAGCTTTATCTGTGGTTTGTTTAGTTTGAATGGAATGTTCTTACCTCCTTTTTTATTTTTTATCTTTGCTGCAAAAAAAGCCCAAAAGCAAAAATCATGTTTTACCCTTGCTTTTATGATGCCTTTTTCTACTTCAAGTTTATTGTCTTCATCGTAATACCCAAATTCGCTGATGATGAAATCCTTTATTGTTTTGTGTTTGATTAGTTTTTTGATTAAAGGTACATTCTTCATCTGTACCGGTATATACTGCTTGGGAATATAAAAATCAGGAATGTAGAGGGTGAATCTATCTAGGATAGCACCTTCTCCGGTAAGGGGATCAAATGGAGCGTTAATCTCTTTGTTCCTGTTATCGTTTTCCTTTAATATACTCTCTCTTTTCATTGTATGATTTATATTCTCTTTCTATGGCTGAATATATTAGCCCGAAAATGAATGATATGATGTGAATCTTATAATTAACTCCGGGCATAAAGCACGAAAACAAAGTAAATGCAGCTCCTATTAAAAACGGTCTCCATGCTCCGAACACATTCATCCCAAGCATGATATATACAATACCAGAAGCTCCTACTGTTGGATTGTCTGATTGGGATAATAACGAAGCTATCACTCCTAATACGTAAACGTGTACTAGATTAGTACGCTCTTTTGTGCAGAGAAATATAGCGTACATGTTAATCAAAAGATGAATAAGTGAAGCATGCATGAACATGTAGTATAAATGCATGTAAGGTGAAATACTAAATGGGATGAAATACCCTACCAATAGTGTCGAAGCTGCTTTAATTTTTTTTCTAACCATCTTTTTTTCGCATAATGGATAATAACTTTTGCCGATTCTGTTGTGAGATAAAATTCGGGTGCTCCTGATTCAAGAACATCTCCAATTTCTACGGGTCCAAGTTTTTCCAGTTCTACCACTCGTCTGTATATCTCCTCAAACATCTTCCTTTTGTTCGGTTTCATATCTAAAAGATCGTAACCATGTTTCATTTTGGCTATTACTGTTTTTGCTCTAGTCTCAGAAACCCAGAAACGCGAACAGGGAAGTTTAACCGCACGTGCTAAAACATCGCACATGTTAAAGGGAGGTCTTATATCTGAAAGCACAGTATTATATGCTTTGATTAGCTCGGTATCCCTTTGATAACGGTATTCAAATTCAGTATTTCTGTATCCCATGCTAACAAATTTACTTATAACAGTTAATACATACAAACATGAATCGAAAGAAGAACTTTACATTTGTTCGTATCATAAATGAAAAGTAATATCAAATAAATAAAATGTATGGAAAAGGCTGATAATCAAGTAGTTAAGACGAAAAGAGACTTGCTTCTCGAAAGGCTTAGGACTAAGTATCCTGAGGATAATTTTGATGAAGAAGATGCTTTGTATGGAAAAATTTACGATGATTACGACAATTACGACAATAAAATGTCTGAATACAAAAAGAATGAAGAGGGATTATCTAAGATGTTTTCCTCTGATCCTCGTTCGGCCGCTTTCTTAATGGCGTGGAAAGCCGGTGAAAATCCTGTCGTTCAACTCGTGAAAATGTTCGGTCCAGATTTCATGGATGCAATGAATGATCCTGAAAACATGGAAAAGGTGGCAGAGGCTCGTTCGGAGTATCTTGAAAAACAGGCTAACAACGAAAAACTGCAAGCGGAGGCAGAAAAGAATCTAGCTGATTCACTTGAAGAACTTGATAAACTGCAAGAAGAAAAAGGTCTTAGTGACGATCAGGTTCAGCAAGCATTTGAATTTATTGCCGGTATCATAGATAATGGTATCGTGAATAGGATTGAACGTTCGACTTGGGAGATGGCGTTTAAAGCTTTGAGTTTTGATCAGGCGGTAGAAGATGCCGCTCTTGAGGCAGAGATTAAAGGAAGAAACGCTAAGATTGAGGAAAAGCTGAAAAAGACTAATCCCGATCTTCCTCCTATGATTGCAGGTAATTCAGGTAAGCCGGCACCCACTCCAAATTTCGGAGCATTAGATAGGGTCTCAAACGCAGATGATATTTGGAATAAGGGATCAGAGAGAAGAATAAAGAGAAAATAATTTTAATTAATGTGTTATGAAGAAAAGTTTATTATTGTTAGTGAATTTATTGCTTGTCGTTTTGGCATTTGCTACAGGAGCGGCAGGTAACGTTTTGATGGCGGAGGGCATTGTTCCCGATGCTGATGTTACGCCACTTCCCGATGGAGGTGTGACCGTTAAGTCAGGATTAACCGAGGCGATAGGCAGGTCGGCTGTAGATGGGTTATATTTATCGGAAATAGATCAGCGTATCACCAAGATTCGTCCTATGTCTACTCCGGTTGACCAGATTTCAAGGTACGCTAAAGCTATGGAATCGAAGTCGTTTGAGGTAAAGTATTACACTGTTAGTTCTAAACCCATTAAGACTACTTTAAAGACGGCAATAGCTGCTGCTCAATCATCTGGAACAACTTATGAACTAGGCGTTAACGATGAGAGCATGTTTGACGTTGACGATACTATCCGCGTGGTAGGAGTTAAAGGTAAGGTTGATGGAGGCGCAACAAATGCCGATGAAGATTTGGTTCTTCACGTTGTCGGATTATCAGATACAAGCGGATTACCTACTGTTAGAGCGGTTAATGGATTGACAGCGACTAATGGTGAACCTACTTGGTTACCGGATATTCCGGCGGGTACTGTATTGGTTCGTATGGGTAAAGCGTGCGCTGAGATTGATGCTCAAGCGGCTGTATTCTCTAATGTTCCTACTCCCGAGACACAGTATTGCCAGAACTTCATGATTCAGGTTGAAGAGTCTACGTTTAATAAGATTGCCGTTAAGGAAGTTAACTGGAGCTTCTCAGACTTGGAAGAAGATGCTATCTACGATATGCGTTTAGTTCAGGAGAACTCGTTCTTATTCGGAGCAAAAGGTAAGATCACCAACCCTAAAAAGTCTAATCAGCCTGTTTACTTCACAGGAGGTATCTGGTGGATGGCAGGTAAGGATATTACCGCAGGTACGTACGATGCAACAAGTGGAGCTACTACTATGACCGATGATCAATTGGTAGATATTGCTAAGGACTTATTTGTTGGTAGCGGTGTAGGCAATAAGAGAAAAGTGGGATTGTTCGGTTCTGACTTGATGGCCGTATTCTCTAAAATTAAGTCTGAAAGATTCAAACTAAAAGAATCTGTAGAGGTTTGGAACCTGAAATTCAAATCATTTGATACCGATTTCGGTGAAGTACTTGTTATGCACCATGAACTGTTTGACCAGAATGGAATGTCTGATCAGGGTTTAATTATGGATCCTAGCTTCTTGACTAAGAGAACATTTATCTCATGGACCAGATCAGTTCTTGAATTGAAGAAAGCGGGTGTTAGAAACACTGATGCCGTTGTTCTGCAGGAGGTTGCATGTTTGTATCTCCGTTATCCTAAGGCTCACGCACGTATTAAGTTGGCGTCTGCATAATTCACTCATAAGTTTAACTGTAAAGCCCTCCCCTGGTTACAAGAGGGAGGGCTTTTAATTTAAAAAGCCATGAAATTTATATCTAAAAAAAATATATCGTTCCATTTAATGATTAATGGGAAGTGCTTACATGTTCAATTCATCCCCTTAACACGAGGAGGTTCTTACTATGAGACTAACAATCCTAATGTTATTGATGCACTGAAAGCCCGCTCTGTTTATGGTATTGATTACACAGTAGAGGAATCGGTTGTAAAGGAAGTGAAAACAGAAACACATCCTACTCTTGAAGATGTGAAGTTCAGCAACCTTGCTGATGCTGCCTTATTCGCAAAAGAGAAAGGGCTTGAAGTGAAGAAGTCAAAAGCTTCTATCACCGAGGCGTTAAAAGGAATTGGTTTTAATTTAATCATAGAGTAATGGATTACAGTGTACAAGATATAATAACTGCCGTGAGAGTGTGTTTGGACGAAGATAGCCAAAACTTGATTATAGATGACGGGGCTTTATCTCTTGACACTATAATCACGCAAAAGATACCTGACGGAGTGCGCACTGTCACGGAGGCGGCTCCGTCTAGCATGGTTGACGGAGATAAATCATTTGCTTCACAGTTGGTGTGGGAAAGCGGACAGACGGGTGTCGGGATGGCTTATACAGAATTGCCGTCTGATTTTATGCGGTTGGCTATCTTTCAGATGTCTGATTGGAAACGACCTGTGTTAGAGCCTATCGAAGATACAGATTCAAAGTACTTCCTGCAAAAATCTAAGTTCCCCGGAATCAGAGGAAACATTGATAAGCCCGTTTGTGCTATTACAACCTCGTCTACAGGGAAAAGGATGGAGTTCTATTCGTCAGTTGAGGGATCGACAGTTATTGTTAAGGTAGCAAGGTACGTATCTTATCCAAAGATAGTGGATAATAGCGTATTTATAGGGGATAAATTATACACTCCATCAATCTATTATATTGCCGGATTGGTATTGAACACATTCAAAGATGCTCATTCAGACCGGTTGTTTCAAATCGCTAAAAGCTATATAAATGGCTGATCTACATAACCTAGGTTCATATAATACACTCGAGGAAGTATGGAAGCTCCTCCCGTACGGTGGTTGCCCCGGTGATTACGTTTATATAGCTGGGGAACAGATATATTGGAATGAGTATAGGAATGTATGGGGCAATCCCGATGCTGCGGTATCTACCGATCCGACACAAACAATAAACGGAGATTTAACCGTAACTAAAGACTTAACTGTAGGAGAGCATACATTAGGGAATACGGCTAAGTACAATTCTTTAGAGGTTGATAACATCGTAATAAATAGTGATCCGTTTGCTGCTAAAGATCACGATCACGATTTAACGTATTCTAAGATTGGGCATGTGCATAATTATGCTCCTAAGTCACATAGGCATAATGTAGATGATATTGATGGACTTGGAGAAGTTCAAGGAGGTGGAAACGTAGACATAGTTACTGACTATGATACAGATGTTCCATCAAACTCTAATATCCCGTCTATGCTTAGATTGTTAAAGGAGTTATCGGAAAATAATGAAGCTATTGCTGAAATGTTTCTCCGTAAAGACCAACCAGACACGGCCGCTAAGGTTATTACTTTCATTGAAGGTCTGATTTCAAAAGGACTCATTGAGGCAAAAGGAGGTATTAGGTTACCTTCCGGAGCGGCTTTATACTCTGCATATTTAGATGGTACTTTAGCCTTTGCGATGGATGAAAACGGCTTTGTAATCTACGAAAAAGGTACTGCAAACAAATGGAGTGTCATAACTAGCGCGGGTGCGGAATTTCAGAATTTAGTTATTAAGTTCCTCGCTCAAATTACAGATTTAGAGGTATCGAATAAGGCTACTACGCTTGATTTAGTAGTGCAAGCACTTGCAAAGACTTATAACCTGACTGTAGATAATACGGCCGATATTATGCATGGGATCATTCGGGAGTATTTAACTTCCGAATCCTTTGTTTCCGGCTTTTTAGGCAGTGGTTTTAAAATATGGAAGGATGCAAACGGAGATTGGTGCGGTGAGTTTGATAAACTGACGGTTCGTAAGATATTTACCGTATTTGAACTTGTGGTTCAAAAGGTGATTCATCAGGGCGGTCAGGTAATTCGTTCGGCTGCCGGTGGTAAACTAGTCAAGGTTACCGATGGTGGTACTTATTGGAAATGCGAGCATGATTCTACCGATGATTTTCTTCTTGATGATCAAGTATTATGCCAGACCTTTACGGGTACCAGCATTAAACGTTATTGGCGCAAGGTTACTTCTGCCGGAGCGGGGTATTTCAATCTGAGTAAAACAGATTGTGAGGCCGGAAGCGCAAACCCCGAAGTTGGTGACAATGTGGCCGTATTGGGTAATCGTACCAACACAGACCGTCAAAGCGCACAGATTGATTGTGCTGTAGGTGTTGATGCTCCTTACAGGGATGATTATGCAGGGATTAACTCTTACTCTTTGGCTGGTAAACTTATTAATCGTACAGGTAACTTGTCGGGTATAACTGATCCTGATTTTGGCGTACTGTCCGGGAGCGGCTTAATTGGTATGAACGCTTACCTGAAGGGAGTGTTTCGTCTCAAATCTTCCGGCAAATTAGTTGAAGATGCTATATCGGATGCTCAATCTGAATCGAATGCTTATACCGATGGTAAGATTACCACGGTCGAGACAAACTTTGAGATTCGCGAGGGGCAAATAAGCAGCAAGGTTACACAGGCGACCACGGCAGCTACCCAAGCATCCGGCTATGCAACGTCTGCCTCGGGTTCTGCATCTACAGCCACAACCAAAGCAACCGCAGCTTCAAACTCTGCTACTGCTGCAGCGGGCAGTGCTACAACAGCCGGACAAAAGGCTGCCGATGCTGCCGGCAGTGCTACAGCCGCACAAGATGCAGCGGATGATGCAGCTACGATCTTATCGCAGGTTACGACTAAAGAGAGTAGTATTAATCAGACAGCCAGCAACATTACTTTGCAGGTGAGCGAAGTAACAACTAAGGTCGCAACGGCCACAAATGCAGCGAACACGGCTACCACTAAGGCGGGCGAGGCTTCCACCTCAGCTACAAATGCGGCTAATAGTGCTAATCAGGCATCTAATATATTAACT
>Ga0194137_10000519_pt1 | contig 25673 bp, 30 predicted proteins | sample TARM_MetaG_T3_14_FD_134025 | JGI IMG/M metagenome (GOLD analysis project Ga0194137, IMG submission 134025) | Freshwater microbial communities from Pennsylvania, USA, analyzing microbe dynamics in response to fracking - TARM_MetaG_T3_14 (version 2) | ecosystem: Environmental > Aquatic >... | reverse complement strand
CCCGGCGCGCCGGGACCGACCTTGGCCACCACCTCACAGACAGTCTGGTTCCAGTCGCTGATCACGTCGGCCCGCGCCGCACACACCAAGCCGGCGGCCAGGCTGGTCGCCGCCAGCAGCTTGGAAATGACGCGCTACAAGATCGTCGCTGTCCCCCGTCAAAGGCTGACAACAACCATAGGCGGCCGCGAGGCTGGCAACATCGCACGCTTGAAGGGCGTTCGCGCACAGGATTGCGGCCCATCGGAAGGGAGCGGCCAAGGTAAACTAGCGCCCCCTCACCCGCGCCTCGCGCCACGAGGTTTCAAGCGGCGCGGTCTAGCCTCGCGCCGCCTTCGTCTCCGCAGCCTTCCCCCAGGGTGGCTGCTCTCGCAGCCACTGGACACATACCATGTACCGCTGTGCACTCACGCTGGCCCTGGCCGCCAGCTGTCTGGTCGCCCAGGCCCAGACCCACCGCTTCTTCCCCGCCACCGCCTTGCGCGGCGAACTCGTCATCACGCAGTTCCCCGACGCACTGCTGAACGGCAAGCCCGCGCGCCTGGCGCCCGGCAGCCGCATCAAGGGCGACACCAACCTCTGGGTGCCGCCGGCCGGCCTGACGGGCCAGAAGCTCATCGTCCACTACACCGTGGAGTCCGGCGGCCTGATCATGGACGTCTGGGTGCTGAACCCGGCCGAGCTCGCCAACAAAACCTGGCCGACGACGCCGGCCGAGGCCGCGAGCTGGCAGTTCATTCCCGGCAACCAGACCTGGGTGAAGCCATGAGCGATGAGACCTCCAAGAAGGTCTATATCAAGACCTTTGGCTGCCAGATGAACGAGTACGACTCGGACAAGATGGCCGACGTGCTGGGCGCCGCCAAGGGCTACACGCCCACCGACGACCCCGAGCAGGCCGACCTCATCCTGTTCAACACCTGCTCGGTGCGCGAGAAGGCGCAGGAGAAGGTCTTCAGCGATCTGGGCCGCGTCAAGCACCTCAAGGCCAAGGGCGTCATGATCGGCGTCGGCGGTTGCGTGGCCTCGCAGGAGGGTGCGGCCATCATCGAGCGCGCGCCCTATGTGGACGTCGTCTTCGGCCCGCAGACCCTGCACCGCCTACCGCAGATGCTGGAAGCTCGCCGCGAGCAGCGCCGCCCGCAGGTGGACATCTCCTTCCCCGAGATCGAGAAGTTCGACCACCTGCCGCCGGCCAAGGTCGAAGGCGCCTCGGCCTTCGTGTCCATCATGGAAGGCTGCTCCAAATACTGCAGTTACTGCGTGGTGCCCTACACCCGCGGCGAGGAGGTCTCGCGGCCCTTTGACGACGTGCTGACCGAGATCGCCGGCCTGGCCGACCAGGGCGTCATGGAGATCAACCTGCTGGGCCAGAACGTCAATGCCTATCGCGGCAAGATGGGCCAAGGTTTGAATGGCAGCGCCGAATATGCCGACCTGGCCCTGCTACTGGAATACGCCGCCGAGATCCCCGGCATCCAGCGCCTGCGCTTCACCACCAGCCACCCCAACGAGTTCAGCCCTCGCCTCATCGAGGCCTACGGCAAGATCCCGCAGCTGGTGAACCATCTGCACCTGCCGGTGCAGCATGGCAGCGACCGCATCCTGATGGCCATGAAACGCGGCTACACGGCGTTGGAGTTCAAGAGCATCGTGCGCAAGCTGCGCGCCATCCGCCCTGACCTGCGCCTGGCCAGCGACTTCATCGTCGGCTTCCCCGGCGAGACCGACGAGGACCACGCCAAGTTGATGAAGCTGGTGCATGACGTCGGCTTTGACGCCTCCTTCAGCTTCATCTTCAGCCCCCGCCCCGGCACGCCAGCCGCGGCGCTGGAGGACACGACGCCCTACGAGGTCAAGGTCAAGCGCCTGCAGGAGCTGCAGGCCGCCGTCGAGGCGCATGCCATCGAGATCTCGCGAGGCATGGTCGGCAAGGTGGAAAAGGTGCTGGTCACCGGCAATGCCCGCAAGGACGCCTCGGAGCTGATGGGCCGCACCGAGTGCAACCGCATCGTCAACTTTGCGGGTTCGCCGCGTCTGATGAACCAGCTCGTCGACGTGCGCATCACGACGGCCTTCGCGCATTCCCTGCGCGGCGAGGTCGTCACGACTGAGGAGCTGCTCAGCGCCTGAAGCTGAGCAAATACCAGCAAGGCAATGCCACGCCGAGCACCAGCAACGCGTAGCCGGCCATCCTGCCGTCGCGGCCGAACAAGATCAGCGAGATGACCACGGCGGCACTACCGCCAGACGCGCCCCAGGCCCACAGCCTGCGCCAGGACTTCACCTCACGACGCCACAGCCCCTTGATCACCACCGCCAGCAGCGCCGCCAGGCCCCAGGCGGGCGCAAACAGGTTGGCGATATGCCAAAAGGCGTCGAGTGGACTCATTTCGAGAAAGCTTAGGCGGCGGCTGAAAAGGCCGCGAATCCTACAATCCAAGCCATGTCGGTCTTTGCTCTCGGCCTGAATCACAACACCGCCCCGCTCGATCTGCGCGGGCGGTTTGCGTTCACCCTCGAGCAGCTGGCGCCGTCGTTGACCGGCCTGCGCCAGAAACTGTCCGGCACGCCCGAGGCTGCCATCCTGTCCACCTGCAATCGCACCGAGGTCTATGTGGCCGCGCCGTCGGCCCTGGTTCAGCCCGCCATCGCCTGGTTGGCCGACGCCGGTGGCGTGCAGGCCGGTGCGCTGCGCGAACATGCCTATGTGATGCAGGGCAGTGACGCCGCCCGCCACGCGTTCCGTGTCGCGAGCGGGCTGGATTCCATGGTGCTTGGCGAGCCCCAGATCCTCGGCCAGATGAAGCAGGCCGTGAAGGAAGCCGAAGCCGCCGGCGCCCTGGGCACCACGCTGCACCAGCTCTTCCAGCGCAGCTTCTCGGTCGCCAAGGAAGTACGCTCCTCCACCGAGATCGGCGCCCACTCCATCAGCATGGCCGCCGCCGCCGTCCGCCTGGCCGGCCAGCTCTTCGAAGACCTGGCCAAGACCCGCGTCCTCTTCGTCGGCGCTGGCGAGATGATCGAGCTGACCGCGACCCATTTCGCGGCCAGGACGCCGCGCCATATGGCCGTGGCCAACCGGACACTGGAGCGCGGCGAGAAGCTCGCGACCCATTTCGGCGCCGAGGCCATGCGCCTTGCCGACCTGCCCGAGCGTCTGCACGAATTCGACATCGTCGTCTCCTGCACCGCGTCCAGCCTGCCGCTGATCGGCCTGGGTGCCGTCGAGCGGGCGCTCAAGAAACGCAAGCATCGCCCCATGTTCATGGTCGACTTGGCCGTGCCGCGGGACATCGAACCCGAGGTCGCCCAGCTCGGCGACGTCTACCTCTACACCGTCGACGAGCTCGCCGCCCAGGTGCAGACCGCCGGCGAGAAGCGCCAGGCCGCCGTGGCCCAGGCCGAGGCCATCGTCGAGACCGGCGTGCAGAGCTTCATGCACTGGCTGGACCAGCGCCACACCGTGCCGCTGATTCAGGCACTGCATGCACAGGCCGATGATTGGCGGGCCCTGGAGATCGCCCGCGCCCGCAAGCTGCTGGCCAAGGGCGCGGACGTGGACGAGGTGCTGGACGCCCTGTCCAAGGGCCTCACACGTAAGTTACTGCACGGGACGCTGGCCGAGCTGAACAGCAGTGACGGTGAACAGCGCCTGCAACTGGCCCAGACGGTGTCACGCCTCTTCCTGCGCGGCAAGCAGTCTTAGCGGCGCTCACCCGCCGCCGCCCGGCGCCTCGTGCGCGCCGCCCCTGACTGCCCTCCGTGATCCCGCCATGAAAGACTCCCTGCGCCAGCAGTTCGAACGCCTCGGCTTCCGCCTCGCCGAGCTCGACGCCCTCCTCGCCGACGGCAGCATCGCCGCCGATATGAAGCGCTATCGCTCCCTGACGAAAGAGCAGGCCGAGGTGGCCGGCCTGGTCGAGCGCTACCGCCGCTACCAGACCCACGAGAAGGACCTCGCCGCCGCTCGCGAGATGCTGGACGACCCCGAGATGGTCGAGATGGCCCGCGAGGAGATCGCCGCCAACGAGGCCGCCCTCGCCGCGCTGGACCAGGAGCTTCAACTCGCCCTCATCCCCAAGGACCCTGACGACGAGCGCAATGCCTTCCTCGAAATCCGCGCCGGCACGGGCGGTGATGAATCGGCCCTGTTCGCCGGCGACCTGGCGCGCATGTATCTGCGCTTCGCCGAAGCCCAGGGCTGGCGCACCGAGATCCTGTCGGAGAACGTTTCGGACCTGGGCGGCTACAAGGAGCTGGTCGTGCGCGTGGAGGGCGACGGAGTCTACGGTCGCCTCAAGTTCGAAAGCGGCGGCCACCGCGTGCAGCGCGTGCCGGCAACCGAGACCCAGGGCCGCATCCACACCAGCGCCTGCACCGTCGCCGTGATGCCCGAGCCGGACGAGGCCGAAGCCATCACGCTGAACCCGGCCGATTTGCGCATCGACACCTTCCGCGCCAGTGGTGCCGGCGGCCAGCACATCAATAAGACGGACTCCGCCGTGCGCGTCGTCCACCTGCCGACCGGCATCGTGGCCGAATGCCAGGACGGCCGCAGCCAGCACAGCAACAAGGCCAAAGCGCTGCAGGTGCTGCAGGCACGCATCCAGGAGAAGGAGCGCAGCGAACGCGCCGCCAAGGAAGCCGCCACGCGCAAGGGGTTGATCGGCACGGGCGACCGCAGCGACCGCATCCGCACCTACAACTTCCCGCAGGGCCGGCTGACCGACCACCGCATCAACCTGACGCTCTACAAGCTGGCTCAGATCATGGACGGCGACCTCGACGACGTCATCCAGGGCCTGCTGGCCGCCCAGGCCGCCGAACAGTTGGCCGAACTGGAAGCCGGGCGCGCATGACGGTTGATGAAGCGCTGGCCCTGGCCCGCCAACTCGGCATCGATCGCGGCGACGCGCAGACGCTGCTGAGCCACCTGACCGGCCAGAGCCGTACCTGGCTGATCACCCATGGCGACACGCCGGTGCCCGCGGCCGACGCCGCCCTGCGCCGCCTGGCCCACGGCGAGCCCCTGGCCCATCTGACCGGCTGGCAGCCCTTCCACGGCCTGCGGTTGCAGGTCACGCCGGCCACGTTGATCCCGCGCCCCGACACCGAAACCCTGGTCGACTGGGCGCTGGAGCTGCTCGCCGCCCTGCCCGGTGAACCCGCGGTTGTCGATCTCGGCACCGGCAGCGGCGCCATTGCCCTGGCCATCAAGGCCGCCTGTCCGCGCGCCCGTATCACGGCCGTCGACTTCAGCGCCGACGCCCTGGCCGTCGCCCGCGCAAACGGCGAGAGGCTCGCGCTGGATGTCGACTGGCGCCACGGCAGCTGGTTCGAGCCCCTGGCCGGCCAGCGCTTCAACCTGGTCGTCAGCAACCCCCCCTATATCGCCGGCGATGACCCGCATCTGCCGGCGCTGCGCCACGAGCCCCTCACCGCCTTGACGCCTGGCGGCGACGGCCTGGCCGACCTGCAGACCTTGATTGATGTTGCGCCGCAACATCTGACCCCGGGTGGCTGGCTATTGATGGAGCATGGCTGGGATCAGGCGGAGGCCGTCGCTTCGCGCTTGCGGAACAGCGGGTTTTCCCAGGCCACGCTGAGGCACGACCTGGCCGGCCGGGCCCGCGCCAGTGGTGGCCGCTGGAATGCAACGACCTGAAACCACCCCGAAATGTGTGATGTATTACTGCCAGTTCTTCTTTCCCGTAACTGAGCAGCGGGCGTAGTATCAAATCCCGGTGCCAGCCGATGCACCGCGCAGGAGATGATCATGGCCCGCCTCGCCAGCGCCGCAGTTCTGAGCCTCACTGCCCTTGTTGCTACCGCTTCAGCGTGGGCTGACAGCGATGCCAACCCGCGTTGGCAGGCCCGATTGCAGCTCAGCAGCATCGACGGCGGCAGCGAGGCCCAGTTGCCTCACCTCGGCGGCTCCCGCGTCCTCAGCGCCAACCTGCTCGGCGACTACTACCTCACCAGCTCCGGCTTCTCCAGCCTGCGTGGTGGCCTGCGCGCCACCGGCGGCCTGCTGATGGGTCCCCTGTCCATGTCTCAAAGCAGCGGTGGCCTGGCCCTGGGCAGCGGCCCCGTCACCGCCGGCCGGCGCAGCCTGTCGCTGAGCGGCCCCGACGCCTATTCGGTCGACAACGCCAACCTCTCCTATGTCGGCCTCGGCTACACCGGCCGGGTGAACGGCGGCGGCCTGGCCTTCAGCGCCGACTTCGGCCTGATGTCGGGCTCCTACGGCGGCCTGCGTCTGGGCCGCAGCAGCGCCCAGGGCTTCGAGGACGCCATGCGCGACCTGCGCTTCAAGCCCCTGCTGCAACTGGGCTTGGCGTACAGCTACTAAGAGCGGGCGGAATCCGTCCGGGATAATTGCGGTTTTGCCTTTCCGAGAACTGCAATGAGCGACGTTCAGCAACGCATCGACGACCTGGTCAAGTCCAACCGCGTCATGCTCTTCATGAAGGGCACGGCCCAGTTCCCCATGTGCGGCTTCTCCGGCCGCGCCATCCAGATCCTGAAGGCCGCCGGCGTGACCGACCTGAAGACCTTCAACGTGCTGGAAGACGAGGAAGTGCGCCAGGGCATCAAGGACTACGCCAACTGGCCCACCATCCCCCAGCTCTATATCGGCGGCGAATTCGTCGGTGGCTCTGACATCATGATGGAGATGTACGAGTCGGGCGAGTTGCAGCAGGCTCTGGCCACCGCGTGATCCGCCTCGTTCTCGGGCTGACGGGCGCCACGGGCGCGGCCTATGCGCTGCGCCTGCTGCGCCGCTCGCGTGAGCTGGGCGTCGAGACCCATTTGATCGCGACACCCGCCGGCATCCTCAACGCCCACCACGAACTCGGCCTGGACCGCTCGGCGCTGGAAGCCGAGGCAACCCATGCCTACGCGCCCGGCGACATTGGCGCCTGCATCGCCAGCGGCAGCTTCGCGACGGCCGCAATGGTCGTCGCGCCCTGCTCGATGAAGTCCCTCGCCGCGATTGCCCATGGCCTGGGCGACAACCTGCTGACCCGCGCCGCCGACGTGACGCTGAAGGAGCGTCGCCGCCTCATCCTGATGGTGCGCGAGACGCCGCTCAACCTGGCCCATCTGCGCAATATGGTCGCGGTGACCGAGATGGGTGGCATCTGCTTCCCGCCACTGCCGGCCTTCTATCACCATCCCAAGACCATCGAAGAGATGGTCAATGAAACGACCGAGCGCGTGCTCGAGCTGGCGGGCGTGGCCCAGGCCCATCCCAAGGCCTGGAACGGCCTCTGAAGGCGAACTGTCTGGTGAATCGGGCCTTGTACAGCCCTTGAGATTGCCGCCTCGCACGGATGATGCAGGGAGGAACCGACTCAAGGAAATGCCATGGTGACCGGTCTCAACGCCTCGCTGCTCAACTATCTGTCGACGCAAGGCCTCGACAACTCAGCGGCCAATGGCAAAGCCACCGCCAACGCGCGTGCAAAAAACAACTCGGTCACCTCGCAGGCCTCCCGGGCCGCCCTGCAGCGAGCGGCCGGCACAGCCAAGTCTTCCGCGGCCAATCATCAGCTCGACACCGCCCAGAAGAAACTCGGCAGCGAGTTGCGCGCTGCGATGGCCAAGGTCGGCGTCCACCTGAGCGGCGCCATCGACATCTCGGTGAAGAGTGACGGCAGCGTCTCCGTCGGCGGCTCCGATGAGGACAAGGCGGCCGTCAAGGCCTTCCTGAAGGCCGACACCAGCCAGCCCAGCTTCGCCAACCGCATCGCCGAGCAGGCCAAGGAGGCCATGAAGCTGTCGACGACCATCCAGCAGAGCGCTGCCATCTCCCAGGCCGCCAAGCTGGCCAAGACGGCGGGGGGCGTCATGTCGCTCTACACCTCGCTGATGCATCAGACCAGCAGCACCAGCGTGGTGTTCTCCGTCTCGCCGACGTCGAGTTCGCTGAGCTACCCAGGCGCGCTGGCGACCAACGCCTGACGAGCCCGGGCGCCCTGATCAGGGCTTCTGCACCACTAGGCCGCGGCGCTCCAGCAGGGGCTTGATGTCGGCCTCGTGGCCCACGAGGTTGCGGAACAGCACCATCGCATCTTCCGAGCCACCGCGCGACAACAGCTTGGCGCGCAGGGCGTCGCCATTTGTGCGCTTGAGGCCACCATGGGCCTTCAGCCATTCCACGGTGTCGGCGTCCAGCACCTCGCTCCAGATGTAGGCGTAGTAGCCGGCCGAGTAGCCGCCCATGATGTGGCTGAAATAGGGCAGGCGGTAGCGCGGCGGCACCGGGCCAAAGTCCAAGCCCTCGTCCTTCAGCACCTGGGCCTCGAAGGCCATGATGCCGTCGGCCGCGGGCACCTCGCCGGCCTTGAGCTGGTGCAGGCGTTGGTCGACGATGGCCGCGCTCAGATAGGACAGCGTCGTGTAGCCCTGGTTGAAGCGCTTGGCGCGCGACACCTTGTCCAGCAGCTCGCGCGGCATGGGCTCGCCGGTCTGGTATTGCCTGGCGTAATTGGCTAGCACGCTGGGCCAGTCGGCCCAGACCTCGTTGACCTGAGAGGGGTATTCGACGAAGTCTCGCGGCACGCGCGACAGGCTGGGGTAGCGCCCCTTGTTGAACATGCCATGCAGGGCATGCCCGAACTCGTGGAAGAGCGTGTTGACCTCGTCCCATGTCAGCAGCGTCGGCTCGCCGGCCGGCGGCTTGGGGATGTTGAGATGATTGGCGACGACAGGCTGCGTACCTTCCAGTGGGTTCTGGCCCACATAGGCGTTCATCCAGGCGCCACCGCGCTTGCTGGGGCGGGCATAGAGGTCGGCGATGAAGATGGCGAGCTGCTTGCCGTTGGTGTCGAAGACGTCGTAGGTGCGCACGTCGTCGCGGTAGACCGGCAGGTCGGTGCGGCGCTTGAAGCTGATGCCGTAGAGCTGGTTGGCGGCATAGAACACGCCTTTCTCCAGCACGCTGGTCAGCTCCAGATAGGGCTTGAGCTGGCTCTCGTCAAAGCCGTACCTGGCGGCGCGCAGCTTCTCCGAGTAATAGCTCCAGTCCCAGGGTTGCAGCTCGAAGCTGGTCTGCTGCTTGGCCGACTGGTCGGCGTCGATGAGCTTCTGCAGCTCGGCAGCTTCCGCCCTGGCCGAGGCGACCGCGGCCGGGCCCAGCTTGCCGAGCATGGCGTTGACGGCGTCGGCGGTCTTGGCGGTCTCCTCCTCCAGCACGAAGGCGGCCGGCGTCGCATAGCCCAGCAGGGTGGCACGCTCCTGGCGCAGGGCGATCACGCGGGCGATGATGCCCGTCGTGTCGTTGGCGTTGCCGCGGCTGCCACGCGCCACCGAGGCGCGGTGCAGGCGCTCGCGCAGGGCGCGGTTCTGCAGCTCGGTCTCCTGCGGCTGGATGGTGGTGTTGAGCAGTGTCAGCACGTATTTGCTTTCCAGGCCGCGCTTCTTGGCGGCCTCGGCGGCAGCGGCGATCTGGGCAGGCTTCAGGCCGGCCAGTTCCTCGGCGCTGTCGACGACGACGGCAGAGTCGTTCACCTCGGCCAGCACCGCCTTGTTGAAGCGTGCGCCCAGCGTCGCCAGCTCGGCATTGATGGCCTTCATGCGGGCCTTCTGCTCGTCGTTCAGCAGGGCGCCAGCGCGCACCATGTCGCGGCGATAGCGCTCGATGAGGCGCTTGCCTTCGGCATTCGGCGCGGCCTTGTCGCGCGCGGCGTAGAGGGCCTCGATGCGGCCGAACAGCTTGGCGTTGAGCTGGATGGCGTCGCGGTGGGCGGCCAGCTTGGCCGCATAGTCGGCCTGCAGCTGCTGGCGGGCCGGGTTGGCATCGGCGCCGAGCAGGCTGAACAGCAACGTGCTGGTGCGGCCCAGCAGGCGGCCGCTGCGCTCCATCGCGATGATGGTGTTCTCGAAGGTCGGCGCGGCGGGGTTGTCGGCGATGGTCTGGACTTCGGCCAGTTGCTCGGCCATGCCCTTGTCCAGGGCCGGAGCGAAATGCTCGTCCTTGACCTTGTCGAACTGCGGGTATTGCAGCGGCAGCGGGCTAGGCTCGAACAGCGGGTTGTCCGCGGGCTGCTGGCCCCAGGCCAGGCCGGTGGCCAGAAGGGTCGAGAGAAGGAGAGGCGCGAAGCGTCTGACGGCAGGTTTTGCAGCGTGCATGGGCGGCTTGTCTTGTGGACGAAGCCGGGAAGACTAATGCCTGGACGAGGCCCAGCCACAAGCCACGCCGGGTCAACCCTGAGAGCTTTACAGCCCCTTCACTTCTCGCCGGGCAGCAGCCACTGCCGCCGCGCGGCGAACACGGCATTCGGATACTCGGGCCGACCACGGCTGCCGTTGTAGCGGCCCAGGGCGAGATAGAGGTCGCCCTTTTCCAGGTCCAGGTAGTGGCGCAGGATGACGCAGCCGAAGCGCAGATTGCTCTGCATATGGAAGAGGCGCGCGGCGTCGCCGTCGCCGATCAGCCGGGTCCAGAAGGGCATGACCTGCATATAGCCACGCGCACCGGCGAGGCTGATGGCGTATTTGCGAAAGCCGCTTTCCACCTGCACCAGGCCCAGCACCAGGCTGGGCTCCAGGCCGGCGCGCTTGGCCTCGTACCAGACCGTCTCGAGGAACTCGATGCGGATCTGCGTCTCGCTCAGGCGCTTCTTGAGCCGCTCGCTCATGGCGCCCAGCCAGCGCAGATAGGCCATGCGCTCGTCGATCTGGCTGGCCTCGAACTTGGGCCGCGGCGGGGCGCTCTGCGCGATGGAGGCGCTCAACGCGGAGCGCATCGAATCTGCCAGCGGCTCCTCGACCTGCGCACCCGCCCGCGCTGCCAGCGGCGCGGCGAGCAGGCAGGACAACAGAACCCGGCGCTTCAAAGCTTGAGCAGGCCCTTCAGATGGCCCACCACGTCGCCGACGGCGAGCTTCGTGGCGGCTTCGTCGCGGCGGCCCTGGTATTCGACCTGGCCTTCCTTCAGGCCGCGGTCTCCCAGCACGACGCGGTGCGGCACGCCGATCAGCTCCCAGTCGGCGAACATGGCACCGGGGCGCTCGCCGCGGTCGTCCAGGATCACGTCCACGCCCAGGGCCTTGAGCTCCTCGTAAAGCTTGTCGGCCGCGGCCTTCACGTCCGCGCTGCGGTCCGCACCGATGGGGCAGACGACGACGGTGAAGGGCGCGATGCTGTCCGGCCAGATGATGCCGCGCGCATCGTGGCTCTGCTCGATGGCGGCGCCCAGGATGCGGGTCACTCCGATGCCGTAGCAGCCCATCTCCATCAGCCGGGGCTTGCCGTTCTCGTCCAGGAAGCTCGCGTTCATCGCGGCCGAGTACTTGGTGCCGAGATAGAAGACATGGCCGACCTCAATGCCGCGCTGGATGGCGAGCAAGCCCTTGCCATCGGGCGAGGGATCGCCGGCGGCGACATTGCGGATGTCAGCGACGACATCAGGCTCGGGCAGGTCGCGGCCCCAGTTCACACCGGTCAGGTGGAAGTCCACCTCGTTGGCGCCGCAGATGAAGTCGCTCATGACGGCGACGGTGCGGTCGGCGACGACCTTGACCGGCTTCTTCAATCCGATGGGGCCGAGGTAACCGGGCTTGCAGCCGAAGTGGTCCTCGATCTCGCCGACGGTGGCGAAGCGGAAGCCGTTCTTCAGGCCTTCGACCTTGCCGGCCTTAACCTCGTTCAGCTCATGGTCGCCGCGCACCAGCAGCAGCCAGACCTGGGTCTTGACGATGGTGCCGTCCTTGTCGAGTTCGTCGGTGGCCAGCACCAGGGATTTGACGGTTTGGGCCAGCGGCAGCTTGAGCAGGGTGGCGACGTCCTCGCAGGTCGACTTGCCAGGCGTGGGCGTCTTGGCCAGGGCCTGCAGGGCCTCGCCGCGGGAGGGCAGCAGGGCCACGGCCTCGGCCAGTTCGATGTTGGCGGCGTAGTCGCTGGTGGGGCAGTAGACGATGGCGTCCTCGCCGGTCTCGGCGATGACCTGGAACTCGTGCGAGCGGTCGCCGCCGATGGCGCCGGTGTCGGCGGCCACGGCGCGGTACTGCAGACCGAAGCGGTCGAAGATTCTGCAATAGGCCGCGTACATGTTCTCGTAGCTGCGGCCAGCGGCCTCGACGTCACGATCGAAGGAATAGGCGTCCTTCATCGTGAACTCGCGGCCGCGCATCAGGCCGAAGCGCGGACGACGCTCGTCGCGGAACTTGGTCTGGATGTGATAGAAATTTTTCGGCAGCTGGCGATAGCTGCGCAGCTCCTGGCGGGCGATGTCGGTGATGACTTCTTCGCTCGTGGGCTGGACGATGAAGTCGCGTCCATGGCGGTCTTTAACGCGCAGCAGCTCGGGGCCCATCTTGTCGAAGCGGCCGGTCTCCTGCCACAGCTCGGCGGGCTGGATGACGGGCATCAGGCACTCCACCGCGCCGGCCGCGTCCATCTCCTCGCGGATGATCTTCTCGACCTTGCGGATGACGCGAAGACCCATCGGCATGTAGTTGTAAATGCCGGCACCCAGGCGCTTGATCATGCCGGCGCGCATCATCAGCTTGTGGCTGACGACCTCCGCGTCGGCGGGCGCTTCCTTGAGGGTGGAGACGAAGAACTGGGAGGCTTTCATGGGCGGTACTAAATGCGAAGGCCGGGTGAAAACCCGGCCGAAGTCACAGCAAAACAGGGGCAAATCTTCGGGTTAGCGAGGGCGCTGGCGCGATCGCGGCCCGATGCAATAATCGAACCAACTAGAGATTTGAGGTTGATTATGCTCGACCGTGAAGGCTTCCGCCCCAACGTCGGCATCATCCTGCTCAACCAGCGCAACGAGGTTTTCTGGGGCAAGCGCATCCGGACGCACTCGTGGCAGTTCCCGCAAGGGGGCATCAAGCACGGTGAAACGCCTGAGCAGGCGATGTTCCGAGAGCTCCACGAGGAAGTGGGGCTCACGCCAGAGCATGTGCGCATCATCGCGAGGACGCGTGACTGGCTGCGCTACGAGGTGCCCGAGCACTTCATACGGCGCGACGCGCGTGGCCACTATCGCGGCCAGAAACAGATCTGGTTCCTGCTGCAGATGATGGGCCGCGACTGCGACATGAATCTGCGCGCCACCGACCACCCCGAGTTCGACGCCTGGCGCTGGAACGAATACTGGGTGCCGCTCGAGGCCGTCATCGAGTTCAAGCGGGGCGTCTACGAGATGGCGCTGACGGAACTGGCGCGCTATCTGCCGCGCATCAACCACCACAACCGCTATCTGCGAGCCGGCATGCGGCCGGCGCACCGCGAGCGCAACAGTGGACCCATGCCACTGGAGGCACCGGTAGAGGCGACGACGCCACCGGACGGCGAGTCGTCAGGCGCCTAGCGGAGCACCAAGTTGTGGCTTCGCCGCAATCTTGTACTTCTAGCGAAGTACAAGATTGTCTCGGTGAATCAGTTCGGGCTCTGCGGCGTAGCCGAGCAGCGCCTCGAACTCCGACGACGGCTTGCGCGCGATCAGCCGCGCTTCCGACGCTGAATAGTTGGCCAGACCCCGGGCCAGTTCGACACCCTCGGTCGTCTGTACGGCGATGACGTCGCCGCGGTGGAAGCCGCCCTGCACTTCCACGACGCCGATGGGCAGCAGGCTCTTGCCCTCGTCGCGCAGCTTGATGGCCGCGCCGGCATCGACCTTGACCGAACCGCGCAACTGCAGGTGGTCGACCATCCACTGCTTGCGCGCCTGCAGCTTGGGCGTGGCGGCATGCAGCGCCGTGCCGATGGACTCGCCGCGCGCCAGACGCAGCAGCACGTCCGCCTCGCGCCCCCAGGCGATGACGGTGCCCGCACCGCTGCCGGCCGCACGCTTGGCAGCCAGGATCTTGGTCAGCATGCCGCCGCGGCCGATGCTGGAACCCGCACCACCTGCCATCAATTCCAGCTCCGGGTCGCCGGCCTGGGCGGTGGCTATGAAGCGGGCGTCGGGGTCCTTGCGCGGGTCGGCAGAGTACAGGCCGAGCTGGTCGGTAAGGATGACGAGGGCATCGGCCTCGACCAGGTTGGCCACCAGGGCGCCCAGGGTGTCGTTGTCACCGAACTTGATCTCGTCGTTGACGACGGTGTCGTTCTCGTTGATGACGGGCAGCACGCGATGGGCCAACAGCGTCAGCAGCGTAGAGCGGGCATTCAGATAGCGCTCGCGGTCGGCCAGGTCGGCGTGGGTCAGCAGCACCTGCGCGCTCGGCAGCCCGTGGGCGCTGAGCTGGCTCTCGTACATCTGGGCCAGGCCCATCTGGCCGACGGCCGCCGCGGCCTGCAGTTCATGCAACTCTTTGGGGCGCGTTGCCCAACCGAGGCGCTTCATGCCCTCGGCAATGGCACCGCTGGACACCATGACCAGCTCGCGCCCTTCGTTGGCCAGCGCTGCCAGCTGGCGGCTCCAGTTCGCGATCGCTTCGGCATCAACGCCGCGGCCCTCGTTGGTGACGAGGCTGGAACCGACTTTGACAACGATGCGACGCGCAGAGGACAGCAAACTCATTCGGCAGCTGAATCGGAAGGACTGGGGGTATCGAAACGGATGTCGCGCTCTTCGATCACGCGCTGTTCGGCGGCGACGTGGTCGTAGATGGCATGGATCAGCGGCTGGCAGCCAGTGCGGGTCAGGGCCGAGATCTCGAAGACCGGCCCCTTCCACCTGTAGCGCCTGACGAAGTCCTTCACCCGCGCGGCGCGCTCTTCCTCGGGCACCATGTCCAGCTTGTTCAGCACCAGCCAGCGCGGTTTGGCGTGCAACTCGGGGTCGTACTTCTTCAGCTCGGCCACGATGGCCTTGGCTTCCTTGACCGGATCGACTTCGGGGTCGAAGGGCGCCAGGTCGACGACATGCAGCAGCAACCGGGTGCGCTGCAGATGGCGCAGGAACTGGTGGCCCAGGCCGGCGCCTTCTGCGGCACCCTCGATCAGGCCGGGGATGTCGGCCACGACGAAGCTCTTCTCGGGCCCGACGCGCACGACGCCGAGGTTGGGATGCAGGGTCGTGAAGGGGTAGTCGGCGATCTTAGGCTTGGCGTTCGAGATCGCCGTGATCAGCGTCGACTTGCCCGCGTTGGGCTGGCCCAGCAGACCGACGTCGGCCAGCACGCGCAACTCCAAGCGCAGCTTCTTGATCTCGCCCGGCCAGCCCGGCGTCTTCTGGCGCGGCGCACGGTTGGTCGAGGTCTTGAAGTGCAGATTGCCGAAGCCGCCGTCGCCGCCCTTGCAGAGCAGGATGCGCTGGCCCGGTTCGAGCAGTTCGCCGATGACCGACTCGGTCTCCAGGTCGGTGATGATGGTGCCGACCGGCATGCGCAGCACGATGTCGTCGGCGGCGGCGCCGAAGCAGTCCGAGCCGCGGCCGGCTTCGCCGTTGCGCGCCTCGTGGCGGCGCGCGTAGCGGTAGTCGATCAGCGTGTTGAGGTTGCGATCAGCCTCGGCCCAGACGCTGCCGCCCTTGCCGCCGTCGCCGCCGTCCGGTCCGCCAAAGGGGATGAACTTCTCGCGGCGAAAGCTCGCGCAGCCTGCGCCACCGTTACCGGCGGCGACATCGATTGTGGCTTCGTCAACGAATTTCATGGCGGGTTGGCCATCGTAATGGCTGGGTGGGATCTGGCGTGCCGTCGTGTAGCGCAGCAGACTTCAGAAATGACAAAGCCCCGGCGAGCCGGGGCTTGGGCGACGGGCGATAGAGCCGCCCGAACCGTGCCGACCTTAGGCGGCCAGCGGGGTCACGACAACCGTCGAACGGTTGTTGGCGCCCTTGGTGGTGAAGCTCACGTGGCCATCGACCAGCGCGAACAGCGTGTGGTCCTTGCCGATGCCGACGTTGACGCCGGGGTGGAACTTCGTGCCGCGCTGGCGAACGATGATGGAACCAGCGGAGATCAGTTCGCCGCCGTAAGCCTTGACGCCCAGCATCTTGGGCTTGGAGTCGCGGCCGTTCCGTGTAGAACCGCCGCCCTTTTTCTGTGCCATGTTTAGCTCCTAGAAATTAGCGAAAGAAGATGGGATCAGCCGTTGACCGCGCTGATTTCCAGCTCGGTGTAGTTCTGGCGATGGCCCTGGCTCTTCTTGTAGTGCTTGCGACGGCGCATCTTGAAGATGCGAACCTTGTCGTGCTTGCCGTGGCTGACGACCTTGGCGCTGACCGTAGCGCCGGCGACCAGCGGAGCGCCGACCGTCAGGCCGTCACCGCTGCCAACTGCCAGCACCTGGTCAAGGGTGACCTCAGCGCCAACTTCCGCGTCGAGCAGCTCGACCCTGATCTTTTCGCCAGCAGCAACCTTGTATTGTTTGCCGCCGGTTTTGATGACCGCGTACATATTCATCCTTCCGCACCTTGAGGGTGCAATCACCCGGCTTGAGCCGTTCGGCGTAGCCAGGCCTTTTTGTCGGTTTTTCGGTTTTGTCTCTTGGCAGCCCGCTCACCGAGCTCAACACCAGGCGCACGAATTGCAAAGAGCCCGCGAGTATACCCTGAGGATTCGCCGGAAGGCAACGTCAGGCAAGCGGGGGCGTCGGCAAGCCCCGCGACACCCCCCCGGTCACGCCCGGGCCGGGAGCCCCTGAGGAGCGTTTCTATAATGGTCCATCCCTTGCCTGAGAGTCCAGAGTGCGCGTCGAGTCAGCCTCGCCCCCTTCCCAAGTCGCCGAGGTTCTCGCCCTGCTGGCCGCCGAAATGGCCCAGGTCGACGCCGTCATCGCCCAGCGCCTCTCCTCCGATGTGGCGCTGATCGACCAGATTGCCCACTACATCGTGCATGCCGGCGGCAAGCGCATGCGTCCCAAGCTCGTGCTGCTGTTCGCGAACGCCCTGGGCTTCGACAAACCGGCGCGCTTCGAGCTTGCGGCCGTCGTCGAGTTCATCCACACGGCCACACTGCTGCACGACGACGTCGTCGACGAGTCCTCGCTGCGCCGCGGCAAGCCGACGGCCAATGCGCTGTTCGGCAATGCCGCCAGCGTGCTGGTGGGCGACTTCCTCTACTCGCGCGCCTTCCAGATGATGGTCTCGGTGGACCGCATGCGCGTGCTGGAAGTGCTGGCTGAGGCTACCAACGTCATCGCCGAGGGCGAAGTCCTGCAGCTGATGAACATGCATGACCCGGACATCACGGTCGAGAGCTATCTGCGCGTGATCCGATTCAAGACGGCCAAGCTTTTCGAGGCCAGCGCACGGCTTGGCGCAGTGCTGGCCAACGCGACGCCCGAAGTCGAGGAAGCCTGCGCCGCCTATGGCCGCGCGCTGGGAACAGCCTTCCAGCTCATCGACGACGTGCTGGACTACGAGGGCGACGCCCTCGAGCTGGGCAAGAACATCGGCGACGACCTGCGGGAAGGCAAGACGACGCTGCCGCTGCTGATCGCCATGGAACGGGCCACGCCCGAGCAGCGCGCCCTGCTGCGCCATGCCATCGAGGAAGGCGAGCAGGAAAAGCTGCAGGAGATCGTCGACATCGTGCGCTCGACGGGCGCCCTCGAGTCCACCCGCGAAGCAGCCCGCACCGAGGCGCGGCATGCCGCCGACTGCCTCAGCCTGCTGCCTCCGAACAAGTGGACCGAATCTCTGCTAGAATTCGCAATTCAGTCGGTTGAGCGACATTCTTGAGAGCAGCACGCAAGTGCCGCTCTGAGTGTCTCGAAGACGAAGACAGTCGGGGTGTAGCTTAGCCTGGTAGAGCGCTACGTTCGGGACGTAGAGGCCGGAGGTTCGAATCCTCTCACCCCGACCATACAAAAAGTCGAGAAAGCCCAGGCGCATCAAGCACTTGGGCTTTTTTACTTTGAGTCGTCATTCATGTCGGTTCAGAGCAAATCCGGGCCGCCGATGGCCCAAGGATGGCCCATCCGCTCGATGTCGTTATGAGTCGCAGCTGCCGGCCCAGCAGGAGCGGCAGCCCGGGGGGGCGGTGCTACCATCGTGAGTTGAACGGTCTCGGCCTGCACTTTCCGTGCGTGGTGGTTGGAACCTTCTGACGTTGCGACCGTGAACACCGAATTCCTGAAACCCCGCTTAGTCGGCAAACGATTCGATGCGCACTCGATACCCGTAGAGGTCCTGAAGGACTGGGCGGCGTTCGAGGGCTTGATCGTGGAAGTCGCGCGGTGGCTGTACCTGGAGCAGTTCCCGCGCCGCAAGCGGACACCCCGGGGCTTCACGCAGAACTTCGCCATCCACCTGACACAGGTGGAGCCCGGCAGCGCGGTTCCGGTGCTGGAGCGACCGCTGCCTCAAGGCAGCTTGGTCCATGATGCCTTCTCCGAGTGGTTCGACAAGGCCAGAGACCGCGTGTTGGACACCATCGACGCGGCCTCCAAAGGCGAATCCGTCGATGACCTGCTGCCGAAGCCGCTGCTAGCCTACTTTGACCAGTTCGGACGCTTCCTTCGGGAAGACGAACGGGTCGAGTTCACGCGAGCGACTGCTGCGAACGATGTCGTCGTCTACGACAACCGGGTACGCAAGACCCTGGTGCTGAAGTCAGCCGCGGTGTACCGGACGGAGGAATCTGTTCGCGGGGCGATGTCTGAGCTGAACCTGGAGAACAAGACCTTCACGCTCAAGCTCATCAGCGGAGAGAAGGTCATTGGCTATTTCAGCGACGAGCTGCGGGACGCGGCGCATAGCGCCCTCGGCGCCTACGGCGAGTCCTTGGTGATGGTTGAAGGCGCGATGGTCCGAGACCAGTCCGACAGTCGCAAGCGCATCGAGCAGGTCACGCGCATCGAGCCGCTGGACCCCCTCGACGTTCCCGCACGGCTTGAAAGCCTTGGGCTGCTCCGCGATGGCTGGATGGACGGGCAAGGCTTGCGTCCGGTGCCGGCCGGCCTTGTCTGGCTGTCCAAGGCTTGGGTGGAGGCGTGGCCTGACGAGGTTGCGCTGCCCTACGCCTACCCCACCCCGGAAGGCGGCGTGCAATTCGAGTGGAGCACAAGCAATGCGTCGTTGACCGCTGAGGTTGACTTGAACACCCACGTGGCCGAGGTGCTGGTATCACGCACGGCCGATGGGGAGGTCGTCGAAGAGGCCACCTTCAATCTCGATGAGGCGGACCGGTGGGAGGCCCTGGCTGGCCTAGTTCGGCGATTCAGCGAAGCGCAAGACGGCACAGCATGACGGACGAACCGCACCTGTTGCACCGACAAGTGAACCCATCGTGGGTGCAAGAGGGTCGGGTGAGCAGCCAGGCCTTCAATCCAACGCCCAAGGACTCGGGCCTGCTCTCGGTGTATGACGGCACCCTGATGACGGCGGAAGCCAGCTTTCATCACTACACGACGACCCAGGGACTCAAGGCCGTCGGCACCGTGTCAGTGAGCGCGGACGAGGTCGTTGGCGTCGGCCTGAGCTGGCGCCCGGACCCCGAGCCCTTTCCTGAGCACGCCATCATCGACTACACAGCGCTTGGCTCGGCCAGCAAGATGAAGGCAAAGGCACAGGCCTTGGCGGAGCGCGCCAGGGCGCGCGGCTGGACATACGGGCAGCCTTGAACGGGTAGCGCTGCGTGCCGCTGCGCAAAGCGGCGCGACGGCGAGCCAACTCTGCCGCCGATGTCTCAGGGTTGTAGTTATGACTCGACGGCCTTGCTTCTGCCTTGACCAACCCTGTCGATTTATCCATACTGTTGTTCATGGGTGAACGCAATAGCGCACCTGTCTAGCGCCCTACAAATCGCTGTGTAGCCCAAGGCGCGAGAGGCAGGTGAGGTTCGGGGAACGAGAGATAGCCGAACCAAGAGAGCGATCAACGCTCGGCGGTAAACGCCAGGGTGGAAGTGTTCGGGTTGCAGGCGCAATCACCCCTACACGAAGCCTTAGTGAACAAAGGCACCGTGAGGTGCGGCAGTAAAGGTTCGTGCGAGCCTGGTAGTCCCATAAGCACGAATTGCCGCATCAACAGCACCGGCTCTCGCCAAGCGCGTTCGCTTGTGAGGCCTTCATGCCAACTTCACTTTCTGTCGCCGGACAGCGCGACAAGCAATCTCATGCTCGGCAAGCCAAGCGGCTTGATGCGCCGACGCCGACTGCATCGGCCCTTGCCTGCGGTTTCGCCGGCACGACGGATACGGCGACCGTGCCCGCGGTTGCAAGCTCGGACGACTTGCCGAAGATTCTGTTCATCGAGCAGTTGTCGGCGCTGATCGGCAAGACAGCGACCACGATCCGCACTTGCGCGACCAATGCCAAGTACGCGCACCTGATCCCCCGCCCCTTCAAGCTCCCCAACAGCCGCCGCCTCTGCTGGTACGAGCGCGACGTAATGGCGTGGATCAACTCCACACGCCCGGCCGAGCCGCCGCCAAAGAAGCGGCCACGGGGCAGGCCGACCAAGGCGGAAGTGCTTGCCCGGCAGCGCTGGGCAGAAACGGCAGACCAGCCACGCCATGCGGGGTGAGCCGTGCAGCCGCTTTCGACCGCGCTGCGCTCGATTCAAGAGCGCGCGCGCCTTGCTCAGGCCGGCTGCGAAGCGAGGCGCGACGAGCCGCAGCAGGCCCAGCTGGACGCCGACTGGACGACGCCCGAACCCGCACAGAAGGCCGCCCTCAAGAATCGCGATGAGCGATTGGCACCGGTTCGTCACGTCAACCGCGACTTCTTCATTGCAGACATCCTGGACTGGTCACTCAAGGATGACCTGGCCAGCATGGAACACCCGTTGTTTGCTCTCAAGGCCGGCGACATGCGCGTGCGCACCTACGAGCGCAACGGCACGACAGTCACCATCATGCCGGGGCACTACGGCTGCGCCACCATCCATGACAAGGACGTGTGGATCTACTGCATCAGCCAGCTCGTGGAAGCGATCAATCGGGGGCGCGAGGACGCATGCCAAACGGTGCGCTTCAGGGCACATGACTTCTTCGTCGCTACGAACCGGGATACCAGCGGGAGACAGTACGGCCGCATCTCAGAGATGCTTGGCAGATTGAAGGGCACGATGATTGAAACCAACATCAAGACGGATGGGATGTGCCGACGAGGCGGCTTCGGTCTCATCGAGACGTGGAGCGTCGTCGAGCGCGACAACAACGGCCGCATGGCCGCTGTGGAAGTCACCCTCCCCGACTGGCTCTTCCGATCAGTGAAGGCCTTCCAAGTGCTCACCTTGAGCCGTGACTACTTTCGCCTGCGCAAGCCGCTTGACCGACGCATCTACGAGCTGGCCCGCAAGCATTGCGGCGCGCAGCCCAAGTGGTGCATCGGGCTCAAGACGCTCCACGAGAAGAGCGGCAGCACGGACACTCTGAGAAAGTTTCGCGCCGCGATGAAAGCGCTGGCCGGGTCGAACGAGCTGCCGGACTACCGCGCCGTGTTCGATCACGATGCCGACACCCTCACCTTCTACGCGCGCGCCCCGAAGGGCCACAGCGCCCTCGTGCATGACATCCTGAGCAAGCATCGCCAGCCGCAGCCAGCGCGCACCTGATGAGCGGCATGAAGCCGCCCACCGGGCGGCGCGCGAGAGGGATTGAAGCCGAATGGCCGAGACGCGAACGCGGCTCGGGGCGAAGCCCGAAAAGCCCGGCCCGCAGGGACTCGCCCAAGCTGCTTTAGCGGCTACCGGTCTTGAGCTTGGCGCGGATCGCGGCCAGGTGACGCAAGCCTTCCTCCCGGCTGGCCACCTCCATTCCATCCGGGATCGTCAGGCCGAGCACCTTGCAGACGTTGGTGATGTACGGGCGACGCGCCCCGGCGAGCTGCTCGACGGCCGCCGCGATGGCGTCATCGCTCACCTGCGTGCGCAGCCAGGCCAACGTTCGACGGTCGCGGTCGTTGGCGAGGATGATGCAGTCCTCCGGGCTGCTGCCCTCTGGACTGCCCTCGTCGGCCTGCTGGCCGCCTGCGGACGGCGACTCGCCTGCTGGCGAGCCCGCCGAGGGATTGATGATCTTTCCCAAGGGACAAATCCAAAGCTATCTAGCTTTATAGATTTCTAGCAATCTAGTCATCGCCCCTGAAAGTAGGCGTCAAGGGCGGCGATGACCAGCGCCGTCTCCGTCACGCGGCTGCCGGTCGCCTCGCTGCGAGCCAGGGCTTCGTGCTTGAGCGCCGAGACCAACCGGCTGGGCAAGTGGAAGAACTTGGCTTTCGTCATCTCTGCTGCGTTCGGCGCGGTGGCCGGGGCCGGCACTGAGTTGGCAACGGCCCTGCGCTCTGCTTGGTCATGACTGGCTTGCTCCGCGAAGGCGATAGCCTCGGGCGGCAGTTCGCGCGTTCTGTTCGCCAGCGAGGCCGCCGACCGGATCAGAGGCTTGCGATCTTTGGTCATCCCGCGATCTCCGCAAAGACAGCCTCGATCTCTCGAATCGCGCTCTGGTCCGTCCCAATCTCCTGGACGATGGCACCTTCGCCGATTGATCGACGGAAGGCCACGCGCTCGCAGATTTGCGCCTTCAGCACGGTGAGCTTCAAATCCTGGAGGAAGCCCAGCATGTCGGCAGCGTCCTTCGTCCTGGGATCAACGCGGGTCAGCAGCACGCGCAGCTCCAGCTCGGGGTTGTAGGTCTTGGCGACCTCGACCACCTCCAGCAGGTCGGTCATCGCAGCAGCATCCAGGTTGGATGCACCGATGGGGATGATCGCCAGCTTCGCCAAAAGCAAGGCATAGCGCAGGCCAGCGGAGTCTCGGCCGCCCACGTCGATCACTGTGTGCTCATAGCCGGCGGACAGGTGCTGCCCCTCGGACAGAATTTCCTTGCCGTTCAGCCGGGTTGTGACGGGCGAAGGACCGAAGCCCGTCTCTCGACGCCAGCCCGCCCACTTGGCGGCGGACGCCTGTGGATCGCCGTCGATCAGCAGCGTGCGACCCTCGCGAGCAAGCCTGGTCGCAAGATGGATCGCCGTGGTGGTCTTCCCAACACCACCTTTAGATGACGCTACTGTGATGATCGACATTGCTGCTCTCCTCAGTGCCGAACCCATATATATAGATTTCTAGGACTTCGACTGCGAGCGCAGCATAGCACAAGAGACCCGTCAAACGTACAATGATTTTTGTAAGCTGATAGCAGAGACACCTGGCAAGATGCAATTCAAACGTCCCCTAAATTTGCCGAAGAGCCGCAAGACCGGTGTCCCCACCTACGTCAACAGCTTCCAGTTCTTGCGGGCCAACAAGCTCGTGCTGTCAGTCAAGATCGACGAGCTGGTCAATGGCTGGGAGATACCCGCCGACGTGATGGCCCGGTGCAAAGGCGAGCCACTGACCTCACAGGAGCTAGCCGACTGGAAGGCCTGGAAGACCAAGCATGACCGGGTGGAGCGGCTGGACACCAGCGTGGCTCGATTTCGACAAGCCGCCGAGGCCGTGGCGGACACGCTCCGCGACGCCTGCCACGCGATGGACAACAGCCTCGCGACCTACAGCGAAGCGGACGCCGAAGAGCTGTGGGCGCTGGTGGACGAGTTCACCAAACGCCTCAAGAAGGCCGGCCTCGACCGGCCCAAGCGCCCACGCGGTCGCCCCAAGTCCAACACCATCATCGACGTCGATGAAGAGAGTCTGGTGCAGTGGCTACCGAACTTCCACAAGCCGGGCACGCCCGAGCATGCCCAGTACGAAGAAGCGATGCGCCGCGCAGGCAAGAAACCAGGAGATCCGCTATGAAGGTCTGGACGTTCAACCCCGACACCTGCACTTTCCAGCCCGGAGGGCGGAAAGCCTTGGTCGATGCCGACGTAGCTGTCATTCGAGACGACTCAGACGTGCAGGTCGTTCGCGACAGCGGCGCGCCGCAGCGCTGGCTGACCGGCGAGCCACTGATCGTGGCCGGCTGCGAGTTCGAGCGCGAGCAGTTCGAATGATAGGTACATAGACACATAGAGATATATATCCCTATGCAGATTCGAGCCATCGCCTTCGATGCCTTCGGCACCCTAATCCAATACGGCCAGCGCCTGGCCCCCTACAGCCGCCTGGTCGGCGCACAAGGGGAGCGCTCTGACCGTCACCCCTTCTTGACGCGCGACGTGCCGGTGGCCACCTTCGCGGCCGAGCTGGGTCGGGTCGATCTGCTGCCCGACATCGAGGCCGACCTGGCGGAAGAGCTGGCGGGCTTGCGGCTCTTCGCCGAAGTGCCGCAGGTGTTGGAGCAGTCCCGCGCAGCGGGTCTGCGCCTGGCTGTGTGCAGCAACCTGGCGGCCGAGTACGGCCCCGCCGTTCTCGGCCTGCTGCCCGGCCTGGACGCCTACGTATTCAGCTACGAGGTCGGCCTGGCCAAACCCGTCCCGGCCATTTTCCAGCGCGTGTGCGACGCGCTGGGCTGCGCGCCTGGTGAGGTGGTTTTCGTGGGCGACTCCAAGCGCTGCGACGTGGACGGCCCGCGTGCCTTCGGCATGCAGGCCCGGCACCTGGATCGCAGGGCAGGGCAGTCGCTACTCGATGCCCTGGCGGGGATCGTGTGACTGCCATCCTCGTGATCGACCTGGAAGCGTCGTGCGACGACGGCGACAAGCTGCCCGGCGACGAAATGGAAATGATCGAAGTGGGCGCGGTGTGGGCCACGCTCGACGGCCGCAGCCTGGCCGAGTTTCAGGCGCTGGTGCGGCCGGTGCTGCATCCACGGCTGACGCCCTTCTGCCGCCAGCTCACCGGCATCACGCAGGCCGACGTGGACGGCGCTCCGCTGTTCCCCGAGGTCGCGGCACGGTTGGCCAACTTCGCCCAACTGCATCAAGGCGAGGGGGCGCAGTGGGGGAGCTGGGGCCAGTACGACGCCAAGCAGCTTGCCCGAGATTGCGCACGGCACGGCATCGCGAACCCGCTGGCCAGCTTCGAGCACGTCAACCTCAAACGGCAGTTCGCCAAAGCCCGGAAGATCAAAGAGGTGGGCATGGCCCGCGCGCTGCAAATGGTCGGCCTGCCACTCGCCGGCTCGCACCATCGCGGCCTCGATGACGCACGCAACATCGCCAAGCTGCTGCCGTTCGCACTCGCAGCGCAGCCCTGAAAAAAGGACGGCCCCACACAGGGGGCCGCTGGAACTGCGCTGTCGCACAGCCCGTCCAGGGAGGAAAGACGGGGGCCGAGGGAGGTACGGCCGTGTTCCATTATCAGGGGCCGAACTTGGGCGGCTGGCCTGGCGTGCAGTTGTAGAGGATCGGCAACAGTGGGCCGATGAGGCTCACAGCGGCCATCTTCATGTCGTCGGCGTCGGCCTTCTCTCGCAAGTACCACACGACCTTCTGCACCACGTCATTGCTGCTCGTGCCCTTCGGGATACAAACGCGCACGCGGCTGATCTGCTCGTTCTGCAGGGTGCTGGCAATGCCCGTGATGAAGCCCTCGCAGTGAGCGCGATCCGTCTGGTACGGGCTCGTGCATAGCTCGTAGAGCTGACTCGTGCGCCAGAAGCTGGGGACAGTCATCGGCGGCTTGGCCTGGTCGTCGGCCGCCACCGCTGGGCCTGCCAGCAGGCACGCCAGCACCGCGCTGGCCAGCAGCCGATCAGAAGGGCACATCGTCATCTTCCCAGCTCGCTTTCTTCGCTGCCTCGGCCTTCTGCTTGATCTTCAACTCAAGCGCCTTGATGAAGCGGATCGACGCGGCGACGTGGTTGAAGATGAGCAGGCTTTCCTCGTAGTTCAGGATGGGGTTGTCGTGCGCGAGGCTCTTGTTGTTGCGCACGTCGTTGAACGATTCCAGCACCGAGATGCTGGATTTCAGGATGCGCTCGGCCATCTGCGAT
>Ga0194137_10000518_pt1 | contig 25680 bp, 38 predicted proteins | sample TARM_MetaG_T3_14_FD_134025 | JGI IMG/M metagenome (GOLD analysis project Ga0194137, IMG submission 134025) | Freshwater microbial communities from Pennsylvania, USA, analyzing microbe dynamics in response to fracking - TARM_MetaG_T3_14 (version 2) | ecosystem: Environmental > Aquatic >... | reverse complement strand
TCTTTCTTACGAGGATTTTGTAAAAACACGTAAGAACCACGGACGTCTTGTAAGATAATTTTAGCCATTTTGTTGTTTCCTTCGTTTACTGTTTAGGTTGGTTTACTGAGCGGCATTATGCCTTGTTAATCCAGGTTTGTAAAGTCACTGATAATCGTCGGTAGGATGGCCGGTCGAGTATCAGATATTGGAGCAATCACCAGCTCACCAGGAGCTTTGGTGGTGACTTGTTCCATTATTGCTTTGACCGCTGGTCCGACAGGTTTAACCTTGCGATCTTTTAAAACCTTTTTGAGCTTGTCCTCTAAAGAGCTTAAAGAGCAGACCTTGCGCTCGTAAAGATCTTCAGGCTGTAGATAGTCTAACAGCGGTGAAAAGTCTTCGTCTGTTGCATCTTCGGTAAGCTTACGTTGAGTAGTACGTTCTACCAGCTTGTAACCATGTTCATAAGCTGTTGAACCATGATCTACTTCTATTTTAACTTGGTTCTCTACAGCTACTAAAAACGAACGGATCATGTCTGCGTTTTGCATAACAAACATCTTCTGTTGCTCGGTCATAACCCTTACATCTGGTAAGTCAGACTCGTCAGTGAACTCGTCAAAATCCAGCATGGCTGTTTCTTGAGTTGCACCATAAATAGCTGAACATTGACCGGCTGCGGGACAGAATTTACAACCCTCAACCGAAGCTACTATTTTAGCGTTAGGATTGTGAGTCTCTTTAGCTGCCGGTACTAGCTGGTTATCCTGCCAGTCTATCAAGTAGTCGTAAGTAGTTGTCCAGCTACGGATAGGACCTCTGTGGTGTATGGCTCTAGGTTGAGATATCGTGACTGTTATAACCTCAACCCACTCAGGTTCTTTTACAGACGGCATAGCCAAAGCGCCTAAAGCATAAGACATAGCTTGAGGATTATCTTCTGGTTCTACTGCTACACCGGCTCCATGCTTATAATCTATAATCTCAATCTCGATAAGCTGACCTTGGTTGTAAACCATAAGGATAACGTCAGCAGTACCGCCGTCCATACCAGCTACACCAAGATGCTCTAAGCTTACTCTTTCTTCTACTATAAGAACTACGTCGTAACCTTGAGCTTCAAACCCGTATATTCTGTCACGGATATAGTCTAAGCTAAGCTGTACAGCTTTAACCATATCTTCGTTTACAGTAAAGGACATACCGTCAGCTTTAATAGTTTTACCTAAAAAGCATTGGCGTTGAGCTCTTTTAGTAAACACTGCTCGTGAACCTCGTGAGCTACTGTACCTTCGGCCGCATAGACGGACGGTACATCTACTATGTTAAGATCCTCAACTAACTTTACAGATCCAGGACAGGTCATCCAGCGTTTTGCACCGCTAGGGCTTAGCTTAGCATGATCTTTAGCGTTATCGTCACTCATATTGCTATACCATACTCTACATCTGCGTCAGGATGTACTTTATAAGTAGCACCACAATCTTCACACTTAAAAGTTTGACCTCTGGGGTCGACTACAAAACCTTCTTCGTAATTTCCGCATTCGGGACATCTTAAAGAAACTTCAGTAGTATATAGCATACTTACAGTTTTCATACCTAACTCCTGTTATACTGTATAATCTTTAGTTTACACCAAGTTGCTATTTTAAGCCGCCTGCGCTTACGCTCCTGACCAACTATAGCTGACCTAGGAACCCAAAAACCCATGACTTTACCGTCTAGTTCCTCAGTACAGAAAAATCTGGCTTTAAACGTACCGTCGCCTACTTCGTAAAGGAAGTCTTGTTTATAGGACTCTACTTTGCGCTCCTCCTCAGCTTTACAGCTATAAGAGGAATATGAATCTAACCAGCTTTGGTTGAGTATAGCCCAGTCTTTGTCCGTCATGTTCTGAGACATACTAAGCTCCTAACAATTTAGTTGAATTTTTACCCTGTAAAGCTCGGCTCAGCTGAACTTTATCACCAGTGTTTTGACCGGCTGTATAACCAGATATATCGTCTGCTTTGGTTCGGGTAGGTTTGTTTTTAAGACCCGCTATGTTATCTGCAATCCATCCTGTAACAAGTTTAGCGGACTGCTCGTACGTGCTTAGCATAACAGGTAGCAGGCTACCGTCTTCGTCCTGTAAAGAGCCTTCTTTAGCGCTACGGATAAGTTGCTCACAGCGCTCAGTAATACGACGCTGAGCGCCAGTCCAAAAGCTGTTTACAAACGTACAGTTCTCTTTACCGTAAAGCTTTTTAGACTCACGGCGTGACTCACGCTCTACAGTAGTTACAACCATCTGGAAGATGTGCATTGCGAACATACGGTTAGCTTCAGTACCTACAAAGATGAACATACCGTTCTTACTGTTGCGTAAACGACTGGTATAGAACTCACAGAAATACAACCTAGCAATAGACTGAGCTACTAACTGCTTCCAAGGTCTTACACTGGTGTTGATTGACTCCTGACCGACATTGTCCTCATTACGCTCAAGGTCAGTCATAGAGATATTGTGCTTAGCTAACAGAGAATGTAAACGGCGAGCAGCTGCAAGAGCTTCATGCTCGTTATTTGATTCGGTAAGAGCCAGTAGTTTGCGAAGCTTTTCAATGGTTTTAGAATCTGTCATGGTAGTGTCCTGTTTTACTGTTTTAGTCTTATCTATGCAGATTATTGCACGACAATCATCATAGGTAAAGCTAAATGTGAAAATAAATGGCGCACCCTACAGGATTCGAACCTGTGACCCACGGCTTAGAAGGCCGTTGCTCTATCCAACTGAGCTAAGAGTGCTATGGTGTCCCCTACTGGATTTGAACCAGTGACCTACCGATTATGAGTCGGACGCTCTAACCAACTGAGCTAAGGGGACTTTGTTGCGCCCTAGTTTAAAGACTGTTTGCGATTTTGTCTCTTAAGACTCCGGCTATCGGATTGTTCGCAAAGGGTACGCTCTCGGTCTGAACCTAACCTATTACTGGAAAGCAGCGAACATCGCGGCTAACTGTTTAGGCGTACACTTGTCGATAGCTGTTAAAGTTGGTGCTCCGTGTTTGGTCATGATTTCTTTGGCTTCGTCACGACCTACATCTTTGGCATACGCTTTGGCCGCTGCTTTAACAGACTCAACCGTTACTTCAGCTTCGTCTTCTAAGCCGTCTTCGTCATCATCAAAACCATCATCTTCAGGTTCATCTACTGCTGATTCGGTCGGACCGGCATTTAATACTTCCATCAGGTCGGCGTACTGACTTGCGTCAACAGCAGCAACAGACTTAGCTAATGATGCACCCAGCGTGATACCGGCTTCGGTTAAAGTGGCGTCGATGAATTCCTGGCCGTGTTCAGCTTTAACTTTTTTGATGCAGTCTTTAAACTGGTCGTAAGTCGGACCTTCGGCTGCTTTAGCTGGAGCTTTGGCATTAGTGGTTTTAGCTGGCGCTTTTTCAGCAGCTTTGGTTGGAGCCGGTTCTTCGGTGACTGTTGAACTACCTAAAACCAGTTGGCTGACTTGGTCAATCAGTGCTGCATTAGCAGGTAAAAGCGCGATTTGGAACGTTACGAAATTGTTCATGGTATATCCTTACAAGTTAAAGTGAGTTACTGTTAAGCTGGTTTGCTGTGTTTGCTAGACCAGTGGAGCTATTCTGCCTGAGGTGTTTAGGTAAAGCAAGCGTTTTTTGTGTCGTAAACGGTGTTTTTTATCAGGGGCTTGCTTGGTGTCTTTTTTGGGTGCATAATGCTCAGACTGACATATAAATAAAGAGGTAAAGCCAGTGCTAACAATGACACTAGAGCAGTTGCGAAAAGAGCACAAAGCCGCTCTTCAACAACTGATAGACCATGCCGGTAGTCAGGTTCATCTAGCTAAAATGCTACAGGTAGAAGTAGAAGTCGTCAAATCCTGGGTGCGACGCGAACGTATATCCAAAAACGGTGCTATTAAAGTGACCGAGCACCAAACCTTAAAAGAGAAGTTTACCCTACAGCAGTTACGCCCAGAACTTTGAGGTAATAATGTATAACAAAAAAGAGCTAAGACCTTACCTAGCTTTTGCTAAGACCGGTGCTGACATTATTCCTATTAATGTTTGGAACAAGATGGTTAAGGGTAAAGAGCGCGGTAAGACGCCAGTCGACAAAGACTGGACAACCAAAGATTATAAAGTCTCAGACGTTGAAAAGTGGATCGAGAAGGGTTACAACCTCGGCTATCGTATACCACATAACGAAGTCGTAATTGACATGGATCCTCGCAATTACAAGGGTGAAGACGTTGAGTCTGCAGTTGCCGAACTGTTTGGTTATTTTGACTTTGAAGAACTAACCGAAGAATTACCTTGCGTTAAGACCGGTGGTGGTGGATGGCATATTTATTGCACCTTACCCGAAGAAGTTTATTGCGGTCTGCTGCGTGAGACTTTGGAAGATCTTCCTGGAGTTGAGTTTAAACGTCTTGGTCGTCAGGTGTTGTGTGCTGGTAGTAAACACCCTAGCGGTAATTACTATAAGTGGGTTAACAGCAACAGTGATAAACAAGACTTACCTGAGAGCATCCTGGCTTTAATACAACGTCCAGAAAAAACCAAAAAGGACGAGTACTCCAGTGGTAAAGGTTGTCTAACTGGTCAACAACTGCAAGACCTGATACTCTCCAAGCTTAACCCTGAAGACTTTGGTAGCAACGACGAATGGTTTCCTTTGTTGTGCGGTGCGCATCATGCTACTGATGGTCAGGGGATTGAAGAGTTCGTAGCTTGGTCGTTACAAGACGATATGTATTCTGAAGAAGAGAACACTATACGTACACGATGGGAATCTTTATGGGATAAAGACAACTCAACTACTATAGGTACTTTGATTCGCCAGCTGGAGCAGTTCGGTGAAGATACTAAGGATGTAAAGGCTATACTCAGCTTTGGCAACCAGTATTTAAACGACGAAGATGACGAAGACAACAGCGACGAAGCATCTATGCTCAAGGACAGTAAACGTCTAGCCGCTGAGATTGACATTGGTGATATCTTCAACGACCCAGAAATGGAAGAAGGTGTAGAAGGTCGAGCAATAGAAGCTGCAAACGAGTTAAGACCAAACAGCGACTCTGAAGACATTATGCGCTGTTTACGTCTTATTAAAGCTGCTGACACGTTTGAGTCTATGCGCGCTCAGGAGATACTCGTAGCTAACAAAGTAATGAAGCAGTCCAACATCAACAAGATGCTAAAAGAGTTAGATACTAAACTCTCAGACGACTTAGCCTTATTACTTAGCCGTAAGACTTTAGAAGTCACCTTTAATAAAGGCAAGCATTTAACCTGCCCTCCATCTGGTGTTCTGTGGGCTTACCATAAGACTCACTGGAAGCCAATATCAGACGAATTCCTGGCTAAGCTGGTACAGGCAACGCTACACGGCATAAAGGAAAAGATGAGCTTAGAACTCCCCGAGCTAACTTTAATCCAACAGGCCGTTAAGCTGGCGCGTATTCAGGTGAGTACCTTAGCTGACCGTATATTTAAAAAGGATATGCCGTCAAGCGTTATTAACTGTAAGAACGGCGAGTTGTGGATTAACAAAGATGGCTCTCACGTATTAAAGCCGCATACGTATCGTAGCTACCTGATTAACTGTCTTAACGTTGATTACGACCCAGCAGCTGAGTGTCCTTTGTTTATGCAGACATTGAGTGAAATCTTTGCTGAGTTTGACGACGGTGAAGATATGATACGTCACATGGGTGAGTTGATGGGTTATACGTCTCAACCGTATAAGAACATTGCAAGCTGGTGGTTATTCCGAGGTCCTGGTGGTGATGGTAAGTCTACTATCCTAAAGATTATGGAAGCAATCCTCCAAGACAGTCAGCTAATGACCACGGTTAAGCTGTTAAGCGCCGGTACAGATACCAGTAATAACCATGCCTTAAACTCCTTGGTCGCTAAACTGGCGGTTGTGGTTGAGGAATTACCGGCTGGTTACTTGTTAAAGGATGCTGGTGTTAAGATGTTCTCTGAGAATACTAAAATGGAAGCGAACCCTAAAGGTCGTGAAGCTTTCCACTTTATGTACGCCGGCAATTTGATTATGTGTAGCAACGGTTGGCCAGCGACTCGCGACCTTAGTCATGGTATGTTCCGTCGGGCTAATGTAATACCGTTCAGCCGTCAGTTTACCAAACATAATCAGGAAGATGTAGACCGAGTCCTTAATATCACTCAAAATCCCAAAGAGATGGCTGGCGTACTTAACTTTATGTTAGAAGGTCTGCAGCGCTTGCGTAGTCGTGGTAAGTTCAAAATGCCAGAGTCTTGTAAACAGGCTAAGGATGAGTGGTTTGGTCATGCTAACAATGTTGTACGCTTCCTTAAAGAGAAGGTTGAGTTTACTGGTAACGCTAACCAGATTGTTGCTGACTTTAGCGATTTCTACGGTATTGTGTATAACGAGTGGTGCCAAGACAACGACATCGACGAGAAGATGCGCAAGCGCAAATCCCACTTCAAGCAAGATTTGATAAGCCTTGGTTATAGCGTCCGTATTGGTGGTGGTAACGCGCTGAAAGTTTACGGCGGTAAAATGCTTGACGGTGTAAAGTCGGATGTGACTGCAGACTTTGATAGTGTATTAGACAGTGAGGAAAGTCCGGATTTGGACTCTGATGGTTTTGAGTTTGAGGAAGATTTTGATGATTTGTAGCAAGGTGCTTTGGAACTGTCAAGGATTGTTTGTGAATAATCTTTGACAGTTTGGATACTTGGATACAGGGAAGGGTTAGAAAGGTTAGAAAATGGAAGGTAGGAAACAGGGATAGTTGGAAATGTTTTAGGGTAAGAAGTGGTCAGGGTTAGAAAAGGTGTGTTTTAATTAAATATTAATGCAGGTTAAATAAAAACTGTAATAAATATTTTTATATATGTGTTAGGTCAGGACGATTTTACACCTTTTCTAACCCTATGGTAAAAACACCGCTTCTGTGACGGTTTATTTCAAAAGATTAATCAAAACAGGAATTATTTATGGAACAATCAAAAACTCCGCGTCACGTAAGTATCGACTTGGAAACAATGGGGAAGACTCCCGAGTGTGCAATAGTGTCTATCGGAGCTGTGATTTTCGATCCTAGATATAATGTTGTCACACAGGATAAGTTCTACACCGAATTAAACTGGCAAGCCCAGGATCGCTTCCTGTGTCCGGATACAACAGCTTGGTGGCAACGGCAGTCGCCTAAAGCTAAAGCCGCTCTAAACGGTTCTGAGGACCTTAGAGATCAGCTTATAGACCTCGCCTTTTGGCTACCGTCCGATTGCAAGGTATGGGGTAATGGAGCTACGTTTGACATCAGCATTCTAGAGAACGCCTACCGTCAACACGGCTTAGAGGTTCCTTGGAAGTTTTGGAATGTCAGGGATATGCGGACAATCAAGGATATGTACGAGTCAAGCCGAGGTGGTCTAAACAGAAAGTCAGGCGGGACTTTACATAATGCTTTGGATGATGCAAACTTTCAGGCAGAGTCAATCACCTACATGTGGAAAAGGCTCTTGACACCAACGGTCAAGTAAAAGAGGAGAACAGATATGCCGACATTAGCTGACATACGTAACCAAAGAACTCAACTCGTCATAGGTTGTTTGCTTGATGAGCTTGAGGATTTAGGTATATGGATTTATCACGTTAGTCAGCATGGATCTGTTTATCTTAAGTTTGAGGATGAGTCTTTAAGATCTATACGTGTAGCTGACCATCCAGGTCGTCAGAAGTATAGATACAAGTGGAACTTAGATCTTAAAGACTCAAAAAGCAAAAAGGTTAATGATAGAGGTATAGTTAGAAACTACTACGGTATTATGGACGTAGAGTCTCTAGTTCAAGATATAAGGTCTGCAGCTAATGGTTACTCAGACTTTTCAAACTTAGAGGATTAACAAATGACTAAGTCACAAACACTCACTTTAGATACAGTACGAGCTGTAATAGTAACTACTCGTAATAAGATGATCCGTGAAGGTATTTTAGACCCTAGCTTTTGTCTAGAAGCAAGATTCAGTAAGTCCGGCTGGCAACAAATCCAGGACGATCTTAACAATAAAGACCGACTGTCACCTGTAGAGTTGGAGTTTAAGACTCGGGGTACGATGTTCGGTGTAAAACTGGTTGAGTCTTTGAGCTTGATAAATCCAGGATTTGTGATTGTAGATACTATCTATAATAATCCTACCGGTTTAGCAGGTAATCTAGATTACATAAGAGGTTAGTATAATGAGGATCACAAGGTACGATCACCTCTTAGCCAGAGTTGAGTATCCAGCTGAAAGAGGTTATCGCATGGAGTCTTATCAGTTACCTAGCTGGATACACTTTACCATAACTGAGCAAGATGACAGTAAATGGGTAACTGTGTACTCTAGAATCCATGCAAACAAAGAGGTTAAGATGAATCCTACATATAGTAGTAAATTCACTGACCAGGAAATAATCAAAGACATGAGCGGTAAGATATCCGCTGCATTTTTATAAGAGGTTAAAGATGACTATAGATTACAAGAAATGTCCTATTTGTAAAAGCGTTTTAAAGTATAGTCGCAGAGCAGGCGAGCAGATTCAAAAGTGCGCAACCATTGGTTGTAAAGGATCTTCTAGTTGGTTAGAAGAATACGAGTGGGAAATGTTTGTTGACGATAATATTAAGGTTGAAACCATGAAAACTGAAGAATTGATGATGAACATAAGCGTAGACCGTGAAACTCTTAAAGCTTACGGTCTTATTCAAGCAGCTATTATCCACGCTAAAGGTATGGAAGCTCAGAATCAGTGGTATATACAGGAAGGTCAACATCCGATGTATACTCAGGATGATTTTTGGGCTGTTGCAGAGGAGATAAGAAAATTATCCATCAGTTTAACCTCTCCTGAAAATAACAAACCTCAACCCCAACCTATCCAGTACGACACTAACGTCAAAACGGAGGATCCATGTTAGATCCTTCTTTCAACGGCAACCTAGCTAATAAGGTAAGACACTACAGAACCAAAGCTGGTATAAGCCAGGAAGCTATAGCTGACAGCATAGGTATCAGTAGCAGCTCATACAGTCAAAGGGAGTTAGGGATAGTTAGCTTCCGCTGTGACGAGTTACACCTTATTGGTAAAATTCTGCTGATAAACTTTTTCTCAGAAATTTTACGATAAATGCTTTACTTCCTCTCTGAGATGGACAATAATGAATTCATCATCAGAGAGGAGAGTTAAAATGAAAGTACAACACTCACACGGCACAAGCATCGTAACTGGTACAACTTCAGAACTGGCTAAAATTGAAAAATGGATTGCACTAGCTAACTGTGAAGTGATGGTTGACGAATCAGAAGATGACGAAGTATACTTTGTAGTAGTTAGCAAAAGCCAGTACACTACTCAAGCTGAACGTCAAGCTGACTTCCAGGCTGCTAAAAAGTTAGCAAAATAAAATCACAAAAAGAGGACTTTTTATCACAAAAGTCCTTTACTTCTTTTCTGATATGATGAATAATTGTCTCATCTTAAACAGGAGAACAGCATGAACACTTACTACTCAGCTCACGGTGTCAAATTCTTTACCTACGGTGTCAAGACCAAAGAAGGCAAGAAGCTGTTTGGTCGCTTTGAGACCTCTGGTCGTAACGTATGGTTCCCAGTAGCGGAACTGTTTGAAACTAATCCTAAAGGAGAGTGAGATGCTACCATATCAAGTTCGTATGCAAGAAATCCGTGCTGAGTTCGTAGCCAAAAGAGCTCAGCGCTTACAAGAAGCTCTGCAGAATAACATCTGCTACAGCTGTGAGTATCAAGCAGACAAGCTGTTCAGCGTAAGTAACAGTCAGCCTATTTACTGCTCTGAGTGTCAAATGGAGCATGAATGCCGTGAGATGGATAACGTAGATTACAGTGATTGAGAGGTCAAAATGCGTACAAGTAAAATCCACTTTAAAATCCCACCTACAGCGCTGTGTCCTACGGGTTATGTTCCTATGAACGTACATGATGCAGCATCGGCAATGGACTACGCTCAGCGTAAAGGGTACGGAGTGTTGCTGCTGGAGGATGTGACTAAATATCCTGTTAATCTGATGGGAGGTTACTTCCAGTGTTGCGGTGTGATGTGTCCTAAGGATGAGCTCCAAAGCCGACTAGACAGCATGCAATCTGCTATAGACAGAGCTAACTATGCATTGACACAGCAAGACGTCCCTGTAGCCTTCCTGGAGCAGTTAAAAAGGGATTTAGCTGACCTCAGTTCAACTTAAAATTTACACAGCGCGTAAATTGATTTATATTGATGGTAATTATACCGGAGATATCAATTAACGTATGCCTTACAAGCCTATCACAATAGAGGATCTAAGAGCTCTCATCCACAAAGGTGAGGTTAAGGATCCTCTTGTCTTTTTAGAGTCTATAATGTCTGGGCAAGACCCTAGAAGACTATCTAGTATATATGAACTGATCATGGAGATAGATAGTTTTACCAACGGTGAACTGTCAAAAGAAGATTGGGCTGAGATAGTAGACCACGTTAATACTCGTTTCAAATATCATACCGTTAGTATGTCAGAATCAATTAATGCAGCTAAGACTATAGCTGAATACCTACATCCTAAGCGTAAGCAGATAGACATTGGTGGTAACAACACTGGTGCTACAGACCCTAGTCAGCAACCTTTGACAGCGGAAGAGATAGAGCTGTTTAAGGAGAAGTTCAATGACGAATTTTGATTCCAAAGAATCCAGCATAGACTTATGGTCTTATAACGAAAAGCGTATGCTCAAGTATATGCTACAGTCTGATGGTATCCAGTTTATGAGGTACTTTTTCAAACTACGTGAAGGTAACAAGATGCTGCTTAACTGGCATCACTTTGTGATAGAGTACGTACTACAGGCTGTTTTAGATGGTAAGATAGACCGCCTTGTGATAAACATTGCTCCAGGATATACCAAGACAGAACAAGCGGTTCTGAACTTTATAGCTCGTGGTTTGGCTTTAAACAGCAGAGCCAAATTCATTCACGCATCTTATTCTGGTGACCTAGCTCAGGAAAACTCCTCTAAAATCAAGGAAACTGTAGAGTCACAATACTTTCAAGAATTGTGGCCGATGCAAATAAGGGTAGACAGCAAAGGTAAGAAAAGATGGTTTACCGAGCTAGGAGGTGGTATGATGGCCGCGCCAGCTGGAGGTCAGATAACCGGTTTTAGAGCAGGTAGAATGGAACCTGGATTCACTGGTGCATTCGTAATAGACGATCCTGTAAAACCTGACGATGCTTATTCCTCAGTCAAAAGGCAAGCTATCAACAACCGTTTTAACAATACTATGCGTTCTCGTCTTGCCGTAGAGACTGTCCCTATGATAGTCATTATGCAGCGGATACACGAAGAAGACCTCAGCGGATACTTACTCAAAGGCGGTTCAGGTGACTATTGGCATCACCTTTTAATACCTACTCTGTTGACTGAAGAGATCATAAACAGACCTTATCCTAAAGAGTACAGTCACGGAAAACCTATAAGTATAGAGGGTATCCTCTCAGCGCTGCACGGAGGAGAAGAATATGTCTTTTAAATTGACACCGGAAATACTTAGAAGAACATTAGACTACAACAAGCAAACAGGCTTATTCACTTGGAAGATAGAACCTTACCATCATTCCTGTAAGTTTAAAATAGGAGATCAAGCCGGACATAAGGCTGGTAAAGGTTATATCTCCGTAAAGCTTTTTGGACAATCTTATGCAGCTCATAGATTAGCTTATTTTTACGTTTTAGGTTTTTGGCCTGAGGATCAAATAGACCATAAGGATCAGAATAAGTCTAATAACAGTTGGTATAATTTAAGAGAATGTAGTAATAAAATTAATCATCACAACAAACCTAAACAATCTAATAATAAGTCTGGTGTAACCGGAGTGTTGTGGAAAGAACGTATAAATAAGTGGATAGCCTATATAACTATCGAAGGTAAGAAAACTCACTTAGGATCTTTTACAAGTAAAGAAGAAGCTATAAAAGTAAGGTTAACTGCAGAAAAAGAGCATGGATATTATTGCAATCATGGTAAGAAGCTTATTTCTGAGTCCTCAGAGGAGCTCTACTATGCTTTTTAACTCCGAAAATATAGCAACGTATGTACCCCGTAAATTGGTTGCTGGGAGTCCGCTTTGGCCGTTTAAACAGGACTTAGAGCAGCTCTCAACTCTGTTTAAAGGCGATCCATATACCGCTGCAAGCCAATATCAGCAAAACCCTAAACCGGCCGGTGGTGGTATGTTCAAAGACAGTTACTGGAAGTACTACGACATACTACCACCTGACATAGACCTGATAAGGATCTATGGGGATACAGCTCAAAAGACTGCTGAGCGCAATGACTTTAGCGTATTCCAGTGCTGGGCTAGATCACGTACCAAGGGTATATTCTTGATAGACCAAGCTCGCGGTAAATGGGAAGCTCCAGAGCTTGAGTCTAAGCTGGTTGAGTTTTGGTCAAAGCATAAGCCAAACCAGTTTAGACCGTTTGGTGCGCAGATTGTCAAGATAGAGGATAAATCTTCTGGTAGTAGCTTGATACAGTCTATCAAAAAGGACTATATGATCCCTGTGGAACCTATCCAGCGTAACACGGATAAAGTCTTACGGGCTATGGGTGTGGTCAAGTACTTTGCAAGTGGATACATTCACATACCTAGAGAAGCTGATTTTGTTTTTGATTACAAAGAGGAGTTTTCAAAATTTACTCCTATGATGACTCATAAACACGACGATCAGATAGACCCAACAATGGACGCAGTGGAAGACCTATTGGTGTTTGAAGACATGATATATAGTAAAGGGTCAATGTGATTTGATTTAAATCTTCTAAAACCGAGAAAGGGTTAGTTTAGGGGTAAAATCATTAGTTATTAATGCAGGCTAAATAAAAACTGAAATAAAAATTTTTATATATGTGTTAGGTCAGGACGATTTCACCCCTAAACTAACCCTATCCAAAAGGTGAGTAAAAATGTCAAAAGAAAATTATCAAGCGGCAACAATCCTGGAAGATGCCGAGACTAAAGATGGTTTGGAAAACCTGATAGCTCAGTTAGGTACAGAGCAGGATAAAAGACATCACAGCAAGTTTGTCAATAACAAGCGTCTGTCAGATCCTGGTAACAGGCAAGAGCTAGATGCACTTTACCGTACAGACTGGTTAGCTGGTAAAGTCGTTGACATTATCCCTAATGATATGACAAGGGAGTGGAGACTATTTACCAAAGTTGAAACCGCCACTGCTGAGATGTTAAGAAGTGAAGAAGATCGTCTAGGTGTAGTGCATAAGTTTAATCTCGCTCATAAATGGGCTAGACTTTACGGTACTGCATTTATTGTGCTTGCTGTAGACGACGGTTTAGAACCTGATAAACCTCTAAACATAGCTAGTATCAAGAAAGGCGGTTTACGTCACATAAATGTAATAGACCGTCACCGCATTAGTACTGGAGATCAGACTCCTATCGCCGATCCGATGAATTCTAAATTCGGTATGCCTGAGTTCTACCGATTCGCAGAGACCTCGGTGCGTATACATCACAGTAGAGTTTTGCGCTTTGACGGCGTACAACTACCTTACGACGAGTTTAGACGTAACAATTACTTCTCAGACTCGGTTTTAGATCGCCTATACGACTCGCTGATTAACTTCAATACGGTTACTCAGGGTACAGCTAGTATGGTGTTTGAGACTAACGTAGATATTGTTAAAGTTAAAGGTCTTATGCAATACTTGCAGACTGCAGAAGGTGAAGCTTTACTGCGCAAGCGTTTTACATTAGCCGGTATGCTAAAAAGCTTTAACAACATGATGCTCCTGGACAACGAGGAGGAGTTTCAGACCAAGACCAATACCTTTGCTGGTTTACCTGACCTTATTGCTCGCTATGGTCATATTTTGGCGTCTGCAGCGGACGTACCGGCTACTCGTTTACTTGGTGAAGCCGCCAGTGGATTCAATGCGACTGGTGAAGGCGACCTTAAGAACTATTACGACAAAATCAAAGCTGATCAGATAACTGAATATAAACCTAAGTTAGATTACTTTGACGATATCATGGCTGCTAGTCTAGGTTTATCTGAAAATTTAGATTTGTCTTACGACTTTAAGCCGCTATTCCAAATGACTCCTGAACAGCAGGCTACTTTAGAGAAGACCCGAGCTGAACGTGATAAACTATACTATGATATGAACGTTATCGATGAAGTTATCATAGCTAAAGAGTTACAACAGGACAGCACGTACACTAACGTGACTGAAGAGTATGTTAAAGAATTAGAGAGCTACGTCAATGAGCAACCTGAAACCCCTACCGAAGTTGATGACCCTAAGATTGCAGAAGAAGCTCCAGAAGAGCAAGCAGAAACAGGTGAGGACAGCTAAGGCTCCGAGGTCTGCTGAAGTAAAGTATCGTAATACGCTCTATGCTTTAGTAGAGCGTTTAAAGCGAGACACCAATACTATTGTTGTACCTTTGCTAAAACAGTTAGAAGCAGATTATGTTAACGACGCTTATGCAAAGACGTTATCAGAAGCTTTTGACCGTCTGCGCAATGGTTATATCAACATAGATAAAAATGCAAGAGTCATATCTGAGTCTTTCACTCAAGATGTTGATAATCAGCAGAAACAAAGATTTTATGCAGCTATGGAAGAAGCTGTAGGTGTGAATTTACAATCAGTCATACAGAAAGACAATGTAGAAGATGTACTTGTCTCTATGACTCGAAGCAACGTAGCTCTTATAAGATCTATACCTGAAGAGTACTTTAAAAAGATAGAGAGTATGATTTGGACTAATGTCACCCAAGGTACTAAAGCTACCTCTATGATAGAAGAACTTCAGCAGATAGGTAACGTCACTGAGAAAAGAGCTAGGTTAATAGCTAGAGATCAAACAGCTAAATTGAACTCAGCTCTTAATCAGCAGCGCCAGCAGAATCTAGGGATAGAAGAGTACGTATGGCGTACATCAGGCGACGGAGACAGAGTAAGAGAGACTCACAGAGAGAATAACGGTAAGACTTTCCGCTGGGACGATCCACCAGAAACAGGACATCCAGGTGAGGATATTCAATGCCGGTGCGTAGCTATACCTATTATAACGCTATAAAGCTTTGAGTAATTTCCATCATAAAGTTGTTTTTACCGGCAACATGATTTAATATTGATTCAAATTTCAAGGGTGCTGTCAATGTTTTTAAAAGACCGTCTTAACATCACTACCGAACGCCAGTATACTGACGAAGGATTCTTGATAGTCCCTGCTCGTATATCTCGTACTGGTATACAGGATTATCTAGCTGTTGAGATGGGTCTTACAGATAGAGAACCTGATTCTATAGTAAGAGTATGGCGTCCTGAAGAAGAGGTTTTCTCAGAACAGTCTTTGTCATCTTTTACTAATAAACCTGTCACTAACAATCATCCCCCTGTCTTAGTAGACGCCAGCAACTCCAAGCTATATTCTGTCGGTCACGCTGGAGCTACTGTTGACAAAGATGGTATGTACGCCAAAACTGTCCTTTATATCACGGACGCAGAATCCATAAAAGCAGTTGAATCTGGAAAGGTTGAACTGTCTAATGGATATACCGCTGATATAGATTGGACTCCAGGAGTTACTCCAGACGGTGAGCAATATGACGCCGTACAGAGAAACATCAAAGGCAATCACATTGCCATTGTAGAACGTGGTCGCGCTGGACCTGCTTGCAGAGTGGCCGATAACCTACCCGATAACGGAGAAATAGTCAAAATGGCTAAAGTTACCATTGATGGGGTTGACTTCGAAGTGTCTGAACAGGCTGCGCAGGCAGTATCAAAACTGCAAGCGCGGATCTCAGATACCGAAGCCGAACTCGAAAAGAAAGACGAAGAGTTAGAAAAGAAAGAAGACGAAATGGAAGAAGAGAAGAAAGACTCTGAAGAAGAGAAAGAAACTCTGAAAGCCCAAGTCGATTCTTTGAAGGCTCAGATACCGACTGCTGATACTTTGGATAAGATGGTTGCCGATCGTACTGCTTTAATAGCTACTGTTACGACTGTTGCTCCTGATATCAAATGGCAAGGTAAAGACGCTAAGACTTTGAAACGTGAAGTAGTAGCTCTTATGCGCCCTAACGTTCAAATGGATAGCGTGACAGATGCTTATGTTGACGCCAGCTTCGATTTGATCGTTGAACAGATCGCAGGTGATCCTCAGATTAGCCTGGATAAAGCTTTGGCCACTCAGGTTACTAAACCTGTAGAGACCAAAGACAACCGTCCTGCAGACGTCATTGCTCGTGAGAAAATGATGGCTGACAGTCGTGATATGTGGAAGAAAAAAGGAGCGAATAAATAATGAGCGCACAAACTTCCTATTCAATGAGACAACCTCGTGCCTATGCTGGTTTGATTTACGCTCAAGCTCCGCACGATATTGTCAGTCGTAAAGTAGAAACTGTAGATGGTATTCCTTTTGGTGCAGCGGTTAGCCGTGGTACTGACAAAGAAAATCAGGTTGTTTTAGGTGGTGCTGATTTTCTGGGTATTACTATCCGTTCTTTAGATAAAGAAGGTGCAGCCAACACAGGTGCTATCCGTTGGAATCAAAAAGAATCTGCCGGTGTTATCCGCAATGGTTATGTATGGGTGGTTTGTCCTGCTGGCTGTGTTGCTGGTGCTGCTGTAAAATACGTCAATACTACTGGTGTGCTTAATGCAGGTGCAGCCGGTGCAGGCGAGACCAACTTGGTTGGTGCTAAGTGGGAAACAAGCGCTGCTGCTGGTGAGTTGGCTGTTATCCGTATCGAAACCTCAGCTACTACTGCTGGCGTATAAGGGGAACTGAAATGAAGAAATTTACACTTCGCGACGGTTCAGTGGCTACTTTTGATGGAGCCAATGTATCTGTTGTACAAGGTGATAAGCGTATCACTTTAGATGGTGCTATCAACACCGCTTTACATACCGGCTATTTGGATGCTGACGGCGCTTTCTTTTTCCAGCGCCAGCTTGAGCACATTAAAGCTCGCAGCTACGACGTCCGCTATCCGGAACTTAAAGCTCGTACATTATTCCCTGTGTCTAACGAAGGTGGCGCTGGTATCACCAGTATCACTTACCGCACTTACGATCAGTCTGGTGCTGCTAAAATCATCAACGCTTATGCTGATGACTTACCTCGTGCTGACGTTGCTGGTAAAGAAACTACTATACCTGTACGCTCTGTTGGTATCTCGTTCGGTTACAACTTGGACGAAATCAACTCCTCTGCAATGACCGGTGCTCAGCTGGATCAGCGTCGTGCTAATGCTGCTCGTCGTTCTAACGAACAAGTTGTTAACGATGTAGCATTCTACGGTGATTCAGATTCTGGTCTTCCAGGTCTGTTTAGTAATCCTAACATTCCAACCGGTGCTGTTGTGAATCCTGGTTCTGGTACTGCATGGTCTACTAAGACTCCAGAGCAGATCCTGTTTGATGTTAACGATCTTTTCGCCGACATTTTTGAAACTACTAAGATGGTCGAGCGCGGTAATACGCTGCTGTTACCTCCATCTCAGTGGTCTTATATTATGTCAACTCCGCGTTCTATCAACAGCGATACCACTATTGCTCAGTATCTGGCTCAAAACAGCCCGTACCTGAACAGTATTGACGATATCATCCCTGTCAACGAATGTGCTGCTGTTAACAATCCTTTGTTGAGCACTGACGCTATGGTAGCGTACGACCTGAACCCTGACAAGCTACAACTGGAAATCCCAGTAGAGCTGGAAATGTTACCGGTTCAGCAGAAGAACTTGGAATTTGTAGTTCCAGGACGTTCGCGGTTAGGTGGTTTGAACATCTACTATCCGCTGTCTTTAGCTATTGCAACGGGGATTTAAGTCATGGCCGGGATCTTAAATAAAACCGCTCGTCAATTTAACTTAAAGTGTATCACTAAACAGGGGCATCGTGTTATTGTACGTATTGCTCCTGGATTCAACGTGGTTAATGACGAACACTGGGAAGCTTTTGTTCCTAAAAGTGGAAAGGGCATAGACCCTTATGTTGCAGAGCTTAAGAAGTTAGGTCATCTGGATTATGGTGATCACGTCAACGACTTAGAGTTAGAAATGGATCCAGATACTGTTTCCAAATCTCGCTCTGAGCCAATGGCAGTATTAACTGCTCAGCTGGAAAAGGCTTCTAAAGACGCAGAAGACAATCTTAACATTGCGAACAAGCATAAAGCCGAAGCTGAAAAAGCTCAAGCTGAAGCTGAAACTGCTAAGTTAGCTCTTGAAAAAGCTCAGATGGAACTGGCTCAATTAAAAGCAGCTAACAAACCAGCCGTAACTGATAAGAAGTAAAATACAAAAGAACCCTGATACTAGGGTTCTTTTCAATTAAGTATTACTCAGTATTTAATTGAAAAGAATTATAAGGATGAGAAGTTGAGTAATAACGACAATCTCAGAGGTTTAGAATCAATGGAACAGTTTTCTATAGCTAGACTTTGGAAATTGTTAGACTCTATGCAAGATAAGCTGACTAACATCGACAGTCAGCTTAAAGAAGTTGTGCGTCTTGAAGAAAGAGTTAATAATCATGATCACGCTCTGTCAAGATACGGTAATAGATTAGACAACCACGATATTAGACTTAGAGAATCCGAATTATGGCAAGCTAATCATGGAGATAAAGCTACCATAGAAAGAATAATAAGCAATGTACAAGAAAACATCAAGGCGGTGAGTGACAAAGTGGATGTTATAGAGCATCAACTTGATGTAGGTAAAGGTCACAAAGATATAGGTAAGGAAGCTTTAAAGTGGTTAGCTGGATTGCTTTCTGCTTTGATAATATTCTTACTAACTAGAGGTTAACATGACCGCAACAGTAGCTGATATCCGGTTAAGATTTGAAGAGTTCTCAGATGTAGATATGTACTCTGACGTAAAAATACAGATGATGATTGAAGATTCTATCTTAGTTTATATGGGTGATCAAGAATCTCGCTGGTGCGGTAAGTACAACTATGCTCAGGCTTATCTGGTAGCTCATTTATTAAAGTCCGCTACGGATTCTGCAGCCGGTGACAGTAACAGTAAATCCGGTTCTATAACCAGTAAATCAGCTGGCGGTGTTAGTGTGACAAGAGGTTCTGTAGCTAAAGACAGATCTGATCAAGACGACTTTTTGTCAAGTACTTCTTATGGTCAGCAATTCCTTATAGTTAGGCGTTCTTGCTTTGCCGGTGTACTGGTTGCAAGCGGATTATGAAATCCAAGACTAAAGTTCTTAAGAGACCAGAAAAGGCTATAAAAGAGCTTGAGAAGTTAGGTTCTCTTTTACAAGGACCGACATCTGTAAAAGTAGGCTTACCAAAAGGTTCTAATCCTTATCCTGACGGAACTAGCGTTATAATGGTAGGTACAGTACATGAGTTCGGTAGTCCTGCTAGAGGAGTTCCCGCTCGTAGCTACCTCAGAAGCACATTAGTCGAAAGACGTAAAGAATATCGTGAGATGATAGGTAAACTAGCAGGTCATATTATATCTGGTAAGATGACAATGGATAAAGCTTTAGATCTACTAGGTATAAAAGTCCAAGGAGATGTCCAGATGAAAATAGAGACTATCAAAGAACCTGCTTTAAAATATAGAGAAGGTAATCCTCTAATAGATACAGGCCACTTAAGACAATCTATAACTTATCAGGTAGGTGAGTAATGCCTATTAATGTATCCGAAGCTTTAGACTCCGACACTGCTATACTAACTGTAGTTGAGCGGAAAGGATTAGGTAGTTACGTAGACGGCGTTTATGTTAAAGCTCCTGATTCGCTTTTTAAAGTTCTACTTAGTCCTCAACAACCTACCCCAGAAGAAGCAATGGTTTTACCGGAAGGTGAGCGGAACAAAGATATGTTCAAGTTTATATGTAATAAACTTCTAAGACCTACTATAGATAAAGACAACATACAAGCCGACCGAGTTAAGTATAATGGTAACTGGTATAAGATAATACGAGTAGAAGGTTGGATTGTGTTTGGTCATTGTATAGCTTATGGAGTAAGAGATTAATGATACCTTCTGATGCTATAAATAAGTTAATTCGGGACACTGTTAACTTGCTTTTATCTTCTCCAGGATACACAATAAAAGCCAAGCAAAAAGATGCTCCTAGACCGATAGGTGCTTATGCTGACGTAGATGTCATGCTAGACACTGCTGTAGGATGGGAAGAGCATACACTAACTGATAATATTGACGATCCTGATATTACAGAAACTATAAGAGGTTATAGAAAGCTTATGATCTCTTTAAATTTCTACAGGGATAACGCTTACGATAATGCTCGTAAGGTTAAGATAGGATTAGTAAGAGAATCTATACAGTCTTTATTTTCAGCTGCTGGGTTAGGTCTTCTAACTAGATCTGACGTTAGAGAAATAGACGAGCCTTTAGAAAACGGCTGGGAAGAAAGATCACAATTTGATATTGTGTTAAGTACAGTGAGTACAGATACAGATATAATAAGATCTATACAAGTTCTTAATATTGAAGGTGAATATCAAGCTCGCGGTTTAGTTTATAATTTTAATATAGAGGTGCAATAACATGACAATTCCAGTTTCTACAGTGGTTAACGTCAGCATTGCAGTAGGTGCGACTTTTCCAGCAAGAGCAGGGTTTGGCACTCTCAATATCATCACCGCAGAAACTGGTGTTATTGGGGTTGCTGAGCGTATACGTTCTTATTCAAATCTGGACGGCGTTACCGCTGAATGGCCTGCTGATTCTGAAGTAGTGAAAGCTGCTTCTGCTTATTTCGGTCAACAACCTAAACCAACTCAATTAAGAGTTAGTACTCGCTATCCAACAGCTCAGTCTGCTCAATTACGAGGTGGTAGTTTTGTTGACGAGGATGCTTCTCTACTATTATTAGAAGATATCGTCGCCGGTTCTTTTAGTATTAATATTGACGGAACTAGCAAAGATATAACTGGTTTAAATTTTAGCGGTATTACTGACTTTAGTCAAGCAGCCGGTATAATCCAAACAGCGTTGCGAGCAGTAGCTACAGGTGGTTTTACCTTAGCAACTTGCGTGTTTTCAGGTGGTCGGTTCTTAATCGGTTCTGGTACTACTGGGGATCTCTCTACAATCAGTTTTGCAGCGCCAGCGGCCAGCGGTACAGACATCAGTGAGCTTTTACGTTTGCGTCAAGGTTTAGCTACTAAAGCTAACGGCATAGCGGCTGAGACTATCACAGCAAGCTTAAACGCGATTCAAAACGTGAGTACAGACTGGTATGGCTTTATATTCACTAAAGAAGTCCGCGATGGTGTTCAAATCAACGGTGAAGATGCAGTGGTTGCGGCTGCTACATGGGCTGAAGCTCGTACTAAAGTATTTGGAAACACTACTAATAACCCAGATGCTTCCGATTCTGTTACGACTAACGATATCGGTAGTGTTCTTAAGCTGGCTAGTTATCGTCGTACCATTACTACTTTCAGTTCTTATCCTGACCAGTATCCCTCTGCGTCTGTTTTGGGTCGTGCTTTTACCGTTAACTTTGGTCAGCCTAATAGTACTATTACTCTGAAATTTAAACAACTTCCAGGTATTACAGTTGAAAGCATCACTCAAGGTGAAAAAGCGGTATTAGACAGTAAGAATATCAACTGTCTAATTAGTGTAGGTGCTAGTGTGATGTTCGCAGAGTCTAAAATGGCTAGTGGTGTTTTCTTTGACGAAGTGCATGGTTTAGATTGGTTAGAAAATGCAATCCAAACTAACGTCTTTGGTTACATGTTAACCCGTACGACTAAAGTGCCGTATACCGACAAAGGTACTGCTTCTTTAGAGCAGCAAACTATCAAAGCTCTTGACGAAGCAGTCCGTAACGGTTTAGCGGCTCCAGGAACTACAATCGACGGTGAGTTCTTACCGAAAGGGTACATTACAGTAGTGACTCCAGTAGCTGAAGTAAACCAGTCGGACAAAGAAGCTCGATTCTACGGCGGTTTGAGTTTTACTATCTTAGGCGCTGGTGCTATACACGGCGTTCAGATCAATGGTACTTTTGAGCGCTAAGGAGCGATTGAATGAAAGATTATAGCTTTTTAAATACTCTCTTACTGGTCAACGGTGTTGAGATGCAAGGTTACGACGAAGGTGACGACGTTATAACCTTAGAGCGACTGTCAGACTCAGCCGCTCATAAGATTGGTACAGATGGTGAAATGACTGTATCTATAAGCGCTGATCGTAGCGGTTCAGTTCGTTTCCGCTTGATGCAAACCTCTACAAGTAATCGCTTGCTTTCAGGTTTGATATCTTCTCAGGAAAACGGTGCTTTCATACCTGTCTTTGTACAGTTTAAAGATACCAAAGGTTTTGACTTAGGTAGCGGTACTCAAGGGTATATTCCTCGTCCTGCTGCAATGGTACGCGGTACTAACGCTAACGCTCAGGAATGGGAAATTGTAGTAGAGCGTTTGGATATGCTTCACGCAGGATCTTAAAGTTTTTCCGAGGAGGAACAAAAGCGTTTCAAAAATCCCGGCCTACTTGGGACGCTCCTCCTCGGATCTTTAACTCGGCAGGGTAAACTTTCGGGAGTTTATAATGGCTTGTAAAACAGAATCAAAACAAATAGGCGATAACGAGTTCAGTGTAACTCAGTGGCCAGTAGATAGAGCTTTGATCACTAAGATCAAGTTAGTTAAGATATTTGGAGCAGCTTTTGCTTCTATGGCTAACTCTGAAGATACCAAGTCTAAAAGCAAATCAGGAGAAGGTAAAGCTTTCTCTGAAGGTTTGTCTATCTTATTCTCAAGTTCTAATCCTGAAGAGATTGCTGCTATTATAAAGCAATCGGTATTGGGCGTTGCCTGTAACGGTGCTCGTATAACAGAGACTACTTATAATGAGTTGTTCTCAGGTGACAATATGATGGATCTTTACAAAGTTTTCTTATTTGTATTGCAGGTAAATTACTCAAATTTGTTCAAAGGCCAGTTGGCAGATCGACTTCTGGCCAAAGTGAAGGAAAACCTTTAGACAGAAAGAGATTCCCTAATGTAGATCTTATGTTACACAGACCTCTATTAGTGGATCCTCCGATGTGTAGCTTGAGAGAGTTACAAGACGGAACATATTCAATAGACGATCTATTAATGATGCATGAGATAATAGATCTAAAAATTAGCTTAGCTCCTAAGCCACCAAGAGGTAAATAATGTCTTCTTTACTTGACGAACTGTTAGTCGGTCTAGGATTTGAATATGATCCTAAGGAGATGTCCGACTTCAAAAAGGATATAGACGGTAGCGTCAACCTAGTAAAGAATCTCACTAAAGCAGTAGTAGGAGCTGCTACTGCTTTAACTGCTTTAGTTGTAACCAGTACAAAAGCATCTGACGAACAAGGTAAGTTCGCAAATGAAATAGGTATATCGGTAGAGATGTTAGATGCTTTACAGTTCTCTTTAGTGAGATCTGGCGGCTCTGCTGACGGTATGAGCTCTTCCCTTAAGAGTTTTAGTAAAAATATAGCCGATGCTGTTATGGGATCAGGCTCAGGGATAGAAGCTTTTGGTAGATTAGGAATATCTATACAGGATGCTAACGGTCAGCTCAAACCTACTTCTGATTTGTTATTAGAAGTTTCTGAACGGATGCAAGGTCTAGATCGTAGACAGCAAATAGAGTTAGCTGACAAATTAGGACTCTCAGACTCTTTAAGATTATTGCAGCAAGGACCAAAAGCAATAAGAGAGCTTATCAACGAAGCCGAAGCTTTAGGTAACACCACTGCTGAAGATGCTGCTATAGCAGCTGAGTTCCAAGACAGCCTTACTAATCTATGGAAGATAATAAAGGATTTATCTAGATCGATATCTAGAGAGTTAGCTCCTATGATGACTGAGTTAGTTTCCACTTTTACAGACTGGTGGAAAGCCAATAGGGATATCATCCAGCAGAAAATACCAGAGTGGATAGACAAATTCACTCAAGCTTTAAAATTACTTTCTATAGCTGTAGCTGTATTTATAGGTTATAAATTAGCAGCTTACTTTGTGACTCTAATAGGTCTTATCAAAGGAGTCACTGTAGGCGCTCTGCTAATGAACGCAGCGATGTTTATTTTACCAATGCTAATAGCAGGTATAATAACAGCGATAGGCTTGTTAGCAGAGGATGCTAAGGTATTCTTCGAAGGTGGAGAGTCTTTTATAGGTTCTATGCTTGAAAAATATCCTCAATGGGCTGACGAAATAAGAGTAGTTGCTGCTTTGTTTGCCACTATAGCTGACTTAACCGCTAAGATTTTCGAAGGTTGGGGTCACATAATGGATATAGTCAAAGGTGACACCAAACTAAAAGATTTATGGGAAGGTTTGAAGTTCTCAGTTGGTATAAAACCTAAGTCAGATGTAGAGTTGACAGAATCAGCTCTTATGATTCAAAGAAACGTAGGTGGTCCAGAAGCCGTCAAAAGAGCTGCTGAGATATCCGCTCTTTTTGGAGGTCTTAGTTCCGCTGGTTCTTTACAAGGTTTTGAAAATGAAGATCTAAGCTTTTTAGGCTCTCCTACCTCTAACAACTCTAGGTCTATAAATGTTGACCGAGTAGAGATATCTGTTAATGGTGGTTCAGATAGCGCTGAAACTATCGCTAACAGTGTTTATAATATGTTCCAGCAAGCTGCTGAGGACTTGGAAACTCCGGTGGATCAATAATATGGCTTTTGAAAATCTATTTATAAGAACCAAAAAGTCTATAGGTGGTGTTCAGTTAGATGCTGTGTTAAGCGAGACTCACAATACATCGGTTAGAACTACTGATAATCCTGTAGAGTTAGGAGCGGATATAACTGATCATTCTATCGTAGAACCTATACAGCTAAAGATAGTAGCAGAAGTCAGCGATACTCCTTTAGGCGGTGCAGCTTTTAGCCAGATAGTCGATTTGGTAACAGGTCTTTTTGGAAGTTCTACTGCTTCTAACGTAACTCGTAGTAACGCTGCTTATAACGCTTTAGTTCAAATACAAAATGCTCGTGAGCCGATTGACGTTCAAACCAGATTAAAACTGTATAAAAATATGTTGATAACTAATATCAACGTAACTCAGGACAAAGATACATCTCGTATCGTCCGTATGAACATAGAGTTAAAAGAAGTTATAATTACTTCCTCAGTTGTGGTACAATTAAGCGCTGAACAATTAGCTGCTGGTTCACCTAAAGAGCAAGCTCAGTCGGCTGTTAGAAGAGGTCGTCAAGAAGCTAAGCCGGTAGCAGAAGCGACTAATAAATCAGTATTAAAATCAGTTATAGACTGGGTAGGTGGATAATGATAGAAATACCCTTAACTAACGATCCAGAGCAGATATTTTCTATACGTCTTAATAACGTCAACTATGATTTTAGAGTTATCCTTAATTCCAGAGCTAATAACGGTAGAGGATTATGGACTGTAGATATAAGTAGACAGGGTGTAGATATAATATCAGGATTGACTCTTGTCTCAGGTGTAAATATTGTTTCTCAATACAACCTACCTTTTACTAATCTATTTATGGTTAATCTTAACAATCCTGAATTAGATCCAACTAAAGCTAATTTCGGAACTGGTT
>Ga0194137_10000517_pt1 | contig 25698 bp, 19 predicted proteins | sample TARM_MetaG_T3_14_FD_134025 | JGI IMG/M metagenome (GOLD analysis project Ga0194137, IMG submission 134025) | Freshwater microbial communities from Pennsylvania, USA, analyzing microbe dynamics in response to fracking - TARM_MetaG_T3_14 (version 2) | ecosystem: Environmental > Aquatic >... | reverse complement strand
GCGCATCAACTGGGCCTCGGCCAGCAGGGTGGCGCGGGCATCTGCTTCACTGGCGTTCGCGGCCGGCTGCAACAGTTTGCGGGCCTCGGCCAGCTTGCCCTGGCGGGCCAGCAGGCTGGCACGGCGGTAGCGCAGCTCCAGGCTATTGCCGTCGACCTTCTGCAGCGCGGCCTCGGCGCCCTTGAGATCGCCGCGCTGCTCGGCAGCCTGGGACAGCATCAGCCAGGCCTGCTGGCGGCCCTCGGCGCGTGCCTTGATTTCGCCATCCGTGCCCGCGGCCGGCGTGTCCAGCCGCTTCAGGCCTTCGCGCAGTGCCGTCTCGGCAGCAGCGGCATGCTTGAGTTCCAGCTCGATGGCCCCCAGGGCCAGCCAGGGCGCGGGGTTGTCCGGAGTCGCTTCGGTCAGCGAGCGGAACTCGCGTGCGGCCTCGGCCGGGCGCTGCGTCTGGATGAGCGCGCGGGCATAGGCCTGGCGCAGGGCGTACTGATCCGGCTTTTGCTGCAGCCTTGCCGTGATCAGCCCCTCGGCTTCGGCCTCGGTGGGCATCAGGTCGACGGCGAGCTGCATCGCATCGTTGCCTTCGGGCTCCTGCTGGTTGAGCTCACGCGTCAATGCCAGGGCGCGACCGTTCTGGCCAGCGTTGATGGCCAGGCGGGCTTCGGTGTAGAGGGCGGCGGGCTTGAGGGGGCCGGTCTGGGCCTGCAGGACAGGGCCCAATGCCGTCAGCACGGCCTTGGGGTCGGGCGAGCGCTGGAAGAGGCGCGGCAGCGCGAGGATGAGGCTGGGGCGTTGCGGGGCGGGGGCGATGCGCAGCAGGCTTGCCAGCGGCACGGGCACTTCGGCGGGCTTGTTCATCACGGCCAGCAGCTGCACGCAGTTCTGCAGGGCTTCGGACGAGGTGGGCACGGTCTCGGCCCAGGCGCGGGCGGCCATCAAGGCCTGGTCGCCGGCGCGGGCCTGCACGGCGATGTTGACGACGCGCTTGAACAGCTCCTCGTCGCCGGTGCGGCGGGCCGCGTCCAGCAGCACCTGGAAGGCGACGCCGGCCTGGCCGTTCTGCAGCTCGATCTCGCCGATCAGCAATTGGTAGAACAGCGGTGCATCCATGGCCGAGTTGGACGGGGGCTCGGCGGACTCGGCAGGGGTGGCGGCGTCCTGGGCGTGGGCCTGCAGGGCGGCCAGCAAGGCGACGGCGGCGGCCACGCGACGGTAGGGCAAGGGCATTCGAACTCCGGCAGACAACAGCCTGATTATGATTTCGCCCCCATGCCCGAGTTGCCTGAAGTCGAAGTCACGCGCCGCAGCTTCGCGAGCGCCATCCAGGGAGCCCGGGTGACCGGCCTGCGCCTGGGGAAACCGCTGCGCTGGCCCATCGGCGTCGACCCCGAAACCCTGCTCGGCAGCCGCGTCGGCAGCACGCAAAGGCGCGGTAAATATTTGTGGCTGCCCCTTGAGAACCGCGGCGGATTGCTGATGCACCTGGGCATGTCGGGCTCGCTGGCCTTTCTGGACACCACGCCGGCGCCCGGCGCCCATGACCATTTCGACCTGCACACCGACCGCGGCCTGCTGCGCCTGACCGACCCGCGCCGCTTCGGCGCCGTCGTCTGGGCAGCGGCCCTGGACGCCGAGCCAGTGGCGACGTTGCTGGGTGGCCTGGGCCTGGAGCCCTTCGACGAACGCTTCGACGGCCTGCACCTGCACGCGGCGCTGAGTGGCCGGTGCGTCGCCATCAAGCAGGCCCTGCTGGCAGGCGACATCGTCGTCGGCGCCGGCAATATCTACGCCTGCGAGGCCCTCTTCATGGCGGGCATCGACCCGCGCCTGCCGGCCGGCAAGCTCAGCCGCCCGCGCGCCGACAAGCTGGCCGCTACCGTGCGTACCGTGCTCGGCCAAGCCCTGGAGGCCGGCGGCACGACGCTGCGCGACTTCCGCGACGCTCACGGCGTGGCCGGCAGCTTCCAGATGCAGGCCCTGGTGTATGGCCGCGAGGGCGAGGCCTGCCGGCGCTGCGGCACTGCCATCAAGCGCATCGTGCAGGGTCAGCGTTCCACCTTCTTCTGCCCGTCATGCCAGAAGCGTTGATCGACAAGGACTTCGGCAAGACCGTCGTCGCCTGGCAGCGCCGCCATGGCCGCAACACCCTGCCTTGGCAGAACACGCGCGATCCCTATCGCGTCTGGCTGTCTGAAGTCATGCTGCAGCAGACCCAGGTGACGACGGTGCTGGGCTATTACGAGCGTTTCCTGGCACGCTGGCCGCGGGTCACCGACTTGGCTGCGGCGACGCTGGACGAGGTGCTGGCGCAATGGGCCGGCCTGGGCTACTACAGCCGCGCGCGCAACCTCTGCGCCTGCGCGAGGGCCGTGGCCGAACTGCATGGCGGCGAATTCCCCCGCACCGCGGCCGGCCTGCAGACGCTGCCGGGCATCGGCCGCTCCACCGCCGCGGCCATCGCGGCCTTCTGCTTCGGCGAGCGCGTCGCCATCCTGGACGGCAACGTCAAGCGCGTCCTCGGCCGCGTGCTGGCCTTCGAGGGGGATCTGGCCAGCAGCGCCGCCGAAAAGAAGCTCTGGGACCGCGCCACCGAGCTGCTGCCTGAAAGCGACGTCGACCGCTACACCCAGGGACTAATGGACCTGGGCGCCACGGTCTGCACGGCGCGCGCGCCCAACTGCCTGCTCTGCCCCGTGCAGCCCCTATGCCGTGGGCAGCACGAGGGCGACCCGACGCGCTACCCCGTCAAGACCAGGAAGCTCAAGCGCGGCCGGCGCGAGAACTGGTTGCTGTGGGTGGAAAGGCAGGGCCAGGTCTTGCTGCAGCAGCGGCCCGCCACCGGCGTGTGGGCCGGCATGTGGACGCTGCCGATGTTCGATGACGAGCGCAGCGCCCGCGCCGCCATGCCCGACGTCGCCTTGGAGACGCTGCCACGCATCCAGCACGCGCTGACCCACTTCGACTGGGTGCTCCACACCCTGCGCACCGAAGCGCCCGAGGGAAACCTGCCTGGCGGCACCTGGGTGGCGCGGGAGAAACTCGGCGTCTACGCGCTGCCGGCGCCGCTGAAGAAACTGATCGGGGAGAGCTGAGCCATGAAAGCACACATCAAGAGCGGCGTTGAGTACGCGGTCATCGCCCTGCTCGTGGCCGGCCTGTGCTTGTGGCAGATCATCAGCGGCGCCCAGGACGATGAGCCGCCCGCGTCCCGTATGGCCTTGCTGGGCCTGGGCCTCGCGGTGGCCGCGACCATGCACTGCGTTTTCATGATGCAGCTGGTGCGGCACACGGGGCGCCCCGTCCTGCGCTGGTTCTTCGCCATCGTCTTGCTGCCGCCCATCGGTACCGCCGTGCTGCTTGCATTGCTGCTGGGCGAGGCCGAGCCGTCTGAAAACTGACGAACCGGGGCCGCCCCGGCATTGCCTGGCCCGGTTGAAAAGGGCACAGTCCCTCGAAACAACGAGGGGACACAGCCGTGGACGGACTGAAGCATCTGCGCGTCGGGACGCGCCTGGGTTTGGCCTTTGCCGTCTTGCTGGCGCTGATGCTCGCGATGGCGGCCATCGGCGCCCTGCTGACGAGGTCGATCAATCAATACGCCGAGTACTACCCGATCAACATCCTGCCGTCGCTGCGCAATATCCATCAGATCGACGGCGCCATCTCCGACGCCCGGCGCCTGGAGCAGCAGTACATCCTGACCGACGACGACAAGGAGAAGAAGTCCCTCAGCGCGCGCATCGCCAAGGCCCGCGAGGACGTGCAAAAGCGCCTCAAGGACTACGAGCCTCTGGTCGCTGACGACGAGGATCGCGCCTTGCTGAAGAAGGTTGGCGACGGCTTCGCGACCTATCTGGCGGTGCAGGACAAAGTGCTGAAGGCCTCCGACGAAAGCGCCGCCGATCCGACCCAGGGAACGGCGGCGAAGGAGCTGAGCTTCGGTGCGGCCCGCGCGGCCTTCACGCCGCTGCGCGAGACGGTCAGCCAATGGTGGGCCTACAACGAGAGGCTCGCCGCGACAACGACTGCGGCAGCCGAGGTGGCCTACCGGCGAGTGCTGTGGACCTTCGCTGTCGCATCCATCGTGGCCCTGGTCATCGGCGTGCTGGCGGCGCTGGCCATCACGCGCTCCATCACCGGCCCGGTGCAGCGCGCCTCCAGGGCGGTGCAGGCCGTGGCCGGCGGCGACCTGACCCAGCGCGTGGACAGCAGCTCGCGGGACGAACTGGGCCAGTTGCTGAGCAACCTGGACGAGATGACGCGGAACCTGGCGCGCATGGTGTCGGGGGTGCGCCAGGGTTGCGAGCAGATCAATGTCGCCGCGGCCGAGATCGCCCAGGGCAATGCCGACCTGTCGGCGCGCACCGAGAGCCAGGCCTCCAGCCTCGAGGAGACGGCCGCTTCCGTCGAGCAGATGGCCGCCCAGATCAAGGCCAATGCCGACAACGCCCGCCAGGCCGACCAGCTCGCCAACCGTGCCTCGGAGGTGGCCGGCGCGGGTGGCGTGGCCGTCGGCGAGGTGGTCACGACCATGGATGCGATCTCGACCTCCAGCCGCAAGATCAGCGACATCATCGGCACCATCGACGGCATCGCCTTCCAGACCAATATCCTGGCGCTGAATGCCGCCGTGGAAGCAGCCCGTGCCGGCGAGCAGGGCCGGGGCTTTGCCGTCGTGGCGGGTGAGGTGCGCCTGCTGGCCCAGCGCAGCGCCGAGGCCGCCAAGGAGATCAAGAGCCTCATCGGCGACAGCGTCTCCAAGGTCGAAAGCGGCAGCACCCAAGTGCTGGCTGCACGCGAGACCATTGGCCAGATGGTCAACGAGGTACGCAAGGTGACCGACCTGGTCGGCGAGATCACCGTGTCCAGCCGCGAGCAGGCCGAAGGCGTGGGCCAGATCAATGCTGCCGTCAGCCAGCTCGATCAGGCCACGCAGCAGAACGCCGCGCTGGTCGAGCAGACCGCCGCCGCGGCCGAGAGCATGCGCATGCAGACCGCCAAGCTGACCGAGGCGGTGGCGGCCTTCCGCGTGGAGGCAGGCATGGCCGCCGCGCCGGCGCCGCGCACAGCGCACAAGCCGGTGGCGGTGACCAAGCCGGCCGCGCCCAAGCCCGCGCTGCGGCCCGCCGCCCGGCCGGTGGCCCAGGCCGCTCGGGCGCCCGCGCCGGTGGAAACTTCGCCCAAGCCCGCTGCCGCTCCGGCGCCCAGCCAGGCCGAGGGCGACTGGGAGACCTTCTAGAACAGGCCCGCGAGCCGCTGCACGGCGGCTTCGCTCTGGGCTCGGTCGGGTTGCAGGTCGTCGCTGCCGAAGTCATGCTCGCCCATGGCGGCGACGAGCAGGCCGTCGCGGCGCGGCAGCACGACGAGGTTGTGGCCGCGGTAGATCAGCGCGTAGTCCACCTCGGGCTGGGGAATCAGGCGGGCTGTCTGGCCGCGCACTGGCGTCATGCTCGCGTCAGCCAGAAGGCGGCGCGCACCATCACCCATGCAGTTGACGACGACGCGTTCGGGCAGGCGGGCGAAGTCGCGCGGCTGGCGGAATTCGCGCTGCACCAGCTCGCCGCCGTCGCGGGTGAAGTCATCCAGCAGCAGGCGCTGGTAGGCCGGGATGTTGAAGATGAGCTGGGTGAAGCGGCGCACATGCGGCTTGCGGAAAGGGTGCTCGTCGGCCGAAAGTTCCTTGCCCTGCGGCCGCAGGTCGGCGATGCGCGAGGACAGCTCGGGGTAGTCTGGCTCGCTGCCATGGGCCGCGTAGCTGGGAAGTGGCTGGTCGAAGCCTTCGTCGCCGACGACATAGCCGTCATGCCACTCGACCGGGTCCGAGGGCAGGCCGAGATAGCCCTGGTGGACCTTGAAGGCCGCGCGCGCCATGGCCTCCCAAGCCGCCGTCCAGGCCTCGCCGGCATGTTCTTCGGTGACGATGCGCGAGTCCGGCGTCCACAGGCCTGTCGCGGCCGATGAATGCACGCGTGGCGGGCGGTCCTTGGCGTAGAGCCTGACCTTGTAGCCGGCCTGCCGGGCGGTGCGCGCCGTCGTCAAGCCGATGGCGCCGCAGCCGATGACGGCGATGCGCTCGCCCGGGAGCGCGCCGCTGGCCTGTACGAGGGCCAGGGCGCGCAGGGCCGAACCCCAGGACAGCGACCAGCCGCTGCCACCATGGCCGTAGTGGTGGACGACGGTCTTGCCGAAGCGCCTCTCAGCTTCGATGCGGGGGCCTTGGGCGCGGAAGGGGCGGATGCCGACGGCGATGTCGATGATGCGATCCACGCTGGCGCGCATGGCGGCCGGCGAGCGTGGTGTCGCGAATTCCAGTCCTAGGGCAGGCAGCGCGAGGGCTGCGCCGCCCGTCGCGAGCAGGTGACGGCGCCGCACGGTCAGGACGCCTGGCGGGCCAAAGACTTGCGGATCATGGTCGCGTCGCGCAGGCGGTTGGCCGAACCGTCAGCATCCAGCAGCACGACGGTGACCGGGCGCTTGCCGTTGAGGATGCGCATGGCCAGGCAGCGCCCGGCTTCCTCGGTGTAGCCGGTCTTGGAGACGAGGATATTCCAGCCCTTGGCGCCCACCAGGCGGTTGGTGTTGCGCAGCTCGCGCGTGCGGCCGTCGACGGGCACGGTGGCCTTCTTGACGCTGGTGATACGCTCGATCTCGCCATAGCGCGCCGCGGCGGCCGTCACGGCGGCCATCTCGGTCGCCGTCGACGTGTTGGCCGGTGACAGGCCGGTCGGATCGGTGATGGCCGTGTGCTTCAGCCCCAGGGCCTGGATCTTGGCCTGCATGGCCTTCACGAAGCCGGCCTCGCCGCCCGGGAAGGTGCGCGCCAGGGCCGCGGCGGCGCGGTTCTCCGACTCCATCAGCGCCATCTCCAGCGCGGCCAGGCGGCTCATCTGCGTGCCGACGCGAACCCGCGACCTGCTGTGCTTGAGGGTGTCGACGTCGTCGTTCGTGATGCGCAACTTCTCGTTGGGGTCCAGCTTGGCGTCCAAAACCACCATGGCCGTCAGCAGCTTGGTCAGCGAGGCGATGGGCACGACGGCATCGGCATCGCGGGCCATCAGCACCTTGCCGGTGGCGTCGTCGACGACGACGACATGCTTGGCATTCACCGGCAGGTGCAGCTGATAGGCCGGCGGCGCTTCGTCGGCGGCGGCTGTCGGGCTCGCGGGAGCGGGGGGCTCGGCCGGCTCGCGGCCCTTGGCCTGGACGACGAAGCTGGTGGCGGCGATCAGCAGGGCTGGCAGGGCCAGCTTCCAGCCGGTCGCCTGGGGTCGGGGTGCCAGCAGGCGCTCGATGCGGGCCAGCAGGTCGCCGCCTCGGGCGGCCACAGCGAGAGATGAGGTCATGGGAGAGGGATCCAGTTCAGAGAGTGCATGCAGTGCAACGGCCAGGCGGCGGGAGTCGCCGACCAGTTCGGCCGAGATTTCGTCGGCCACGAGTTCGCGCTCATGGCGCATGCGGGCCGACAGCCACCACACCACGGGGTGGAAGAACAGCAGGGCCTCGACGGCGCTCTGCAGCAGGTTGGCGAGATAGTCCCAGCGCCTGACATGGGCGAGTTCGTGGGCGAGCAGGGCTTCGAGCAGGTCCACCGGCAGTCGCGTGAGCAGGGCGGCCGGCAGCAGCACGCAGGGCCTGAGCGTGCCCAGGGCGATGGGGCCGGCGAGCTCGGGCAGCAGGCGCAGGCTGACCGCCCGCTTCAGGCCCAGGCGGCGGGCGAGGGTATCCAGCCGCGCCTGCCATTCAGCCGGTGCCGGCGTGCTGCGCCGGCGTGCGCGGCCCACCCAGGCCAGGCCCAGTGCGAGGCGGGCCAGCATCAGCGCGGTGCCTAGAGCCCAGGCCGAGACGAGAGCCGGCATCTGCTCGGCAAGCGGCGGCAGCTCGCCGATGAAGTCGGCGTCCGACGGCGCGAGATCGAGGCATTGGGCCAGCGGCAGGGCCAGGCACAGGCCGAGGCCCGCCGCGCAGACGGCATAGCGCCAGCGCGCCGAGGCGCCGCGCATCAGGGCCAGCAGCAGGGCCACGGCGGCGCCGACGATGGCGCCCTGCCAGACGAAGTTGACGAGGGCCCAGCCCCAGGCATTCATGGCGAGGTCCAGGTTCATGCGGTCTTGTCCCCGTTGCCGCCCAGCAGCTGGCGGATTTCGGCGCGTTCCTTGGCGCTGACATGGTTCTTCAGGGCGGCCAGCACCAGGGCCTTGCCCGAGCCGGCGAAGGCCTTGGCGATGAAGTCCTTCACCAGCGACTGCTGCAGCTTGTCCTGGGCCTGCACGGGGGCATAGCGCTGCGGACGCTGGCTCTCGTCGCGGCTCAGCAGCCCCTTGGCGTGCATCACCTGCAGCTGTCGCAGCACGGTGGCATAGGTCGCGTCCGGGCGGTCCAGCAGCAGGGCCTCGTGCACGGCCTTGGCGTCGGCGGGGCCGAGGCGCCACAGCACCTGCAGCAGGTCCAGCTCGGCCGCGGTCGGTTTGAGAGGCGGGGAGGTCATGAGTTCAGAATAACTGTTCTAGAACGAAATGTCTAGAACAATGAGTCTGAACTAGCGTGCGTCGAGTTCGCGGTGACGCTTGAGGACGTGGCCGTGGTGGCTGAATTGGCGCGCCAGCATTTCGACCAGATAGACCGAGCGATGCTGGCCGCCGGTGCAGCCGATGGCGACGGTGAGGTAGCTGCGCTGGTCGGCCGCGAAATTGGGCAGCCAGCGCGACAGGAAGCCGGCGATCTGCCCCATCATCAGGCCCACCTCGGGCTGGGCCGCCAGGTAGGCGGCCACCGGCGCGTCCCGGCCGGTCAGCGGGCGCAGCTCGCGGTCGTAATAGGGATTGGGCAGCACGCGCACGTCGAAGACGAAGTCCGCGTCGCTGGGCACGCCATGCTTGAAGGCGAAGCTCTCGAAGACCAGGGTCAGCTTGGCGCCGGCGTTCGGGCCGACGAGGTCGGCCAGCCAGGCGCGCAGCTGGGCCGGGCGCAGCTGGCTGGTGTCGATGACGGTGGACTCGGCCTTCAGGCTGCCCAGCAGTTCGCGCTCCAGCTGGATGGCGTCCAATAGCAGGCGATGCCCGTCCTCGGCCACCCCGTCCAGGTTGCCGAAACCGGTGTCGCGGTCCTCGCGCAGCGGGTGGGGGCGGCGGGTTTCGGAGAAGCGGCGCATCAGCGCCTCGTTGCTGGCGTCCAGGAAGATGGAGCGCACCGGCACTCCGGTGGCGCGCAGGTCCTTCAGCAGCGGCAGTAGCATGGGCAGCGAGCTGGCCGAACGCACGTCCACCGCGATGGCGACGCGGCGCTCGCCGCGCTGCTGCTCCAGGCGCAGGAAGTCCAGCAGCAGCTCGGCGGGCAGGTTGTCGACGCAGAAATAACCCGCGTCTTCCAGCGCATGCATGGCGACTGACTTGCCGCCGCCGGACATGCCGGTCAGCAGCACCACGTCGCCGTGCAGGTCGGTGTCGCTGCTCATGACCTGGCCTTTTTCGCCTGACTCGAGGCGGTGGAGGCATCCAGCATCTCCTGCGCATGTGCGAGGCTGGTGGACGACAGGCGCTCGCCGCCCAGCATGCGGGCGACCTCGGCGACGCGAGCCTCCCCGGCGACGGGGCTGACTGAGCTGACCGTAGTGCCGCCCTGCAGGGCCTTGGCGACGACGAGATGCCGGTCGGCGCAGGCGGCCACCTGGGGCAGGTGGGTGACGGCCAGCACCTGGCGGCGGCCGTCGGCCGAATGGCCAAGCTGCTTCATCAGCCGGCCCACGGTCTCGGCGACGGCGCCACCGATGCCGACGTCGATCTCGTCAAAGATCAGCGTGCCGGGCGCTTGGCCGGTGGCGGCCTGGCTGGTGGTCACGGCGATGGCTAGCGCGATGCGCGACAGCTCACCGCCCGAGGCCACCTTGGCCAGCGGCCGCGGCGTGCTGCCGGCATGGCCGGCGACGAGGAATTCGGCGGACTCGAGGCCATAGCTCTGCGGGCCTTCGGTCGCGTTCAGTGCGATGTCGAACTGGCCGCCGGCCATGCCGAGCTGCTGCATGGCGGCCGTGACGGCACTCGCCAGCTGGGGCGCAGCCTTCTTGCGGGCGCGGCTGACGGCCTGGGCCTCGGCGTCGAAGGCCTTGCGCGCCGCGGCCAGGGCCGCTTCGAGCAGGGCCGGGTCGCTGGAGGCGTCGAGCTGGGCCAGCTCGGTCCGCCATTGCGCCAGCAGGGCCGGCAGCTCCGGCGGCTGGCGGCGGTAGCGGCGCGCCAGCGTCAGCCAAGCCGACACGCGCTCGTCCAGCTCGGCCAGCCGGGCCGGGTCGAGGTCGGCCTTGTGCAGATAGGCCGACAGCGTGTGGCTGGCGTCTTGCAGCTGGGCCTGCACGTCGCGCAGGGCCTGCACGGCGGGCAGCAGGCGGGCGTCGTGGTCGAGCACGCGTTCGAGCTGGTCCAGCGCGCCGCCGGCCAGCGACTGGGCGCTGGGCTCGGCCTCGTCCAGCGCGTCCAGGGCCGACTTGGCCGCGTCGATCAGGGACTGGCCGTGAGACAGGCGCTCGTGCTCGGCGTTCAGTTCGTCCCACTCGCCTTCCGCCGGCGCGAGGCCGTCAAGCTCGCCGATCTGCCAGGCCAGGCGCTCGCGTTCGCGCTGGGCTTCGGCCTGCAGGCCCTGGGCCTTGGCCAGGGCCTCGGAGGCCTGCTTCCAGGCCGCGTGGGCGCGGGTCAGGGGGGCGCTGTCCAGGCCCGCAAAGCCATCGAGCAGCTCGCGCACCGCGGCGGGGCGGGTCAGGCCTTGCCAGGCATGCTGGCCGTGGATGTCCAGCAGATGGTCGGCCAGCTCGCGCAGCTGGGTCAGCGTGGCAGCGCCACCGTTGATCCAGGCGCGGCTCTTGCCGGCGACGTCGATGACGCGGCGCAGCAGCAGCGTGTCCTCGCTGTCGAAGCCGGCCTCGTCCAGCCAGGCGCGCAGATGGGCCGGCGTGTCGAACTCGGCGCAGATCTCAGTTTTGCTCGCGCCTTCGCGCACCACGCCGGCGTCGCCCCGGCCCCCAAGGGCCAGCTGCAGCGCATCGATGAGGATGGACTTGCCGGCGCCGGTCTCGCCGGTCAGCACGGCAAAGCCGGGCTCGAAGTCGAGCTCCAGCGCGGGGACGATGACGAAATCCTTCAGGGAGAGGTGACGGAGCATTTCGGTCGACTAATGCGCAGGGTGACGTGATGCGAAGAGGCTGCGGGCCGAGCGCGGTCCGCGCCCAAGCCGGCCCTCAGGCGATGTGCGAGCGGCTGAATGCCGTGAGCATCGCCGTCCCCCAGGGGGACCGGCCAACGCACGCGTTGGACGAGGGGCTTCATAGATACCAACGCAGTTTGCGTCTCAGGGTCGCGTAATAGCTCCAGCCCTTGGGATGCAAAAAGCGCACCTGGTGCTGGCTGCGCCGCACGGTGATGGTGTCGCCGTGCAGCAGGCTGGCGAGGCTTTGCATGTCGAAATTCACCGAGGCGTCGCGCCCGGCCACGATCTCCATGCGCACTTCGCCCAGGTCGGGCAGCACGATAGGGCGGTTGGACAGGGTGTGGGGCGCGATCGGCACCAGCAGCCAACCGGCGATGCTGGGATGCAGGATGGGCCCGCCGGCCGACAGCGCATAGGCCGTGGATCCGGTGGGCGAGGCCACGATGAGGCCGTCGGCGCGCATGTTCGCGACGAACTGCTCGCCGACCTGGACCTTGAGTTCCACCATGCCTGAGGTGCCGCCGCGGCTGACGACCACGTCGTTGAGCGCCAGGCCGGAGAAAATGGACTCGCCGTCGCGCCAGACCGCGCCTTCCAGCATGGCCCGGGGCTCTACTTCGTAATCACCCGCCAGCACCGGCGCCAATGACTCGCGCCAGCGCTCGATGGGAATGTCCGTGATGAAGCCCAGGCGCCCCTGGTTGATGCCCACCAGCGGAAGGCCGTGGCGGGCCATGTCGCGCGCGAAGCCCAGCATGGTGCCGTCGCCACCGATGACGACCGCCAGGTCGCATTGCCTGCCGAGTTCGTCGTTGGACAGGGCGTCGTAGTCCGTCAGGCCGGTGTTGAGCGCGGTGTCCGCCTCCAGCGAGACATCCAGCCCCTGGCTGCACAAAAATTGGGCAATCTCTTCCAGCACCGGCTTGATGCCTGGCGCCTGATGCTTGCCCACGATGGCGACATGTCTGAAGCGCTCGGCCATGCGGCAAATTACACCACAGGGGTTTTGCCCGTCATGGAGGAAACCGGGGGGTTTCTACAATGCGGGCATGCTCGACGAGCGATCCAAATCCCTGCTGAAAACCCTGGTCGAACGGTATATCGCCGACGGTCAGCCCGTGGGCTCGCGCACGCTGTCCAAGGCCTCTGGCCTTGAACTCAGCCCCGCGACCATCCGCAACGTGATGGCTGACCTGGAAGAACTCGGTCTCATCGCCAGCCCGCACACCAGCGCCGGCCGCATTCCCACGGCACGCGGCTACCGCCTTTTCGTCGACACCATGCTGACGGCCCAGCCGGGCATCATCGGCGTCGAAACCGCCCAGCTGCAGCCCGACCAGCCCCAGCGCGTCATCGCCAGCGCGGCGCAGATGCTCTCCAACCTGTCGAGCTTCGTCGGCGTCGTCACGGCGCCGCGCAAACCCAGCGTCTTCCACCACATCGAGTTCCTGCGCCTGGGCGAGCGCCGCGTCCTCGTCATCCTCGTCTCGCCCGACGGCGACGTACAGAACCGCGTCATCTTCACCGCCCAGGATTTCAGCCAGGCCGAGTTGCAGGAGGCCAGCAACCGCCTGAACGCCGGCTATGCGGGCCTGACTTTGGAGGCCGTGCGCGAGCGGCTGCGCCACGAGGTCGACGCGCTGCGCGGCGAGATTGCCGGCCTGATGAGCGCGGCCGTGCAGGTCGGCAGCGAGGCCATGCAGCATGAGGAAGAGCGCGTCGTCGTCTCCGGCGAGCGCAATCTGCTGACCGTGCAGGACTTCAGCCACGACTTGGGCTCACTTCGCCGTCTCTTCGACCTCTTCGAGCAGAAGACCCAGCTGATGCGCCTGCTGGACAACTCCAGCCGCGCCGAGGGCGTGCGTATCTACATCGGCGGCGAAAGCCAGGTCGTACCCTACGAGGAGCTCTCCATCGTCAGCGCGCCCTACGAGGTCGACGGCCAGGTCGTCGGCACCCTGGGCGTCATCGGCCCGACGCGCATGGCCTACGACCGCATGATCCAGATTGTCGACATCACGTCGCGGATGGTGGGGCAGGCTCTGAGCCAGCGCTGAGAGCACCGTTCAGGCGCTGACTAGAATGCGCGCCTCCTCCCCGGGGGCCGTTAGCTCAGTTGGTCAGAGCAGAGGACTCATAATCCTTTGGTCATTGGTTCAAGTCCAATACGGCCTACCAATAAAATCAATAACTTATCGTCTGGAAGTGGCGCGAAGCAGGGGCTGGGTGTCAACGCCTTGACTATGGAGGATGCCGCGAGGTGCGCGGCCCCTTCATCTCGCGTATTGACCCTAGTCCGAAATTCAGCCGCAGGCTGGTTTCTGTCGGTCGTGCCTGGGTGAACGAATGACGGTGCTCGCCGGACCCTGACCTTCATTGGCCATGCGGCCGACCTACCGCTGTGCCCATAGATCTACCCCACACTTGAGAGCCGACGGCACTCCGGCTTACGTCGTCGGGGCGAACTGGCCAATGTCAGTGGCCATCGGCCGCGCTGGGTAATTTCGATCCGTCAGCGACTTGGCAGCCTTCGCGGTAACTTCGGCCGTCCCCTGGCACACAAGGCGCCTGCCGCCACCGCTCTCCGTCTGCGAGCTGCAACGCGCATGCACCCTGACCAGCTTGCCGAACGCTTGTGAGCCGTGCTGAAGGTCTGCCACCTGCCAATCGTGCTGAACGTCTCGCGAATCTCCAACGGATCTCCATTGCACCCAGTCAACCACATCGACCTCCGCGTGCCGCTTCGGCGTGGCGCCTGCTGTGCTCGCTGATCAGGGCTTACGCCGGCGTTGCGCCGCCGAGCTCCAGTTGGGGTTCAGCAGCCGGCACGCCAGGTTGGAGGCCGATGTCCCTTAGGTCGCTGCTGGCTGGTCGAAGATGTGCATGCCCCGCTTCACGGCGGGTCGCGAGCCGACGAGTTCGTACCAGCGCTTCAGGTTTGGCACGCTCGCCCATTCGAACCTGTCTCGGAACGCCCAGATGATCGTGTACGCAGCGATGTCCGCAAGCGTGAACTGGTTTCCAGCCAAGTACGGTGTCTCCGTCAGGAAGCGATCAGCCCAGTTTGAACGCTCCACCACACGTTCGTAGAGCCTTTCGCCGTCTGCGCTACCTTGAGACTTGAGGATGAAGCCGCTGCCGCTGGCAGAGATCACGTCAGTCAGGAAGTAGAAGTAGCGCTCAAGGGCCAGGAAGTACTCCGGCGTGCCGGACGGAGGGAGGAGGCGGTTCGGACCGGTTTCGGCCGCAAAGAACATGATGGCGTTGGACTGCGGAAGCAAGAGGCGATTGCTCCCTGCGGTGGACACCAGGACCGGCACCTGGCCTACCGGGTTCAAAGTGAGGTACTCCGGCGTCTGATGCTGCTTCGCGCGCAAATCGACGTGCTTGACTTCATAGCTGACGCCTGCCTCCTCAAGCGCGATCGCAGCTCGAAGGCTGTTGCCGGTGCGCGCACCCCATAGTTCAACTGAGTGTTCCACGAGTAGTCCTCCATCGCTGGGTTGATGAGGCGGAAGGAATGCCCGCTCCATGGCGCGCAAATCTTGCTTTGGATTATCATCGACATCTAAACAAATGTCCAGCGACGGTTCGTGTCGGCAAGCTGCCGGCAAAGGGCCCTACCTTGGTTGCTTCGGCGTGGGGAAAGAACCTGGACACGCCTGTTGCGATGGAAGCATTCGTTCGCGGGGTCGAGGCTGTAACCATTCGCGCCTTCGGAACTGGCGGCATGGGGCTTGCTTGATTTTCAGGCTGACAAAGGACCGTGCAGGCGCCCAGCGGCGAGCGAGCGTGCGTCAGGAAACCGTGGCACCAAGTTCTCTGGAGGGCACGCGGCCCCTCGATTGCCTGCCAGGCGTCAGGCAAGCTTGCGCCGGCTTTCGCGCTCCAGTTTGGTGAGGCGAGTTCGCGCCTCCGCCAAGATGCGCTCAGCAAGGTCTGGGTCATTGACCATGCGCGCCATGGACAGGGCGCCTATCAGGGAAGTGGCGACGCCGAGTGCGTTTGTCCAGGCGTCCTTCTCACCCCGACGTACCCCTTCTTCAGCCATGGCAGTGACGACCGCCTTGAAGCCTTCGGTGGCCGAATTGCGGACGGGCTCGCTGCCACGGGCCAGGTCCGAACCCAACGCGGCGAAGGGGCAGCCCTGAGCGACGTTATGCAGATGCGCCGGCGAAAGGTAGCTTTGGATTGCCTTCTTGACATTGATGGGCTGCCCAGCCTCCAGAGCTGCGCTCTGGCCTACAACGGCTCCGATGTCCTGAATGGCCCTCGTGCAGGCTTCGCTGATCAACGCGTCCTTAGACTCAAAGTGTCGGTAGAAGCCTCCGTGGGTGAGCCCTGCCGCCGACATGAGATCCGAGACGCCAGTTCCGTCGAGCCCCTTGCTGCGGAACTGCTGGGACGCGGTCTCGACGATACGGACTCGGGTTTGAGCCGCTTCTTCCCGTGATTTCCGCATGATTGACCCTTCGTTGTTCGCGGCGATATGAGCGTGACCGCTTGACTTTGGATGATATACGACATCTAATTAGATGGCGATGAACATCTAAATGACGTCTGACTCCCGGCGCAGCTGGCGCTGCACGGAGCCCCGCGCAGGGATTGGACAGTTCAGCGCGGGTAGGGTCGCCCTCACGTGGCTCAGTTGCAGCAACGTGTGGTGCACAAGGAGTGCTCGATGGACAAGCTCTCGGCGATGGAGGCATTTGTGCGGGTGGTGGAAGCTGGCACCTTCACCAAGGCGGCGGAGTCCATGGGCGTGCCCAAGCCCACGATGACAAGGCTGATCCAGATGCTCGAGGCCGATCTCAAGGCACAGCTGCTGAACCGGACCACACGCCGGGTTTCCGTCACCGCGGAAGGGGCGGCCTACTACGAGCGGGCGGTAAGAATTTTGTCCGACATTGACGAGCTCGAGTCGAGTGTTTCGGCATCGAAAACCGCCCCGCGCGGGCGGCTTCGCGTCGATGTTGGATCGGTCATAGCCCAGTACCTCGTCATCCCCGCACTGGAGGAGTTCCGCACCAGGTACCCGGAAATCTACATTGACCTTGGCGTGTCCGACCGCCCAGTGGACATGGTCACGGACAACGTCGACTGCGTGGTGGGCGACGGAGAGCTGACCGATCAGTCTGTCGTCGCCCGCAAGGTCGGTGAACTGAAGACATTCCTGGTAGCGTCGCCTCGCTACATCGAGCAGCATGGCGTGCCTCGCGATCTGGACGATCTGGCTGAACGCCATCGCATCGTTGACTGCTTCTACCACCGCACCGGTCGCGCCTACGGTTGGAGCTTCAAGAACGGCAGCGAGCGCGTGGAGATCAAGCTCAGGCACTTCCTGGCGGTGAATGACGCCGCCGCCAACTTGGTTGCTGGCGTTAGCGGCCTGGGCGTGACTCGCACAACCGAGCTTGCGGCCCGACAGTATCTGGCTTCCGGACAGCTCATCGTGGTGCTGCCTCAGTGGACCGTCTCATCAACTCCGGTGCACGTCGTGTATCCGCCCAACCGTCACCTCGGAACCAAGCTGCGTGTGTTCGTGGACTGGATTGCCGAGCTGTTCGACAGCAATGCGGCCACGCGGCTTCCAGATCCGCTCCAAGTGATGCGCCAGCGTGCCAAGGCAATTCAACATCATCCGAGTGCGCCGGAGACGCTGGCGCAAGCTGCCTGAAGATCGCTTCAGCTTGTTCATCGAACGTCGTCAGAGGAGCCGCGCCATGTTTTCCGACATCAAGGTCCCGGATAGCAGCATCGCCCGCCAGGCCGAGGAGCTCGCTCGTACGGTTTCCAGCGCGGTGCTGTTCAACCACGTCATGCGCTGCTACTACTTCGGCGAGCTCTTCGCACAGAAAGAGGGCAAGAAGGTCGACAGCGAGTTGATGTTCTTGTCCGCAGTGCTCCACGATCTCGGATTGACCGACCACGCTCGCGGCCCGCATCGCTTCGAAATCGAGGGCGCGGCGGCCGCTCGCACCTTTCTTGTTGAAAAGGGCGTTTCGGAGGGCCGGGCTCAGCTCGTGTGGGACAACATTGCACTGCACACATGGGACATGAACATGTTCCGCGGTGACACCAGCCGCTTGGGCCAGCTTGGCTTGTCCTACGACGTTAACGGAGCGGGTGGAGCGAAGCTTGACCCCACAGATGTCGCTGAGGTGGTGGGGCGCTATCCCCGCCTGGGCTTCAAGCGCGTGTTCAACGAGCTGCTCAACCATGAGATTGACTGCAAGCAGCCGTTCCCGCACTTCTTCCATATCTGCTCGCGAGTCGCACACAACCGCTCACCGCTCAACATCGTCGACGCGCCCGCGGTTCTCAACCTAGCGCCATTCGACGAATAGGCGCCTTCAGGTACGTCCGCCACGCCCGGCGTCCGGCGCCGCCGGCGCCGTGGGGGCATTGCCGGGATGGCATTGCTGAAGCGGACAGGTTCTTGTGGGTCTGCAAGTGCGCCCGGCGACTGACCTTCATCAGCAGACGCAGCCGGCGTCTCCCAATCACTCGTCAAAAGCACGGTGGGCTGCACTTGACTTTTTAGATGACGACTTGTATCTTAACGATTAGTGTCATGTAATCATCTAAACGTCGAGTAGGGCCATGGTGGCGCCGCCGACCAACGCACCGAAGCGTGTCAGGAGAAGCGAATGAACCGAAGAGCCCAAGATCCATTGAGCAGCCCGCCCAAGTGGCGAGGTCACTCTTCGATGGCTGCAGCGAGCTTGGTGCTCACGGCAGTCCTGACCGCCTGCTCCACACCGATGCCACCCAAGGCACAACTGGGTGTGCAGATCTCCGACACCTTCAGGCACGCGGCTGCTGCCGAGCCGGCTGTAGCAGGAGCGCATTGGTGGGCCGACTTCGGGGACACCGAGTTGACGCATCTCATCCAACAGGCACTCGACAAGAATCAAAACGTGCTGATGGCCCTGGAGCGCGTGAAGGCAGCGCAGTCAGGCGTGACCGTGCAGTCATCCTTCATGCTGCCAAGCGTGGATGCTCATGTAGGTGCTCAGCGGTCGTCGTCAGGCTTGCCCGACGCTGTAAAGGCCGCAGGCCAGCCGGACGTTCGTTCCTTCCAGGGAAGCCTTCAACTCGCTTGGGAAGTCGATCTGAGTGGCGCGTTGCGCGCCGCCCGCGACGCAGCTACGTCCGACCTGGCTTCGGCCGAAGCGGGCGTGGTCGGGTCACGGCTGGAGGTCGCGGCAGAGGTTGCCCGCCAGTATTTCATCTACCGAAGCGCCGAAAAGCGCCTGGCCGTCCTGGAGCAACTGGTCCAGTCAAAGCGGCAGTCGGCAAAGGTCGTTGCAGCGCGTGTGGAGCAGGGTGAGTCGAGCTCGTTCGAACTCGACCTGGCGAACGCGGATGCCGATGCTCTCGAAGCACAAATTCCCGCGTTGCGTACCGCACTGGTAGGCGCTCAGGCCGCTGTGGCGACTCTGCTTGGCAGCAACCCGTCCGAGTCGCCGATCTCCAAGCGGGCTGACTACGTGTGGCCAAAGGTGTTGCCCATCGGCGCCGGTCAGCCCAGCGACCTGCTGCGCCGCCGGCCGGACCTGATCGCTGTCGAGGCTCGGTACTCCGCCGAGACGCTTCGCGCTGTTCAGGCCCGCGACCAGATGTGGCCGCGCCTGTTCCTGGGTGCCCTGGTCGGCCGCGAGGATCTGCGGCTCAACGGCACCGACATCGCCCCGGTGAACTTCCGCAACGTCGCGCTGTCCTTTGCGATGCCGATCTTCAACTCCGGCCGGATCTCCGCCATCGCCGATGGCCGCGACGCGATCGCCAGGCAGACCCTTCTGGAGTGGCAACACACCGCGCTGGTTGCGATCCAGGAAGTCGAAACCAGCCTTGCTGCCAAGAACGGTGAGGACGCTCGGAGCCTGAGCGTGGCCAGTGAGCTCTCCCGCCGCCAGTCGGCCTTCAAGCGCGTTCAGTCGCTCTTCCGCGAAGGTCAGGTGAACCAGCTGACGGTGCAAGAAGTTCAGCGCGCCGTGCTCGCCGGCGAGCTCGACGCTGTGGACAGCTCCGAGAAGCGCCTCCTTTCCTACGTCCAGCTCTTCAAGGCGCTGGGAGGTGGGTGGTCCAGAGAAGCCCATGACGGTGCCAAGACTGTTGCCGTCTCCATGAATGCAGAAAGTCAAAGGAACCCGAAATGAACTCGAAATTTGCTCTCGCGCCGCTCGGCATCGCCGGCATCTTGTCTTTTGCCCTGCTCGCAGGCTGCAGCGACAAGAAGACGGAGACCACGGCACCGCTCAACGTCTTCGTCACCGACGTCTCGAAACAGGCCTCGACCCAGTCGAGGAATTTCACCGCCACCGTCCATGCACGCGTCGAGTCCGACGTGAGCTTCCGCACCGGCGGCAAGGTGGTTCGACGCCTGGTCGACGTGGGCGATGCAATCAAGGCAGGGCAGGTGATTGCCGTGCTCGACAACGTCGACTACGACCTCGCCGTGGCCGCCGCTGAAGATCAGGTGCGCCAAGCCAAGGCTCAGGCGGCGCTGGACTCTGCCGACCAGGCCCGCTTTGGCCGGCTAAAGACCGACGGCTCGATGGCAGCCGCGGACCATGAGCGGCAGACCTTCCGTTCCCAAGCTTCCGACGCAAAGCTCGACCAAGCTCAGCGCCAGCTGCAGGTCTCCAAGAACCTGGCTTCGTACGCCACGCTGGTCGCGCCGTTCGACGGTGTCGTCACGGGCCTGCACGTTGAGGTCGGCCAGGTCGTTGCGCAGGGGCAGCCAGTGGTCTCGATTGCTCGCAACGGCGAGCGCGAGCTGGTCGCTGACGTCCCTGAAGGCCTGATCGCGGACATCAAGTCGCTCAGAGCTCAAGCCTCGCAGTGGGGCGGCAAGGGTGACGTGGTTGCGCTGAAGCTCCGCGAGGTCTCTCCGCTGGCAAGCCCGCAGGGCCGCATGTTCCGCGTCAAGTACGTGCAGAGCCAGACCGGCACCTCCGGAGTCAATGCCTGGCCGCTCGGTGGCACGTCCGAGTTGTCGCTGTCCTACCCGGCGATGTCGTCTGTCGTGCTGCCCGTCAGCGCGCTCGTGAACGCCGGTCCCAGCCCGACGGTTTGGGCGATCGACGCCAGCGGCGACAAGCTCAAGCCGATCTCCGTGAGGGTCGTCAGTACCACTTCCGACACCGTGAGCGTCGAGGGCGTCCCCGAGCACGCACGCGTCGTCACGGTCGGCGCCCAGAAGCTGGACCCCGGTATCAAGGTTCGCCCCATCGAACGCAAGCTCGATGAAACGCTGAAGGTCGCAAGGAGCGCGACATGAAAAAGTTCAACCTCTCCGAGTGGGCTGTAACCCACCGCGCCATGGTTCTGTTTCTGATCATCGCGACGCTCGTGGCGGGCATCATCTCCTTCCTGCGTCTGGGACGCCTCGAGGATCCCTCCTTCACGGTGCCGAGCATGACCGCGGTCGTCGTTTGGCCTGGCGCAAGCGCTCAGGAGGTCCAGGACCAGGTGCTGAACCGCATTGAGCAGAAGTTCCAGGAACTTGGTGCGCTGGACAACGTGCGGTCCTACTCCCGTCAAGGTTATGGCGCCATCACCGTCTGGATGAAGGGTGGCACCAGTAGCAAGGAACTTGAGGAGTCCTGGTACCAAGCGCGTAAGAAGATCGGCGATATCCGCGCCGAACTTCCCGCCGGCGTGCAAGGGCCCTTCTACAACGACGAATACACGGACCTCTACAGCACGCTGTATGCCGTGGGTGGCAAGGACCTTCAGATGTCCGAGCTGCTGACCATCGCCGAAGACGTCAAGCGTCAGCTTCAGACCGTCAACGGCGCTAACAAGGTGGACATCCTGGGTGCGCAGCCCGAGCGCATTTTCGTGGAGGTGTCGACCCGCCGCCTGGCAGCTCTCGGCGTTTCGCCGAACGCTGTCGTTGAAGCGCTGAGCAAACAGAACATGGTCGCCGCTTCAGGCGCCGTTGAGACCAACGAGGATCGGGTTCATGTCCGCGTCAGCGGCACGCTGCGCAACGTCAAGGACGTCGAAGACGTTCGCATCGAAGCCGGCGGCCGCGTACTTCGACTCGCAGACATTGCCTCCGTCAAGGCTGGCTATCAGGATCCCCAGAACTACACGATCCGTGCAAACGGTCAGCAGGTTCTGGCGATTGGCGTGACGATGGTCAAGAACGGCAACGTCATCGACCTCGGCCACGCGCTGGAAGAAAAGATGAAGACCGTGAAGGCCAGCCTGCCTGCCGGCGTCACCATCGACAAGTACGCAGATCAGCCCAAGTTGGTCGCAGACAGCGTCTGGGAATTCGAGCGCTCCTTCCTGGAGGCGCTGGCCATCGTCCTGGCGGTGTCGTTCCTGTTCCTGGGATGGCGTACCGGCATCGTGGTTGCCGCCACGGTGCCCCTGGTGCTGAGCCTGGTTGCCGTCGTCATGTACATCAAGGGGTGGAACCTCGACCGCATCTCGCTGGGTGCTTTGATCATCGCGCTGGGCCTGCTGGTTGACGACGCCATCATCGTGGTGGAGATGATGGTCGTGAAGCTGGAGCAAGGGTGGGATCGTGTTCGCGCGGCCACCCATGCGTACAAGTCGACTGCATTCCCGATGCTCACCGGCACCCTCGTAACGGTGGCGGGCTTCATGCCCGTCGGCTTCGCGAAGTCCATCGCAGGTGAGTACGCGGGTGCAATCTTCTGGGTCGTGGGAGTAGCTCTCATCGCCTCGTGGTTTGTGGCCGTCATCTTCACCCCTTACCTTGGCATCAAGCTGCTGCCGGCCAAGCTGGTGCACGTCGGTGAAAGCCACGACCCGTACGACTCTCCGCGGTATCGCCGCTGGCAGTCCGTCGTCGACTGGGCAGTTAAGCGTCGCTTTGTGGTCATCGGCGCCACGGTTGCGGCCTTCGTCATCGCCGGCGCTGGCATGGGCTTGGTCCAGCAGCAGTTCTTCCCGACGGCATCGCGCGTTGAGCTCCTGCTCGAATTGCGCATGCGTGAAGGCAGCTCGTTTGCAGCGACCCAGAACCAGGTCATCAAGCTCGAGTCGATACTGAAGGCCGACAAGGACGTGATCAGCTTCACTGCGTACACGGGTGCCGGCTCGCCGCGCTTCTACATCGCGCAGCAGCCTGAACTCCCCAGCCCCAGCTATGCCCAGTTCGTGGTCATCACTCCGGACATCCCTGCGCGGGAGCGTCTGCGCGAGCGTCTGCTTGCGCTGTTTGAGAAGAATGAGGCCTTCCCGGATGCTCGACCCCGCGTACTTCGTCTGGATATCGGGCCGCCGGTTGGCTTCCCCGTGCAGGTGCGGGTCCTTGGTCCGGACGCTCAGGAAGTGCGCTCCATCGCCTACAAGGTCCGAGACATCATGCGCACGAGTCCCCTGGTCCGGGACACCCAGCTCGACTGGAATGAGCAGGTCCGGCGCGTCAACGTCGAAGTCGACCAAGACAAGGCGAAGCTTCTGGGCCTCACCAGTGCTGACGTTCAAGGTGTCGTTCAGGCAGCGGTATCAGGCATGCCAGTCACGCAAATCCGCAAGGGCGAGCACGTCGTCGACGTCGTGGTCCGCTCTACGGCCAAGGAACGTAAGGATTTGAACTCCCTGGATGACATCCAGCTGTTTGCGCCCAATGGCACTGCGGTTCCCCTGTCCCAGGTTGCCCACCTGAAGAACGACTTTGAGGAGCCGGTGTTGTGGCGTCGCAACCGCGAACTTGCGCTGACGGTTCGTGCAGACATCCCTGACGGTGTCCAAGGCCCGTACGCGACCGAGAAGATCATGCCGATGCTCAAGCCCGTCATCGACGGCCTGCCCCCTGGCTATCGCCTGGAGACGGGTGGCGCCATCGAAGAGAGCGACAAGGCCAACCTGGCAATCTTCGCCGTGTTCCCATTGATGTTCCTGGTCATGTTGACGTTCCTCATGATCCAGCTGCAGAGCTTCTCGAGGATGTTCCTCGTCTTCCTGACCTTCCCTCTGGGGGTGATCGGTGTGGTTCCCGCGCTGTTGATCTTCCACGCGCCGTTCGGGTTCGTGGCACTCCTGGGTGTCATTGCCCTGGGCGGCATGATCATGCGGAACTCCATCATCCTGGTCGACCAAATTGACCAGAACATCAGGCATGGCATAGCACCGTGGCTGGCCATCGTCGAGGCGACTGTGAAGCGTACGCGCCCGGTGGTTCTGACGGCCGCCGCGGCAATCCTGGCCATGATCCCGCTGACCAGGAGCGTGTTCTGGGGCCCGATGGCGATCTCCATCATGGGGGGCCTGGTCGTGGCCACTGCGCTGACGCTGGTTTTCGTGCCCGCGCTGTACGCAACGTGGTTCAAGATCCGCCGCGACGCACCCGGCGTCGTAACGGACGAGCCAGACGCTGCGTAGTTGGTCGGGCTGAACCGTGGACCTGCAGCGCCAGGTCCACTGTGACGGAGAGTCCATACAGCCTGCTGCTTGCAGCGGGCTCTTTCTGTGCACGTCTAGAACGCCCTTGGCCGGCAGGAAATTGTCCGCACCAGACACCTTGTGACAAACAAGGTTGATGCATTGGCGCAAGAGTTAGATGACACATGCAATCTATGATGGTGTGCGTCATTGAGGTGGGCCTGCTCAAGGTCGTTCTATTGGCGCCAGGTTGAAAGGGATTGGAATGAGGAAGTCAAAGGCAGAAGCAGCTGAGACTCGTCGGCGAATCGTGGAGGTGGCCGCGCGCGAGTTTCGCCTCAAGGGTATCCACTCGACCCACTTGGCCGACGTGATGGCGGCGGCCGGCTTGACGCACGGTGCGTTCTACCGGCACTTCCGATCCAAGGATCAGCTGGTCGCCGAAGCTTGTGCCGAAGGCATGGGCACCCTGGTCAACTCGACCGAGGCCGCCGCGACCCAGGGTGCAGCGTCGCTCTTTGAATTCGTCAAGAGCTTCTTGTCCACGAAGTTCCATGACAACGCCTTTCAGGCCTGCCCCTTGGTGACCATGGGCAGCGAGCTCGCGAGGGCCGACGTCGACACGCGTCAAGCAGCCTCAGATGGCCTGCAGGACGTCATTTCCATCCTTGTTGCCCAGGCCCCCAGCTCAGACAAGGCAACGGCTACCGCCGATGCCTTGTTCCAGGTCTCTTGCATGATTGGGGCAGTCACGTTGGCTCGCATAGTCCCAGACCGCCAGTTCGCCGACCAAATCCTCGAGCAGGTGCAGACGCGCCTGGCCAAGAGTTCGCAGCTGCTCGCCCGTGAGCAGGTCGCCGGCGAGGCAGGGAAGGCAAACCGTACCTCGAAGGACGTCGAACCTGTAGCGTGAACCTGGGTGGCGCTTGACACTTGAAGCCATGGGCCGGTTTGAGGCCACGCGCGGGAGGGAGCCGGCTCGCTCAGCCCGTTCGGCTCATACGCGCATGACGACTACCTGATGCCGGACCAGGCGGTTGCGGCTGGGGCGAAGAACGCGAGACCCGGCACTACCGCAGTTTGTGCGGAGCTGCGCGAAGCGGTGGAGGGCGTCAAGACCCTGCCCGTGACCCTCGGTGCCATCTCCATGTCTTCCACCGAGCTCTCGGGCCGCTGCCTGGTCGAATCTGGTGTCGGGGCACTTCCTTCCCCTTGCGGCTATCGCTTGGGCACTGTGCAGCGCGTGGAGCGGGAGGTCACGCTAGGGGTGGCACGCCGATGGCGCATTCGTCAGCGGACGGGTGTTTCCCTGGAGATCGACCCTGCGGCAGGCAGGTACACCGTGACGCAGGTTCCCAAGTCGACCACGCTGGACACTTCTATCGTGCCGTTCATGGCATCAACGATTTGCTTGCACAAGGACAGGCCGAGGCTGGATCCCTCTATGCCTGTGTTCTCGCGTCCAAGACGATTGAATGGCTGAAAGAGTCCGGCCAACTGCTCTGCGCGCATCCCCAGGCCGGTGTCTGTGACGTCTATCCGAATGCGATCACCGTGACGTTGAGCTGCAACCAGTACTTGTCCACCTATCTTGTTGTATTTGACGGCGTTAGAGAGGAGATTGGCGATGACTTGCCGTAGACGCTTTGGGTCAGCCAACAGGACTGGCGAGTCACAAAGTTCCGGGGGCCGCAGGCGCACCGAACGCTGCCGAGCAGGCACCTCCATGTTCGCAATGCACTCCAGGACCACCTGAGAGAGATTGACCTCCTGCACGCAGGCTGAGTACCGGCCCGTTGCCATCATGGAATGGTCGATGAGATCGCGCACCAGTTCACTCAAGTGGCGACCCGCCTCAATGATGTGGCGAGCACGGCGACGCTGCTCGCGGGAAAGCGGTGGGTCCTCGTCCACCAAGAGCAGTTCGGTAAAGCCGAGCACGGCGTTGAGTGGCGTTTGCAGCTCGTGGTTTACCCTGGCGAGGAACTCGAGTCGACTCGCACCTTGCCTGGCAGACGCGGCCGCGGCCGCGCGAGCCTGCCATTCACTTGCCCGCAGCTTTCGGTTGAACTCGAGCATGGCCAGATCGCGCTCAATGAAGTCCCTCAGCGTTTCGACAATGTCGCGCGCTGCAGGCCT